>JGI2924J29684_1076840_pt1 | contig 11723 bp, 15 predicted proteins | sample BenlonsequencITS_FD_29684 | JGI IMG/M metagenome (IMG submission 29684)
TGCGGAAACCAGGGAGAGAAGCGCTCAAACACGCTATCAAAGCGACGCTATGAGATCAACAAAGTGCTACACAAGAGCGTCTGCTCAAACTACCGACTGAATTTGTAACTCACTAAGGATTTCAACAGAGCCATAAAGCTTAGTACCCTGCAACTGGTGCTGCACTCCCGGTTGCTGCCCGGAACGCCAGTGCAAGACCGCCGAACATCATAACTATTCCTGCAGCGAAGAGCGTTTGCATGGGGCTTACTCCTGCGACGCCGGGCACCGAGTACCCCAGGAAGACGATAGGTTCGCTGACTACCATTGTGTCCAACGTCTCGGATGCAGTCGGTTGTCCGCGAGTCGCGTCCCTCAACACATCGAAGACCGGAGAGCTTCGGACTGTGTAGACCGCCCAAATCCCCAGCAGGAGTAGTTGAGTGACGCGATTCACGCCCGCCGTGAACGGCGGGATTCTCTCGCTGTAAGAAGATAGCCATTGATTTGACCCATGCTCGGAAGCGGACGTATATCGATCCCATAAGCAAACGTTGAGCATCCAATATGATCAATCTGCTTGTAACAACTGCAACTATTTACACACTGATCGCACAACTATCGTGCGATCAGGTGTGCATTGACTTGCAGTGGCTACTATAACTACGCGTTCTTTTCGAGCCCTTCGAGGACTCCCTGTCCGTCCGTCGGGCCGACATCGGGTAGCGTCGCGCGCTCGGGGTGGGGCATCAACACGGCGACCGCCTCTCGGTCGCCGAGCACGCCGGCGACGTTGTGCTTCGAGCCGTTGGGGTTGACATCGGGGCCCGTCTCGCCGTTCTCGTCGCAATACCGGAAGAGCACGCGGTCGTCGTCCTCGAGTTCCGCGAGTCGGTCGTCGTCGACCTCGTAGCGCCCCTCGCCGTGGGCGATCGGCACCTCGATGACCTCGCCTTCCTCGTAGGCCTCTGTCCAGGGCGTATCCGCGCGTTCGACCCGCAGATAGACGTGTTCACACTGGAAGCGGGCGCTCTCGTTGGTCGTGAACGCGCCCTCGGTCAGCCCGGACTCGCAGCCGATCTGTGCGCCGTTGCAGACGCCCAGTACGGGGACGCCCTCGCGTGCGGCCTCGCGGACCTCCTCCATGATCGGCGAGCGGGCCGCCATCGCTCCCGCACGGAGGTAGTCACCGTAGGAGAATCCGCCGGGCAGGACGATACCCGTGGTGTCTGCCGGCAGGCCGTCCTCGTGCCAGACGATCTCGGCGTCGATGCCGAGATGCTCGAGGGCACGTTCGGCGTCGCGGTCGCAGTTCGAGCCGCCGAATCTGATGATCGAGACCGTCATCTACCGTTCGTCGACCTCCACGTCGTAGTCGTGGATGGTCGGGTTCGCCAGCAGCCGTTCGGCCATCTCGTCCGCTCGCTCGCGCGCGTCCTCGGCCGACTCCGCCTCGAGGTCGATCTCGAACCGGTCTGCCGAACGCAAATCCTCGAGTTCGAAGCCCAGTCGCTCCAGAGCCTGCTGTGTCGTCTCGGCCTCGGGATCTAAGACGCCGTGTTTGAGTCGAACCGTCACCGTCGCGGTGTAGCCGGTCATTACCTGTTACCCCGTAACCGTGCTCAAAAACGCTTTCGACTCGAGTTTGAAATACACGATCGTGGATACTGTGCCGTCGTCGATCACGGCAGTAAGGCAAGCAGCGACGATCGCAGCCGGTATCCGATCGACCCGTTCCGATATCCGTTCCACCGGCGCAGCCCACCTGCGAGGGTGACCGCGTCGTGTCCCTCGTCCTCGAGGACGGCGGTCGCCTTGCGAGCGACTATTCCCGCCTTGCAGACCGTGACGACGGTCTTTCCGTCGGGAACGTCCGCGATCGATTCACGGAGTTCGGTTTCGTCGCCGCTCCTGAGGTCGTGGTAGACGGGGACGTTCCAACTCCCGTCGATTCGGTCGCGCTGGTACGACTCACGTGGGCGGATGTCGAGGACGTACGGCGAATTGCCGTCTTCGAGTCGCTCCTCGAGATCCGGTGGGCGTATCTTGCTCACAGACCCCAATACTACACACGTAGACAAAAGCTAGTCAGCGGAGACGGCGGACCGGACGGCCCCAGGAATCGATTCGGCGAGTCGGTCGGCTGCACGCCGCGCGCCGGCGACGTTCCCCGCGAGCGGGCCCACGACTCCGGCTGCCAGCGCCCCCGAAACGTAGATCGAACTTCGTCCGCCGTCGCAGCGACGCCACGCGAGCGTCCGGTCGTCCAGGATCGGCAGTCCGCGATACCCCCGCTCGAGGGAGAGTTCGTCTGCAAGACGGTCGACAAACGGATGTTCGAAGACGGGTTCGAACCCGGTCGCGAGGACGACCCGATCCGCGGAGAGACAGCCACCGTTCTCCAAAAGCAGTCGAACGTCGCCGTCGAGTGCGCGAGCGGAACGAACGTCGCCGCGCCGGATCGACAGCTCGCCGTCGGCAGCCGTCGACTCGAGTCGGTCGAGCAGCGTCGGTGGAATCGTCGCGTCGTTTCGCGCTTCCTGGACTACTTCGTACCGTGCCCGCGAACCCGGCGGATACCGGTGGAGGTGTGACTCGATGTGATTCCAGTTGATCCAGAGAGGGTCGGCCTCGGTGACCGCGTCCTCGAGTTCGTGACGAGTCAGTAGTGTGACCGGGTCGCAGTCGGCCAGGCAGTTCGCGAGTTGTGCGGCGGTGGTCCCGCCGCCGACGACGACCGTCTCCGCTGTCGACGCGTTCGGATCGAACCCGTCGTCCCAGACGTGTGCGATCCCGTCGACGTCGGCGGCCCACGCCGGGCAGTGGTACCGACCCCCGTGTCCGATCGCGAGGACGCACGTTCGCGTGCGAATCGTTCCGTCGTCGGTTGCGAGGACGAGACCGTCCCGACCCCCCTCAACCCGGCGAACCGACTCGACAGTCGCCCGCCGGTGGAGCGACTCGAGGTCCTTGCGCTCGATCACGTAGTCGGCGTAGTCGAGAAATAGCGACAGCGACGGGCGACGGGGGTAGCCCGGCGTCGGCAGGAGGTCGTCCTCGCAGGTACGAGCCTCGGCGAAGTCCTCGAGGCCGAACGGCTCCGTCCCGACGTGGTGGACGAACGTCGACCGCAGTTCGTCCATCTCGCAGGCGGCGGCTTTTCGGCGAAACGAGGCCAGGAGTCGATCGTGTGGGTCGACGATCGTGACGTCCTCGCGCTCGAGGTCGGCGTCCTCGAGCAGCCGCTGGATCAGGTACGTGCCGTGAATGCCGCCGCCGACGATGACACACTCGTACATCGACTCACGATACGTTCTGTTATTACTTTATCCCTTTGTGTTAACAATAGTTATTTTTAGATTGTATTTTATTCATAAAGAGTGTACTCGCCGTGTCGACCGAGAGGCCCCCAGTCGGTGGGAGGAATTTTTGTATTGGCGATCGAACAACAACGCATGACCACAGCACGGTCGATCGACCGCATTTCGGCACCCACAGCCGTCGTCATCGTCGCAGTTCTCGCGACGTTCGTCGCGCTCGCGGCTATCGAAACGTCGGTCGCGATCATCGTGGCGATCTTCGCGCTCATTTTCGGGTCTGAAACCCTCGAAACGCTCATGCCAGAAGAAAAAGAGGTCGAGAACGCCGATATCGACGAATCAACTCCGATCGAGAACCAGACCGACGCCCTCGAGCGGTTGCGCACCCGGTACGCCGAGGGCGAACTCTCCGACGCGGAGTTCGAACGGCGACTCGAGGTGCTGGTCGAGACGGAGACGGTTCCCGACGTCGAACGGTATCTGGACGACTCCGACGACGGTCGAGAGCGAGATCCGGCGCTGGACGCCGACCTCGAGTAACGCGGTCGTCACCGACGGAGCAGACAGTATTTTTATGCGTTCGGTGTGGGTAGGGAGTCACGATGCGACAGACTGTCAAACCGAGCTTCGAGTACGGCCGCGGCCCCGTCCTGTGGGGGGCCGTGACCGTGATCGTGCTCGGTCTCGTCGTGAACTTCGTCCTGCAGCGTCCCGGGTGGTTGATGCCGACCGCACTGGCCGGTGGCGGCGTCGCCGCCGCCCGAAGCGGCTTCTACGATCCCTCCGCAAACAACGGTGCCCTCGCAGCGATCGTCGGAACGGTCGCATTGATGCCGGTCCTGGCGATAACGCGAACAACTGGGATGTTCGGTATCGAACAAACCGGCGACACGATCTTCTTCTCGATCATATTCGTCCTGGCGTGGATCACGATCTTGTTCGTCGTCATCGCACCGTTTGGCTACATCGGTGGCTGGCTCGTCGATACCGTTCGACGACGCGTCGGTGGCCCGCTCGGTTACTGACGGGACGAAGCCCACCACTCAGGCAGTGAGCAATCGGTAAGCAGGATCTAAAATGCCGATTAGAGGCGTGAAAAGACGTCTCAAGGAATAAACGCCGCACCCACACTATTAACAAATATATCGCACAACATAATAACTACTATTATGCTCGACGTTATGTTGTTAATCAATGGGAGACGACTCGATCCCCGTGACGGTACTGTCCGGAACGCTCGGTGCCGGCAAGACGACCACACTGAACCACGTTCTGCAAGAAACCGACCGCGAACTGGCCGTCCTCGTCAACGACATGGGCGAGGTCAACGTCGACGCCGATCGCGTCGCCGAATCCTCCGACATCGCAGACGAGGACGAAGAGCTGATAGAGCTTTCGAACGGCTGTATCTGCTGTGAGCTCCGGGGCAATCTACTCGACGCCATCGGCGAACTTACCGCATCCGACCGGGAGTTCGACGCCGTCGTCGTCGAGTCGACCGGCGTCGCCGAACCCCTGCCGGTCGCCCAGACGCTCACCCTAGGGTTCGACCAGTCAGATCTCGATCCCACCGAGTTCTACGAGGAGACAGGCATCGAACCGCTCGAGGGCTGTCACCTCGATACGACGGTCACCGTCGTCGACGCCCACCAGTTCCACGAGGCAATGAACTCTGACGACGTTCTCGACGACGACGGGACGAAGAAACACCTCGGCGATCTGCTGGTCGAGCAAGTGGAGTTCTGCGACGTCCTCCTGTTGAACAAGTGCGACCTAGTCGACGAGGAAACGCTTGCGGAGATCGAATCGACGGTGTCGACGCTGCAGCCGCGGGCCGACATCGTCCGGACCGAGAACGGACGGATCGACCCCGACGAACTCATCGACACCGACCGGTTCGACTTCGAGGAAGCCAGCCAGTCTGCCGGCTGGATGCAGGAACTGCAACAGCCCCACGAGTCCGCCGAGGAGGAACACGGCGTCACCTCGTTTGTTTTCGAGGCCCGCCGGCCGTTCCACCCCGAGCGGTTCGCCGAGCTGCTCGACGAGTTCCCAGACGACATCGTCCGCTCGAAGGGCCACTTCTGGATTGCCAGCCGCGAGAGCGCAGCTATCACGCTCAACGTCGCCGGCCAGTCGGTGCGAGTCGCGCCCGCCGGAACGTGGTTCGACGCACTCCCAGCCGACGAACGCGAACGACAACTCGAGGAAAACCCCGAACTCGAGGAGATCTGGCACGACCGCTGGGGCGACCGGAACGTTCGACTCGTGTTGATCGGCGTCGAGATCGACCACGACGCGTTGCGACGCGACCTCGCGGACTGTCTGCTCACCGACGAGGAACTCGAGGCGGAGTGGTCGACCTACGAGGATCGGTTCCCGACGTTCGAACTGCCGGAAGAAGACGACGAGTCGGCCGAGGAAACGGACGCCGACAGTCAGGAAGAGATCGGACTCGCTGACTGAGGTGAGCCACGACGTGACCAGCCACGACGCCGACGGCGAACCGGATGCTGACGGGCGATCGACCGCAACAGGACCAAAAGCAGGAGGCGATGACCCGGCCACCCTCGAAGTCTCGCCGTGCTACCAGGCGTATCTCGAGCGACACGACGACAGGGTCGACTCCTGTACGATCTACTCGGCGGTCACCGCCGAGTCGGCTCGCGAACAGTGGATCAGGGCGTGGGGCGAGGCGTTCGTCTCGCGGGAGAATGCCAGATAACAGTACGACGATGTCGACACAGTTTCAAACCGCAGTCAAATCGGCCGTATCGCACACGCACCGACGCGCTGCAATCGATCGCATGATCGAGCGCGGCGAGCGAACGAACCTCGCACTGCTCGTCCAGATGGGGGGCCTTCGAGGCGAGTTCCGGCGGCGAGCCCTCGAGGGACTCACGAACTGTAACGCGAGCGGTGAACTCGCGGACCTCGCCGACGACACGACGATCGACCCGTCGTTGCGACGACGGGCCGACGAGGCGTGCTGACGCTGGTTCAACGAATCGAACGGTTCCGGTTACCGGCGAACGTCGGCGACCAATGAATGAACGAACTCAGGAATGTTGTTAACGTATAGGATCGATTCCTGTGCACTTCCTAGCAACTGTTTTTGTGTAAGAGAGAGTGGGTAGCAATGCGATGTCATACAACTGCTCGACCTGTGACGAGAGCTTCCAGTCGGCAGCCGGCGTCACCCAGCACGTCGCGTTGCATCACAACACCTGTGCCGTCTGTGACGATGGGTTCGACGACGTCGGATCACTACAAGACCACATCCACAAGAACCACTGATACGGTTTACTGTCAGTCAGTTCCGGTGCGACCACGAGCCTTCCTGCGGTCGAGCCGGTACATCAGTACAGCCGTCCATATGAGACGAGTTACCGTGACGACGTCCCGGTGCAACCGCGTCGGGTTGGGGCTGTGCCGGCATGCCGGACGGGAAGCCGTTTGAGACGGTCGGTCGCACGTGACGGTACGACCGCAAACCGAAACAGACTGCATCGAGATATCGTGCCAGCGAACCAGTGGCTGTCGCCGCGTCCGGCCAGTCACACTCGAAAGCGGGTTCGACCCGCGTTTTTCGATGCGTTCGAGTCTGTCCGTCGATATACCGATCGATGGAGATACCGCCGATCAGGTAACCGACCATTACATTCCGTGCCGTATACGTGTACGCTGTTCCGGTGGATGTTTGGCCACCAGTGGAGGGCAAGCCGAAACGTTCATAGCTATATGTATGGAATCACTGGACATGGCCACTAATCCAGGCTCCATCGGAAGGCTGCCGGCCGACGGTGAAATCGTGGCGGCGACCGACGAAATCGAGGGTCAGCCACACCTCGTCATCGCCGACATCGCCCGGGACGACGCCTGGATTTCGGTATCCGAGGCAGACGCCGCGTCGCTTTCGGAGTGGAAGTGACGCGGGGGTTCTCTCGAGTCCCGCGCTGGAGGCCCAGGAGCAGGTCGCCGTTTCTGTACGGGCTACTGTACACTCCACTGAAACAGGTCCGTTCCTACATAGCAGGCATGCTACTGTACGTTTATTTCCGCTGCCGCCGTAGATAGGTGTGGTATGTCACAACGTGAAATTCAGCAGGAGTTGTCGGTCGACCAGTACACGCTCGGTCTCGTCGGGCCAGAGCAAGAGTGGGTCGGTACCGTCGCCGACGGTGGCACGATCGAGACTTACACGCCACCAGCCTGTTGGGGCCCGATGATCACGCCGGAGTTCCGCGGCGGCCACGAGGTAACCCGACCGATCAGGGTCGAAAACGCGGAGGTCGGCGATGCGATCGCCCTGAAGATCAGGGAGATCGAGGTGACGAGCATGGCGACCAGCACCGGGACGATGCGGGAACGAAAAGAGGCGTTCGGCGACGACCCGTTCGTCGACCACCAGTGTCCTGAGTGTGGCACGGAGTGGCCCGACTCCGTCGTCGAGGGCACTGGGGAGGATGCGATCCGCTGTGTGGAGTGTGGCGCAAACGCTTCCTCCTTCGGTTTCGAGTACGGCTACACGGTCGCGTTCGACGAGGAGCGGACTGTCGGCCTCACGATGGACGAGTCGGGCGCACACGAACTCGCGAAAGACGCCGCGGAGGCGATGGATATCCCCGAGAACTCCCGCCAGCACCCGATCCTGCTGTACGAACCTGCGGAGATGCCCGGCACACTCGGCCGACTGCGCCCCTTTATCGGCAACGTCGGCACGACGCCGCCGGTCGAACTCCCCGACTCGCACAACGCCGGCGACTTCGGTCAGTTCCTGATCGACGCCGACCACGACTGGGGCATAGAGAACGAGGACGAACTCGAGAAGCGCACTGACGGCCACATGGACGTCTCCGAGGTCCGAGCGGGCGCGACCCTGCTCTGTCCCGTCGAGGTCGACGGCGGCGGGGTTTACGTCGGCGACCTCCACGCCAACCAGGGCGACGGCGAACTCTCCTTGCACACGACCGACGTCAGCGGTACCGTCAGGATGGACGTAGAAGTGATCGAGGGTCTCGACCTCAACGGGCCGATTCTGCTGCCAAACGAGGAGGACCTGCCGTTCATCTCGAAACCCTACAGCGAGGAGGAACGCGAGGCTGGACGGGAACTCGCGGCGAAACACGGTGTCGAGATGGACGAAGAGATGGGCCCGATCCAGGTGATCGGCTCCGGCGCGACGATCAACGACGCAACCGAGAACGCCTTCGACCGCGCGAGCGAACTCCTCGAGATGAGCGAAGGCGAGATTCGCTCGCGGTGTACGTTCACCGGCGGCGTGCAGGTCGGCCGGTTGCCAGGGGTCGTCCAGCTAGACATGCTCGCGCCGATGGACTTGCTCGAAGAACGAGGGATAGCGCACCTGGTGCGCGAACAGTACGATCTCTGATACGGGCCGCTGTAACGGTCTACCGGTGCAAAACACGTCTCATACGGTTTGCTGTCAGTCAGTTCCGGCACAACTGCGACCCGGGCGGCGGTTGCGCCGGTAAATCGTTACAGTAATCCGTCTCAGTCAGCGTCGCCTGCTTCAGTCTCGAGTGACGGGCGGCCGGTCGCGGCCAACTGTTTGCTCCACTTCTCGGAGACGATCGGTGCGAGAGCCAGGAACGCCATAACCGCGACGAAGACGGTCACCATGACGCTGGCGACGACCGCGACGCCGACTGTCGGATCGAACGGGACGATACTCGCCGGAATCGGGGTGACGGGAACAGTCATTGCTTGCTACTGCGTGGCGGCCCACGACATATGAGGGTTACTGAATAGAGTGGCGGGCAGGCCTGCCCCTCGGTAGACGCTTCCCCTTCGTCGGCGGAAAACGCGAGTTCTACAGCCGTCGAACCGCACCGATCGCACTCGAGAGCGGCGGCGCGTCGAACAGTTCTCGGCCGACGTAAGCGTTGGTCCCGGCACAGTACATATCCCGTGCGGTCTCGAGAACGTCGTCCTCGAGCGACGCCGGCCGTTCCTCACAGAGGGACTTCCAGTCGGCGACACCGTCCTGTTTGGCTTCGGCCTTCGCAGCCTCGACGGCCCGAACCCAGTCGGGCTGGGTGCGCTTGTGGTACTGTCGGAGGACCTCCTTCGAGAGCTGTGTTCCTTCGTAGCTGAAACGGTTCTCGTCGAACGTGCCGACGACGTCGGCGACGCGGATCTCGCCGTCGTAGTAGCAACACTCGATCTTGCCGTCCTGATGGTCTAGTCCTGCCTCCTGGGCCCGGTCGGTGACGAGCCGATTGACCTCACGGGCGATCGACTCGAGGTCGGCGATATCGGCGATACCAGCGATCGTATCCGCCTCTTTGCGATCGAGGTAGCGGTCGCTCTCTTCGTACTTCGTGGAGAACTCGACGATCGGGGCCTCGAGGTCGACGGCTTCGGCGGGCCAGCTATCGAGACCGAGGCCGTGGTCGGCGGGATCGGTGCGACGACGCAAGCTCGAACCGATCGGGACCTGGTTCCGGAAGACGACCTCGAGTGGGATGAGGTAGTTCTCCCCTGCGTCACCGTGATAACTGTCGTAGTCGTACTCCCGGCCGTCGTTGGGGAGGTCGGGGACCTGCGTCAGATCGATCGCCATCTCGCGGGGCGGTTCCGAGACGTCCTCGAGGGCGATCGGGTCGTCGTCGCCGTCGGGAACGACGCCGCGGTAGTGGGTCGGGATGCCGTCGGATTCGAGGAGTTCGAAGTTGAACGCGCCCATCGCACAGAGACTCGCTCCTTTGTCGGGGATCGTGTCGGGCATCTTTCCCCAGTCGAAAACTGAGTAGTCGTCGGTGAAGACGAACGCACCACGGCCGAGTTCGTCGTCGGTCGCCGCCTCCTCGACGCGGAACTCTTTGACGCTCGTCACGGCTGCCACCCCAGCACGGGCCACTCGCTATCGTCCATATCCGAACACCCGGTACGATACCCCAAGAAGGTTTCAGTATCGGTCGTACCGTAGGCGGCTCCAGGGTGTGCGACCGCGACCGTCCGATAGAAGGGAGAACGGCAGCGATCACCACCGATCGAACAGTTTTGCACGAACAGGTGGGCGGGAGTCAATATCGTCGGAACGACAAACAGTGACAGCCAGTACAACAGTTGGATCAAGCGAGACCGGGCTAAGATTATGCCAATAGTGGGAGAGCCTAGTCGAGGGGCCACAAGCAATTTCACCACACGAAAGTAGTTCTTTGCTCAAATGTCGAGACCCGACCTATCCCTTCGCAAATATATCCGTCGGGGAGTCGAATTGTTGCCGACGGATCGCCTCCCCGAGACGCCCGACGCGGTCTCGCTCGAGTACGTCCGTGGGAGCTATCTGCGGAAGTTCGCTGCCGTCATGCTCGTCGTTCTCCTGGTCACCACGGCAGCAGCGGCGTTTTTCTACGTCGACATCACCGGCGAGATAACGGCAAACGCCCAGAACGAGATATCGATGGACGCCGAGGCCGAGGCGAACGACCTGGGTGACTGGATCGAAAGCCAAGAGCAGATGGCTGCCTTGCTCTCGACGAACGAAGTTTTGCACGATGGATCGGAGATAGAAATCGAACAGACACTACGGGACGAACGGGACGAGATGGAAGACGCCGTCCACGCGATCCACCACGTCGACCTCACGACCGACAGAATCGTTCACACCACCGACCAGTCCGTCGTGGGTGACGACATCTCGGAGATCGGTCTCGAGCTCCACACCCGAACCTCGAACAGCGATGCTGGCCACGGGTTCGAATACACGGGAGTCTCGAGCGAGGACGACATCCGCGAGTTCGAATATACAGGATCGTTAGACGTCGACAGAACGTACACGGACACCTTCGAGCACGGCGGCGATCAACTGATCGGCTTTCTGAGCCCGGTCGAGAGGGGCGACGAGCAGAGCGCGGTGATGGTCGTCTTCTCGGCGACCGAACTGTCCGATCAGTTCGAAGGATCGGTCGAAGACAGTTACACGCAAGTCGTCGACACTGCCGACGGCGACGTGATGATCGCTGGCGACGACGCGACGGTCCTGTCTCCGTACCGCGACGAGGGACGCGACAGCGAAGTCGTCCACGCCACACGAGTCGCGGAAGGCGACGCTGGCGATGCGATCGAGTACGACGAGACCGACGAGGTCGTCGGCTACGCGTCCGTCCCCGAGACGGACTGGGTGCTGCTCACCCACACGCCACAGGACAGCGCGTACGCGCTTGCAACCGACGTTGCAACGTCGTTGATCGTCCTAGTCTGTATCGCTCTTGCCGGATTCCTCACTATCGGCGCGACGGTCGGTCGCTCGACTGCAAACGCCATGGACGACCTCGCTGACGACGCCCGCTCTCTCTCCGCTGGCAATACTCGCGTCGAGATAGAGAACGATAACCGCATCGACGAAGTCGGACAGGTCAGAAACTCGTTTGCCGACATCCGGAACTACCTCGAGAC
>JGI2924J29684_1076839_pt1 | contig 11719 bp, 11 predicted proteins | sample BenlonsequencITS_FD_29684 | JGI IMG/M metagenome (IMG submission 29684)
CGGGCCGCCAAGTCCAGGCACAGATCCGCGACCTCTGCCGCGCCGTCGTGCGCCGCCGCGATGCGGCTCGCGATGCGGGCGAGCGTTGATTGCAGCGCCTCGCCCTCCGCAGAGTCATAGCCGCTTGCGGCGATCAGCGCTTTGTCCAAGGCTTCGACTTCGGCGGCGAGCGCCCGCCATATGGCTGCGGCATTCTGCGCCGCGCTGCGCTCGGATTCCCCGCCCCCGCGCGCCAACGCCGACGGGGGCGGGGCTATCCGCAGATCGACCACCTCTTTGACTTTCGCCGCCTCGGGGAGGAGGCCGCGTCCGCCGCCGGCGTTGAACTCGGCGATCTCCCAATTTCGGCCAGCTTGGCGGACCGACCGGGTGAGCAAGCCCAAGGCGTGCAGGCAGTCCCCAGCGAGCAGGAACACCGCTTGGGAGCGTTGGTCGTATTGTTGCGCCCACTCGTGCTCTCGCCGCCGGGCGAGCGGCCCGAGCCCCTCCAACGCCAGCGCGGCGGCGATCAGCGCTTTGAGCAGTCGCCCGGTCGAGGCCACGAGCATGTCCGCGAGGGCGTAGAAACCCGCGGGGGAGAGCTGCCCGTGCAAGTGCGGGCCCGTGTCGGCGCTTTGGGGCGCTGGCTCGTCGCCGGCGAAGAGGTCCGCGCGGAACATGCGTGTGTTCAGCTGGCCGGCCCGCGTGTACGCGTCGTGGGCTCCGTGCGCGCCCGCGCCCAGGTCGCTGAGCCGTTGGACGACGTCTTCGGCTCGTCGCAGCCAACGCCGGTGCTCCGCCGCGTATGCGGAGCCGTCCTCGCCCATGTGCAGCTCCAGCTGGCCGATCAGTTCCGCTCGCGCGGCCAAGGTTGCGGCGAGCTCCTGCTCTTGGGCTTGCAAACGCTCGGCCGCGCAGCGCAGGAGCTCGAACAGTTCCGCCTCCCCCCACTCCTCATGTTCCGCGGCCTCGGCCTGGTCCGCCGCCGCGATCGGCGACAACTGGTCCGCCGCCGCGATCGGCAACAAGGCCAGGATTGCGGGTTCCTCCTCCAGCAGCGCCCGCGCTCTGCCGTCGGCCAGTTCCCACTCCGCGCCGAGCAGGGCGGCGGCCTCCCCGGTCCACAGCTCCCAAAGCCGTTCGGCGACCAGCCGGGTCTGGGCGAATTGCTTCCTGTTCTGCGCGTTCTGCTCGCCCAGGTCCGCCACGACGCGCGCCAGGTCCCGTTGCTCTTGAGGGGCGCCCTCAACCACGGGTGGTCTGCTCCCGACGCGCGTAGTCCGCTTCGACGCCGGACTTGTCCTTGGCCCACCAGTGCTGGTGCTCCTGATACCAGTCGACTGTTTCGCGCAGCGCCGCGCGGAAATCGGTCTTCTTCGGGCTCCATCCCAATTCCGCCGTCACCCTGCTCGCGTCCAACGCGTACCTGCGATCATGGCCCGGCCGGTCTGCCACCAGCTCGATCCGTTCCGGGTCCACGCCGACCAGCTCGCACAACAGCTGCGCGACAGCGAGGTTGCCCAGCTCGTTGCCAGCGCCGATGTGATACGTGCGCCCAGGGGCGCCCCGGTCCAGGATCGCCCACACCGCGTCATTGTGGTCGTCCACATGGATCCAGTCCCGCACATGTCTCCCGTCCCCGTACACCTTGGGCGCCGTGCCGGTGAGCAGGTTCGTGATCTGGCGCGGGATGAATTTCTCCACATGCTGCCAGGGGCCGAAGTTGTTCGTGCAGTGCGAGATGGTGGCTTCGATCCCGAAGGAGCGCGCCCATGCGCGCAGCAAAAGGTCGCCGCTCGCTTTCGAGGCCGAGTAGGGGCTCGACGGGTTGAACGCGTCGCCTTCGGCGAACCGCCGGTCCTCGCCGAGCTCAAGGTCCCCGTAGACCTCGTCCGTGGACACCTGGTGCAGGCGCACACCATGTCGCCGGACGGCTTCGGCAAGCACGAAGCTGCCGATGATGTTGGTGTGGACGAACGCGCCCGGGCGCACGAGCGCGTTGTCGTTGTGCGTTTCGGCGGCGAAATGCACGACCGCGTCCGAGTCGCGCACCAAATCGTCCACCACGCCTTCGTCCGTCACATCGCCGTGGACGAACGCGATGTCCTCCCGGACTGCCTCCAGCGTGTCGAGGCTCCCGGCGTAGGTGAGCGCGTCGAGGACGACGATTTCGACATCGGGCCTGGTGTGGCGGGTCCGGCGCACGAAATTGGCCCCGATGAACCCGGCTCCGCCAGTCACGAGGAGCTTCATCGCGGCGCCCCGCCCGCGTCGGCCGACACTGGTGTGAGCGAGCCTTTCTCGGACGGAGGTGTTCGGTGGACTCTCACGAGAGACTGCATACGCCCAGTATCTCAGAATGGGCCCAGTCCCTCAGAGCCCGTCCGCGCTGCGTGTCCTCGTGCGCCGCCGCGCCGCGAGCCGTGTCGCGCCGCGGGCGAGCTGATATTCTTTCCCTATGCGAGGCGTCATCCTCGCCGGTGGCGCAGGCTCCCGGCTGCACCCGATCACGTTGGGCGTGAGCAAACAGCTTCTTCCGGTGTATGACAAGCCGCTCGTGTACTACCCGCTGACCACGCTCATCAGCGCGGGGATCACTGACATCCTCATCATCACCACACCTCAGGACGCTCCGGCGTTCACGCGGCTCCTCGGCTCCGGCGAGCAGTTCGGCGTGCGGTTGAGCTACGCCGAGCAAGCTGAGCCGAAAGGCATTGCCCAGGCGTTCATCATCGCAGAGGGCCATATCGGCGGCGGCGACGTCGCGCTCATCCTCGGTGACAACATTCTCGCCGGTCCTGGCCTCGAGCCCGAGTTCGAGGGCCACACCGCAGGGGTGGTGCGGGGGGGAGTCGTCTTCGCGTACGAGGTGTCCGACCCCGGCCGTTACGGCGTGGTGGAATGGGGCGAGGACGGCGCCGTCGCAGACCTCGTGGAGAAACCTGCGCGGCCGAAGTCCAAGCACGCCGTCACCGGGCTGTACTTCTACGACAACGACGTCGTCTCCATCGCCCGCGAGCTGCGGCCCTCCGCCCGGGGGGAGTACGAGATCACCGATGTGAACCGCGCCTATCTCACGGCGGGGCGGCTTTGTGTCCGGGTTCTGCCCAAAGGGTCGGCGTGGCTTGACGCGGGCACCTTCGACTCCCTCTTGGAGGCAGGGAACTATGTGCGGGTGATCGAGGAGCGCCAAGGGGTGCGCATCGGTTGTCCGGAGGAAGTCGCTTGGCGGCGTGGGTTGATCGACGACGAACAGCTCGAACGCGCCGCGCGGGCGCATGCGAACTCCGGGTACGGCGCGTACCTCGCGGGGCTGCTGAGCCATCCGCGACGACAGTGAAGGAGACGGGACCACATGACGCAGTGGCGGGAATTGCCCATCGCGGGAGCCTGGGAGATCATCCCGGAGCTGCATCCTGACGACCGGGGCGTGAACGCGGAGCTTTTCCGGGCGAGCGCCCTTCGCGAGGCGACCGGTCGAGATTTCACGACGGCCCAGTGCAACTGCTCCATTTCGAAGGCGGGGGTGCTGCGCGGCGTCCACCTGGCCCTCAGCCCGGACGGCGCGCTCGAAGGCGGCCAAGAGAAGTATGTGACGGCGACTTCGGGGATGGCTTTCGACGTGGTGGTGGATGTGCGTTCCGGCTCGCCGACGTTCGGCGCTTGGGAAGCGGTGCTGCTCAGCGGCGAGCGGCGCAACGCTGTGCTGCTCTCGGCCGGGCTCGGCCACGCCGTCCTCGCTCTTGAGGACGACACAGTTCTGACGTATCTCTGTTCCCAAGAGTACGACCCTGGGCGTGAGCGGGCGCTCGACGCGCTCGACCCCGCGCTCGCGATCGCCTGGCCGCGCACGGACTCCCGCGGCCGCACGATCGATTTCTTGCGGTCCGACCGCGACCGCGCCGCGCCGAGCCTCGCCCAGGCCGTGGCTTCAGGAGCGCTTCCAGCGCGCTAGGCGCGCTTGGTCCGGACCAGCCGCCAGCCGAAACGCGCGACCACGACGACCACGGCGAGCGGGACGAGCCACACGGCGAGCCAGGATATCGCCGTCACCAGCCATTTGACGGTGGCAACCAGGTCGGACCAGCCAGAATGCAGTCCGGAGCCCACCCATCCGTGCTCCGGCGGCGCAGATTTCTTGCCCAGGAGCACCACGCCGACGGTGGTCGTCTCCACTTTGCCCCCGAGGCCCTGCTGTTGGCGTTTGAGCTGCTGCAGCCGGTCGTTCTGCTCGATCAGCTCTTTTTCCGCCGAGACCATGTCGTCCGCTTTGCCGCTTTGCGCGGCTTGGGCGTAGATCTGCTGCAGTCTGGCGATGGTCTGCTGGACGAGGGCGATGTCCGCGCTCACGTCAGTGCTCTGCTGCGAGACGTTCGTGGAGTGCGAGGTGAAGTATTTGACGTCGCCGAGCGTTCGCAGCTTCGCCACCGCGTCCTCGACCTTGTCGACGGGGATTTTCAGCGTGAGCTGGACCCAGCCGGGAACCTTGTCGGTCGCGTCCTGCTCTTTTTGCTCCTGCGTGGTCCCGCCCGCGTCGTGGCTGATTTTGAGCGCTTGGCTCTTCGCCTTCTGCACATCGTCGGTCTGCACGGCGAGGACTTGTTCGGTCGCCATGGACTGCGCGGACGGCGGCCCGGAGCGAACCGCGCCGACCGAAGCCCCCAGAGGGGCGCCCGGCCTGGCCATGTCCGCGTATGCCGTGTCGGGCTCCGCGTATTCCGGGCCGGGCTCCGAGAACGCCTCCGGGGCCTGAGGTTTGCCCTGCTTCTCGTGCGCGCCGGTGTTGTGCGGCGGCTTCTGCTCGTCGCCGTCGTGGCCCCCGCAGCCCGTGAGGGCGGACGTGAGCGCGAAACCCACAAGCAGCAAGAGGGAAGGCAGGTTCCGGCGTGACCGCCGGTGGTGCGTGTGCGGCCGAGTCATAGGGGCACTCTAACTGCCGTCGCTGAGATTGCGCTGTCAGGGGAATCGAAGCCGAGCGGCCCTTGCGCGTACGCTGAACAGATGGCGCTGCGAGGCAGGTATGTTCCGCTGCCGCCGGACCAGGCGATGGTGCTGCGCGCGGCGGCGTTTTCTTCCCCGGCTTCCGGTGTGACGAGGGACGCGGCGCCAAGGCCGATGTTTTTCCTGCCGCTGACGGCTTCGCGGGTGGTCGGAGCCGGTGAGGCGGACTTCCATCGGGCGGCTGTCGCTGTCCTGACCTGGCAGGCGCAACTGCGCGCGGGGCTCAGCGTCCACGCTTCGGCTTCTTTTGTCGCCGAGGGCGCCGTGGTCGATCAGCGCCTTGGCCCGTTTTCTTTCCCGTGCCGCGTGGTCTATGTCGTGGACGAGCCGCGTCGCAAGGGTTTCGCGTATGGCGCGTTGCCCGGCCACGCGGAGCGCGGCGAGGAGCTGTTCGCCGTCTCGTGGGACCCGCAGACCGACGAGGTGCGCGTCCTGATCCACTCCGTGTCGCTGCCCGCCCCGTTGTGGCTGCCGCTGTTCCCGCTGTTGAGGATCGTGCAGCATGTTTTTGCGCGCCGCTTCGTCGCCGCCATCGCGCAGGCCGCGCAGGAGGGAATTCCTCGGTTTGCTCCTGGTGCTCAAGTTTCCTGCGAGAAAACTGTGAAACCTGCCAAGCGCCTGAGAATTTCTTAGTTTTGGTTGGACGCGCTCCTAGGGGGAGGCTATGATCCGTGTGTCTCGCGAGGGGGTCTCCCCGCAGGGATTGATCTTACGACATCGAATGGAGTCGCCTGGTATGGCCTTTTCCTCTCTTCCTTCTCGCCGCGCTTTGATCGCAGCCTTGGCCGCCCTCGGCCTCCCGGCGGCGGCTGCTTTCGCGGTGTCCGGTTTCGCCCCGTCCACCCTTGCCCCGCAGGCGACCGCCGCCGTCGCGGCTGACGACGACGACACGGACGACGCCGCTCCCGCCGAGGGGCAGGAGCCTGCCGACGAAGCCCCCTCGGACGACGCGGGCGCCGACGAAGACGAGCCTTCTGACGACACCCCGTTCTGCGACGACCTCGCGAAGAACGAGCGCAAGGAGGCCAAGGAGAACGGCGAGTGCAAAGACCGCCCCAGCACCAGCACCAGCGTGCCGACCACGACGCTCGTCATTTCGACCGTGACCTCGACGACCCCGCCGCGCGCCCTGGGCACCCCTGGCGCCACGCACTAAGCGCTCCAAGAGCAAGGGAGGGGCCGAGGCGAATCGCCTCGGCCCCTCCCTTGCTCTCTCAGCCCCCGTTCGCGCGGGGGCTCGCTGCGCGCGCCAGCACCAGCAATGCGGGCCGCGCTGTCCGTTCGCCGATCCGAGAGCGCATGCGATGAGCTCCGTTCGCAGCGGTACAGTGGCACCAGAGATCGATATGGTTTTCCAGAGTTTTCCTCGAAAGGAACAGAACCTATGTTGCTCGGCACAGTGTCACAAAAAATGTTCTGCGCGATCCCTGCCGCCGCTGTCGCGATGGCCGGTGTGGCCGCCTGCGGCAAGGACGAGCCCAAGGGTTCTGCCGCGTCGGGCGGCGCGGCCACGAGCTCTGCCGCGCCGGGCGGCTCCGAGGGCGGGGCGACGGTGACGTACGAAGTCACCTCGAACGTGGCCAAGCCTTTCAAAGTCAGCTACATCGCGCAGACCTCCGCGGGCAGCCCTGCCGAACTCGCCAAAACTTTGTCGACCGACACCGGGACCTCGACCTGGAAGAAAGAAGTCTTCCTCAGCAAAGGCGTCGATTACGCTTTTGTCATCGTCACGGTCGACCCCTCGAACTTCGACTCGTCGACGAAGTTCTCCTGCGAGATCACCTCGGGCGGCAAGACCATCGACGCGAAGAAGGACCAGTCGGCAGTCGCCGGATGCGCTGGGCTCAAGCTCCGCGACAAACTCGAGAAGGCAGGGTCGTGACCGTGCGCGCCTCCTGTTGGGCGAGCCCGGCTTCGCGGGCGCTGGCCGCGGCCGTCGCGGCTGCGGCTGCCGTCTCCGCCGCGGCGCTCTCCCCGCTCCCGGCCCGGGCCGCCGCGGCGACGGTGACCTACGAGGTCACATCATCTGGCAGCAAACCTTTCAAGGTGATGTACGTGGCGGTGACCAACGAGGACACGCTCAACCGGACGCACGAGAGCGCGCAGAACGAGACGGTCGGCTCGCCGTGGCGCAAAGATGTGACGCTGAGCCTCGGAGCCGATTACGCCATGGTCATGGTGATGTCCGATCCTTCGAACATCGACCCGACCGCGAGGTTCAGCTGCCGGATTTCTGTCGGCCTTCAGCAGATCGACGCCGCGTCGGAGCAAGGCATGGTCGGCTGCGCGGGCCAAAAAGTGAAAGAGCCGCCCAAGAGCAGATGAGCTCTTGTCGCGGCCGTCCGCCCCCGCGAGCGCGGTGCCGGAAAAATTCCGTGAAGTTGGAAAATTCAAGATGTTGAGGGAGTGCAGTGAGCAAAATTCAAGGTGCTGAGGCAGTGCAGTGAGCAAAATTCAAGGTGCTGAGGCAGTGCAGTGAGCAAAACTCGAGATGCTGAGGCAGTGCGGTGAGCTCAGAGATGTGGGTCGTCGTCGCCGTCGTAGCGGCCCTTGTGGTGTTGGCGGCGGTGTGCGGGGGCTTGTTGCTCGCGCGGCGGCGCAGGATCCGCCTCACGTCGCAGTCGGCGGCCACGCCTGAGGCTTCGACCTATCAGGCCAAGAGCGGCTTCAGCTTTGCCGAGGGCGGCTCCGCCGTCCCGACGCCGCAGATCGCGCACGCGCCGCCCAAGGTCGAAGCGACCGGCCTGCCGGGAGTGGGGGACGACGCGGCCACGCCGGTCGATTCGCCCAAGCCCACCGTGCGGGACGTGGTTCTGCCCGACGTCGACGTGGAGCAGCCAGAACCCGAGCCGGAGGAGCGCCAGGCCGAGGAGATTGTGCCGTCGGGGGAGCGGTGGGGCAATCTGCGCGGGCGGCTCGCGCGTTCGCAGAGCAGCGTCGGCCGGGTTTTGGTCGGGCTGCTCGGCGGCGGCGACCTCGACGAGGAATCGTGGGAGGACATCGAGACGACGCTTCTTGCCGCTGATCTCGGGGCCAGCACCACGGAGCACGTCATCGACAAGCTCCGCGCCGCGCTCGCTCGCGCCGAGGTCCGCTCGGAGGCCCAGGCCCGAGCGGTGCTCAAAGAAGTGCTCATCGGCGAGCTCAAGCCCGAACTCGACCGCTCGGTCCGCGCGCTGCCGCACGCCGAGCGGCCTTCGGTGGTGCTCGTGGTCGGCGTGAACGGCACGGGGAAGACCACGACCACCGGCAAACTCGCCCGAGTGCTCATCGCGGACGGCCGAAGAGTCCTGCTCGGCGCGGCGGACACGTTCCGGGCCGCCGCTGTGGACCAGCTGCAGACGTGGGGCCGCCGCGTGGGAGCTGAAGTCGTCACCGGCGCCGAGGGCGCAGACCCCGCCTCGGTCGCCTTCGAAGCCGTGCGCCGGGGCGTCGAGACCGGGGCAGACGTGGTCCTCATCGACACCGCGGGCCGACTGCACACCAAGACCGGCCTCATGGACGAGCTCGGCAAGATCAAACGTGTTGTCGAGCGCAAGGCGGCGGTGGACGAGGTGGTTCTCGTCCTCGACGCCACCATCGGCCAGAACGGCTTGCACCAGGCGAAAGTGTTCTCCGAGGTCGTCGATGTGACCGCAGTGGCGCTCACCAAGCTCGACGGCACCGCCAAGGGCGGGATCGTCTTCGCCGTGCAGCAAGAGCTAGGCGTCCCGGTCAAGCTGGTCGGCCTCGGCGAGGGCAAGGACGACCTCGCGCCCTTCGAGCCGGTGGCTTTCGTCGATGCTCTGCTCGGCTGATTCGCGACCCTCGCAGACGGGCTTTCGGCCGCGAAGGGCACAGTTAACTTTTCAGAAACACGATCATGGTGTGCCGGCAACATGCGTTTTGCAGGCTGCACGTCAGGTCGACTCTGGCCGGGCTCGCTGTCATATGAGCCTTGATTTCTATGGAGGTAACGCGCAGTGAACTCTGGTGACACCGCCTGGTTGCTCGTGAGCTCGGCGCTGGTGCTGCTCATGACGCCGGGAGTGGCCTTCTTCTACGGCGGCATGGTCCGCTCGAAAAACGTCCTCAACATGCTCATGATGTCGGTGAGCGCCATGGGCGTGGTCACCATTCTGTGGGCGCTTTTCGGCTATTCGGAGACGTTCGGCAACGACACCGGCCACTTTTTCGGCAAGATCACGCAATACTGGGGGCTGGCCGGGCTCATCGGCAAGGACGCGGACGCCAATCCGCCGCTGGTGGGCACGGCCCCGCACCAGGTCGCGGCCCTTTCCTTCGTCGCGTTCCAGCTCATGTTCGGCATCATCACGGTGGCGCTCATCTCTGGCGCGGTCGCCGACCGGCTCCGCTTCGGCCCCTGGTTGCTGTTCTCGGCGTTGTGGGCCACGCTGGTCTACTTCCCGGTCGCGCACTGGGTCTTCGCCTTTGACAACGTGACCGCCGAGCACGGCGGCTGGATCGCGAACCAGATCAAGGCCATCGACTTCGCGGGCGGCACCGCGGTGCACATCAACTCCGGAGTCGCCGGTCTCGTGCTCGCGCTTGTCCTCGGCAAGCGGCGAGGCTGGCCGAAGACTCCGATGCGTCCGCACAACCTGCCGTTCGTGATGCTCGGCGCCAGCCTGCTGTGGTTCGGCTGGTACGGCTTTAACGCGGGCTCCGCGCTCACCGCTGGCCCGACCGCCAGCTCGGTCTTCATCACCACCAGCGTCGCCACCGCGGCGGCGATGCTCGCCTGGCTGCTGGTGGAGAAGATCCGCGACGGCCACGCCACATCGCTCGGCGCCTCGTCCGGCGTGGTCGCGGGACTGGTGGCGATCACGCCGTCCTGTTCCTCGGTCAATGTGCTCGGGGCGCTCGTCATCGGCGTCGCGGGCGGCGCCATTTGCGCCGTCGCGGTGGGGCTGAAGTACAGGCTCGGCTATGACGACGCCCTCGACGTGGTCGGCGTGCACATGGTCGGCGGCATCGTCGGCACGCTCTTGGTCGGGCTCGTCGCCGCGCCGGAAGCCCCCGCCGGGGTCAAGGGCCTCTTCTACGGGGGCGGCTTCGACCAGCTCTGGCGCCAAGCGGTCGGCGCGGGCGCCGTGCTCGTGTACTCGGCCGTGGTCACCGCGATCATTGCGTTCGCCCTCAAGCACACCATCGGCCTGCGAGCCGACCCAGAAGGCGAGGCGCGAGGGCTCGATGAGAGCGAACACGCGGAGTCGGCTTATGATTTCAGTGCCGTAGGAACCGGTTCTGTCGAGCGGCGCGCGTTCGCCGAAGCCGCAATGAAGGAGTGACAACGAATGAAACTTGTGACCGCGATCGTCAAACCTTTCACCCTCGAAGACGTGAAGACGGCGTTGGAGCAGTCCGGCGTGGTCGGCATGACTGTGAGCGAGGTGCAAGGCTACGGGCGGCAGAAGGGCCACACCGAGGTCTACCGCGGCGCTGAGTACTCGGTCGACTTCGTGCCGAAAGTCCGGGTCGAAGTCATCGTGGACGACTCCGCAGCGGACCAGGTCGCCCAGGTCATCGTTGACGCCGCTCGCACCGGCAAGATCGGCGACGGCAAGGTGTGGATCTCGCCGGTCGAGTCGGTGGTCCGCGTGCGCACCGGCGAGCGCGGCAGCGACGCGCTGTAGCGGGCGCCCTGTTCGCGATGGGGCGCCCTGCGCGCCCGCAAGCACTGAGACCATGCCCGCCCCGGTGACAGCCGCCAGCCTCCGGGACAGCATTCGCTCCCTCACTTCTTCCGACCTGCCGCCCGAACGGCTTCGCCACGACCTCCAGGCGTTGCTTGAGGATTGGCTCGCTGGGCTGGCGGCCAGCCTCGGCGTGGCCCAGGGCTCCGGGTTCGCCCTTGTCGCGGTCGGCGCTTTGGGCCGAGGCGAGTTCCTGCCGCATTCGGACCTGGACTTGGTGCTGCTGCATCGCGGCCACAGCCCGGACGAGGTCCGGACTGTGGCCGAAGGATTGTGGTATCCCGTCTGGGACGCGAACATCGATCTCGACCACGCCGTGCGCACGCAGGACGACATGCTCGCAGTCGCGCAGACGGATCTGCGCGCTGTGTTCGGCTTTCTGCGGCGAAAGCTGATCGCGGGCGACGAGGATCTGTACCACGACACGGTCGGGCCGGTCTTGAGCAGCTGGCGGCGCAGCGCCCGAGGACGCTTGCCCGAGTTGCTCGCCAGCGCCCGCGAGCGGTGGAAACGGTTCGGCTCAGTGGCCCACCGCGCGGAACCCGACCTCAAGTCCGGCAAGGGGGGCGCCCGCGACGCGCAACTGCTCGACGCGTTGGCGCTGGCCCAGCTGACCGATGGGGTTCCCGCGCTCACCGGCTCCTCGCCCGGCGGCGGGTTCGCCCGCGCGTACGCCGACTTGCTCGACATCCGGACCCAGCTGCGCCGCGCCACTGGGCGGGGCCGCGATCAGCTCCTCGCCCAAGACGCCGACGAGGTGGCCGCGACGCTCGGGGCGGGCGACCGCTTCGATTTGGCGAGAAGGCTCAGCGGGATCGGCCGCACGGTGGAGTACTGCGTCGAGGTCGGTTTGCGGGTGGCGCACAACGCGGTGCGGGGCGGCGGGCCCGAATTGCGCCAACGGCGCCCGCTGGGCGAAGGAGTGGTCGCGCACGGCGGCGAAGTGGTCCTCGCCAAGGACGCCCGGCCGACTCCTGGGCTGGTGCTCCGTGTGGCCGCCGCTGCCGCTGTGTCGGGCCTGCCGATCAGCCAGGCGACGCTCG
>JGI2924J29684_1076837_pt1 | contig 11707 bp, 8 predicted proteins | sample BenlonsequencITS_FD_29684 | JGI IMG/M metagenome (IMG submission 29684)
AAAATGGTTCAATTCTATCTAATGTAGCGGCGCACGAAAGCTTTTCTCTTCCAGACAAAAGCTATACGTTCGATATATCGACTCCGTTGAAAATTCTCATTCAGATTGAGGGAGAGTTAGGGATACACGTTGAGAACGGCCAGACACGTATTGACGTTTCTAAACCAACACCAATAGTGATTGGGGCTCGTTCTGCTCAGAGCGCTCCAATTGATCGGATCAAGACGCCGCCAAACCCGACCGACGTGATGGAAGCTGTCTCCATGTTTGGTTCAGCGCTCAAAGAAACGGGGCCACAACGTTCTTACCCTACCCTTCGCCAGCATCCACCACTTCTTCAGATTGGTAACAAGCTAGATATCCCAGATGATCTCAAACGTCCGAAAACCGGTGTTCAGATAGAAGTCCCACCCACGTTCGATTATATATTCACCGTCACACCGCTTGCATATTATCTGGGTGCAGAGGTAGTTCCCAGTTCAGAGCCACGTCTCAGTACCAAAAACGGGTTTTCCTTCCGACTGGAAAATGAAAACGACTTCGAATCGACAGTCAGCCGGCTCCTAAAGCATATTTTTTATTTGGATTGTATAATCAGAACTGAAGATTCCTCACCGGGACCAGTACATGAGCGGCAAGTAATCGAACCGCTGCTTGAGTTCGATATCCCAACTGTATACGAGCAATCTCTTTCTAAGCAACTAGAAACATATCTTGAAATTCCTTTCTCTATGCTGGAATCGCACTATCCCGAGTGGTACCCTAAAACGAAAGTTCAGCCAAGTAGTGACCACCTGCAATTTCTACCGTTTCTTGCCAATCAATTGTCATCTATCACTACCGGCCGTATCGACCAACCTCAGCCAGATCCAGATTTCGAGGATGAAGCTGTAGAGGCGTTATCAAATATCTTATCAGTTAAACAAACTTGGAATTATAGTACTGGCTCGGAGAATACAAGCGCAGTTCCGTTATCAGCATTTCATAATAAGATCTGTCGTTCACCGAAAGAAGGGGATCTCGAAATAGAGATTGTCTGTAATGAGTTAGATATGGATGATGAACTTATAGAGGTCTATGGAACATACGGAAACCGTGAAGAGCTCCCGTTTTCTGTAACGATCCACCATGATTTGACGACTACCGAACTCAAGAGCATCTTCACCTCTCAGAATGACTTTGTACACTATATCGGACATATAGATAGAGATGGCTTTCGCTGTTCAGATGGGAAATTAGACCCATCATCTATTAATAACGTAAAGGCAAAATCGTTTTTGCTCAATGCATGCCAGTCATATGAACAGGGGAGAACACTTGTTGAAGCCGGGAGTTTAGGAGGGATTGTAACACTTGACGATGTTCAGAATGATAATGCAGTGACGACAGGAAGCATAATTGCCCGGCTGTTAAACTTCGGCTATTCATTCTCGGCAACTCTTGATGTTCTACAAACAACTGCTTCCGCTGGAAATCGATACCGTATCGTCGGTGATGGTACGACATCAATCGCACAATCAACAACAGGGGTCCCGTCTGTTTGCTCTGTTTTGGATACAAGCGGCGAGAATATCCGCGTAAATATATATACCTACAATCCTACCAGGCAAAAAGGCAGTATTAGATCACCTAATTTCAATTCAAACAATATCCATCACCTATCCAACAATATCGGGCCAATCTCGATTAAAAAGACGGAACTATTAGAATATCTTGATCGAGGACCGATACCAGTTTTGATAGATGGAGAAATGTATTGGAGTGATGATATCACTCTCAGTGATCTTGAATAACCAGCCACATAGATCTGGGATTTCTAGGAAAGAAGATGAAGCGTTCTAGCGTGCTGCAGCCGCGACGCGTTCCTTCTCCTCTTTTTGGCTGATCGCGTATGTCTGGACGTCGTAGTTGGCCGCCCCAATAAGCTGGTTCGCGATGGCCTCCGCAACCGGTGTCGAGGTCTTGAACGAGGCGTTTTGTACACCATCGGCGAGGACCAGCAGTGCCTGGTCGACACGGCGCTGCGGTGCAACGTCGACCGCCTTCGGAACCGAGATCCCTCCGTATTTCAGTCGGACCGTCTCCTCGCGCGGTGCGGAGTTCTCGACGGCCGTGACGAGGACTTGCACCGGGTTCTCCTCGGTGCGCTCGTGGATGAGTTCGAAGGCCTCACGGACGTGATTGAGCGTCTTCTGTTTCTTCCCCGTGTTCTCCTCGGTCTGCATCAGGCGGTTGATGAACCGCTCGACGATCGAGATCTGGGATTTCTTGAACTGCTTGCTCGCGTGTCGGCCTGCGGTGTGTGCGACCGGCGTGACCGTGATATAGCGCTCGGTCGAGGGGTCGCCGTACTCGATCTCGTCGGTCTCCCACGTTCCGAACAGCTTCGCGGAGACGTCAGCGTCACCAGCGGGTGCGTCGGGATCGGGTTGATCTTCTGCAGCCATCGTTATCGCACCGGTTTCTCTGCGTTACCGCGAACCAGTTCGATCAGCGAGACGCCGTTGACCTTCTCGACCTTGTAGTTGACACCCGAGAGGTCACCCATCGCACGACCCTTCGCCCCGCCGATACCGGCGATGGTGACTTCGTCGTGTTCGTCGATGAAGCTGATCGCACCGTCACCGGGACAGAAAGCGGTGACCTGTTTGCCGTTTTTGATCAGCTGGACCCGGACGCATTTTCGGATCGCCGAGTTGGGCTGTTTCGCTTCGATGCCGACCTTTTCGAGTACGATACCTCGTGCCTGTGGGGCCCCCTCGAGGGGGTCGGACTTCTCGCGAAGTCCACGGGCGCGGCGCGCGTAGTCCGAGTCGGACCACCGCTGATTCTGGCGGTCCTTCTTGAGCTTGCGCGCGGCGTACTTGCCGTTTGCCATGCTCGTCGCTATCGGTCGAAGACACTTAAGCGTCCCTGTTTGGAGGCGCGATTACGCCACGAGAACGCTCTATGGGGGGTAACGAAGGAATCTCAGGGCGTTTCGGCGCTCGAAAGAACTTCTCGCAAGGTGGGAGTCAGAGCAGTTGGACGTCGTCGATATCGAAGTGTCTGGCGGCGAGCCGCCTGGCAGTATCGATCGTCTGGCCGTCGGTACCGATCGCGACGCCTCGGTCCTCGTCGGCGACTTCCACGTAGGCGACGGTGTCGTCGTTCTCGCTGATCGTGACGTTGTAGACCGCCGCCGGAGCGAGGGCGTTCGCCACGAACGTCTCGGGATCGTCGGCGTCCTCGACGAGACGGACCGAGGCCCCAGCCCGGTCCTCGAATCGTTTGACTGTCCGACCGCCGGGACCGATCGCATCACCCATCCGATCGCTGACAACGACGAGGACGAGCCGCTCGTCTCCGTCGCGCTCGTCGACGAGACAGTCCTGGCCGGCGACGTCGGTGACTTCCTCGAACAGCGCGAGGTACTGGCGCGCGTCGTCGTCGAGGGTTACCGCCATCGATCAGTCCGCCTGACCGCTGCCGGGACTCGTCGAGCCCATTCGGAGATCGACGTCGCCGGTGCCGAGCTTGATCGGTTTCCCGACGATAACGTTTTCGGTAACGCCGTCGAGTTCGTCGACCTCGCCGTGGATGGCAGCGTTGAGCAGGTGGTTGACCGTCACCTCGAACGCCGCACGGGCAAGCACCGAGTCCTTCGAGCCCGAGATGCCGTGACGGCCGATCGATTCGATCTCGCCGCGGTTGGTCATCATGTCCGCGACGAGCATCAGGTGACGGACGTTGACGTCGTCGAGCCCCTGCTCGGCCAGCGTGTTGTTCGTTTCCTCGATAATCGCCTCACGGGCGGCCTCGATACCGAGATTGCGGTGGATCTCGTGGATATTGTTACACGTCGACCGGGAGGCGTCGACGCCCTCGATCTCGAGAGCGTCGCCGAACGCCGACCCCTCGGTATAGAGAACGAACTCCTCGCTGCCGTCGTCGAGCTCCTCCCGTCGGATGACGACCCGGGAGATGTCCTCGATTCCCTTGAACGTGATCTCACGCAGCTCCTCGACCAGCTGGAGCAGATCGCGGTAGGATGGCTCCTCGGGACCGAACTCGATCTGGGTACCCTGCTGGACCGCCTTGACGCCGAGGTTGTCCTGGATGATCTCGGCGACTTCCTCGGGCGTGATCATCCGCTCCTTGAGGGTGTCCTCGTTGAGCGAAATCTGGACTCGCATGTCTGCGACGTTCGTCGAGACGTCGCCCAGCGCGAGGATCTTCGTCGCCTCGATCTTCCAGACGACCTCGTGGGCCTTCTCGCGCTCGGTGGCGTACTCGTCCTCGAGGTAGATCGTCATCATCGGCGTGTCCGGGGTCTTCCGTGCGTCGACCAGCTCGATCAGCCGTGGCAGCCCCTGGGTCACGTCGATCTCCGCGACCCCCGCGTAGTGGAGCGTGTTCATCGTCAGCTGCGTTCCGGGTTCGCCGATCGACTGTGCCGAGACGGTGCCGACGGGGTCGAGCGGATCGACCCGCGTATCCGTATACCGGGCTTCGACTGCCTTCGCGAGCTCGTCGGCGTCCTCGACGGTCGCGTCGCCACGGTCCTCGAGGGTCGCGTAGACCTCGTCCTTGAGTCGTCGGGGGAGGTCGGCGTCTTCGACGACGGCGATCATATCGTCATCGACGTTGTAGTCGATCTCAGTCATCGGAGGTCACCTCCGTTCCCTCGGCGAGTCGATCGTCGGCGTACTCCGAGAGGTTCGTCGGCTCGGCCTTGATACCGAGGAACTCCTGTCGCTCGGCCTCGGACTCGAACTCGGAGTCCAGTACCCGATCGGCGATCTGCTCGACGTCGATGTCGTTCTCGTCGCCCGAGGAGACCTTGACCGGGGAGGTCCCGTCCTCGCCGAACTCGAACTGGACGATCGTGTCCGAGGTGTCTCGGACGGTTCCGTCGTACTGTGCCTCGAGTTCGGAAAGAGCGTTGATCAGGCGTCGCTGGAGGTACCCCGACTTCGAGGTTCGAACCGCCGTGTCGACTAGCCCCTCGCGACCGCCCATCGCGTGGAAGAAGAACTCCCGCGGAGTCAGGCCGCTGGTGTAGGAGTTCTCGACGAAGCCGTGTGCCTCGGCCGAGAGATCGTTCGGCTTGTAGTGGCTGAGGGTGCGGTCCTCGTAACCACGGTTGATACGTTCGCCACGGACTGCCTGCTGGCCGACCGCGCCGGCCATCTGGGTCAGGTTGAGCATCGAACCACGAGCGCCGGATTCGGCCATGACGACCGCCGGGTTGTCGTTGTCGAAGTGTTCGTCGGCGATGTTCCCGGCGTTGTCACGCGCACGCGAGAGCGTCTGCATGATCTTCATCTCGAGGGTCTCGTCGATCGTTCGACCGGGCAGACTCTCGAGTTCGCCCCGTTCGTAGGCCTCGATCAGCTCTTCGACGCGGTCGTTGGCGTCCTCGATGGTCTCGTCGATCCGAGCCTGGGCTTCCTCCGGAATCGTCTCGTCGTCGATCCCGATCGAGAACCCGAAGTGCATGATCGCCCGCATCGCGAGCGTCGAGACCTCGTTGACGAAGATCCGGGCGCGGGTGTTGCCGTAAACCTTCGTGATCGTGTCGACGATCTCGCCGCCGAACTCGCCGACCTCGTCCTCGGCGATGGTTCCCTCGAGCAGCTGGCCGTCCTCGATGACGACGTCGTCGCCGACGGTGCCGGTAAACTCGAGATTCAGGTCGTCGGGCAACAGCTCCGAGAAGACGTCGTAGCCGGTCCAGAACGGCTCGCCCTCGTCGTCGATGCCGCTGGGTTCGGGCAGCTCGTCGATCCGGGTCGCGCGCAGCAGGTCGAGCGCCTGGGTCTCGTTGAATCGGGGGTTGTCGTGGGTCAGGAGATACATCCCGCTGATGTGGTCCTGGATTGCCCCGATGATGTTCTCGCCGAATCGCGGGCTCAGGATCTGCTCCTGAACACGCATGAGGACGCGGGCCTCCGCCCGCGCTTCCTCGTTTTGCAGCGCGTGCATGTTCATTTCGTCGCCGTCGAAGTCAGCGTTGTACGGCGGACAGACGACGGTGTTCAGACGGAACGTCTTGTACGGCATGACCACGACCTCGTGGGCCATGATCGACATCCGGTGCAGCGACGGCTGCCGGTTGAAGATGACGATGTCGCCGTCGACGAGGTGGCGGTTTACTTCCCAGCCGGCGTCGACCTTCTCGGCGAGCTGTTCGCAGTTCTTCTCGGTCACTTTCAGGCGACGCCCGTCGGGACGACGCACGTAGTTCGCACCGGGGTGGGCCTCGGGCCCGTTCGAGACGTAGCGCCGCGCTTCGTCGACGTTGCGCTCGGTGACGTTCATCGTCTGGGTCATCTCGCTGGCGACGCGGTCGGGGACGCCGACCTCGTTCAGGGAAAGCGTCGGGTCCGGCGAGATGACGGTTCGGGCGGAGAAGTTAACCCGCTTCCCGGACAGGGAACCACGGAACCGACCCTCCTTGCCCTTCAGCCGCTGAGAGAGGGTCTTGAGCGGACGGCCGGAGCGGTGGCGAGCCGGGGGCGTCCCCGAGATCTCGTTGTCCATGAAGGTGGTGACGTGGTACTGGAGCAGCTCCCAGAGGTCCTCGATGATCAGCTGGGGTGCACCGGCCTCGCGGTTCTCCATGAACCGCTGGTTGATCCGGATGATGTCGACCAGCTTGTGGGTGAGGTCGTCCTCGCTGCGCTGGCCGTTGTCCAGGGTGATCGAGGGCCGAGCGGTCACCGGCGGGACGGGAAGGACGGTGAGGATCATCCACTCGGGACGCGATCGCTCGGGGTTGATTCCCAGAACCTCCATATCCTCGTCCGGGATGGCCTCGAACCAGTCCCGGATGTCGCTTGGCATCAGCTTGTTCGTGTCCTCCTCCGTGAGGTCGATGTCGAGCGCTTTCTCGATCGCCTTGCGCTGGCTCTCGCGCGGACGGAACGAGCCCGAGAGGATCTCGTTGATCCGCCCGATGTCGATCTCGGTCTTCTCGGCGAGCTCGTCGGGTGTCGTCCGCTCGACGCCGGCCTCCTCGTCGCCCTGCATCGCACCGGCGATACGCTGGGAGTACTCGCTTGCCAGCACCTGCTGAACCTCGTAGTAGGTCGTGGGCTTCTCGTGGTCGATGTCGTACTGGACCTCGCTGCAGAACGGACAGCGGTCCTTCTTGCGGGCCTGGCGGATCGCGGCCTTCGTGACGTCGTTTAAGTCGCGACCGAGCTTCCGGGACTCGTCGATCTTGTCGTAGAACTCCTCGCGTTCATCCTCGGTCAACAGGAGCCGCGAACACTCCCGACAGGTCCCTCGCAGGAGCCGTCGAATGAGCTTCGTGAAGCCGACGTGAATGACCGGCGCGGCCAGCTCGATGTGTCCGAAGTGACCGTTACACGACCCCGAGTGTTTGCCGCAGGTCTTGCACTCGAGCCCGGGGTCGATAACGCCCAGCCGGGGGTCCATCAGCCCCATGTCGATGGGGAAGCCGTCGTCGTCGTAGGTGTCGGCCGTGATGATCTTCGTCGCGCTCATCTCCCGGTACTCCTCGGGCTCCATGAGCCCGAAGTTGATCGATCCGATGTCCTTTGGTGTGCTGTTTTGCATGGTGGGTTAGACGGCGTCTTCCAGTTCCAGTCGCGGTGCGATACCCAGAGCCTTCATCTCGTCCAAGAGGAGTTTGAACGCGTAGCTCATCTCGATCTCGTGGATGTCCGTCTCCTCGTCGCAGTTCGGACAGTAGACGCGGCGCTGTTCGACGTTCTCGACCGCACTCATTCCACACTGACCACAGACGTGGATGAACTCGCGGTCGGATTCGTCGAGCAGTCGCTCCTTCAGGGTCATCGCGGCGCCGTGACCGATGAAGACGTCCCGTTCCATCTCCCCGATACGGAGGCCACCCTCGCGGGCGCGACCCTCGGTGGGCTGGCGGGTCAACACCTGCACGGGACCACGCGAGCGGGCGTGGAGCTTGTTCGAGACCATGTGGTAGAGCTTCTGGTAGAAGATGATCCCGACGAAGATCTCGGCCTCGATCTTCTCGCCAGTGATCCCGGAGTACATCGTCTCCTTGCCGGCCGAGTCGAAGCCAGCCTCCTCGAGTCCCTCGCGCAGTTCGGATTCGTCCTCGCCGAGGAACGGGGTCCCGTCGACGCGACGGCCCTCCATCGCGCCGAGCTTGCCGCCGATCATCTCAAGGATGTGGCCGACGGTCATCCGCGACGGCAGTGCGTGCGGGTTCAGGACGAGGTCCGGCACGACCCCCTCCTCGGTGAACGGCATGTCCTCCTGTGGCGCGAGGTGGCCGACGACCCCCTTCTGGCCGTGGCGACTGGCGAACTTGTCCCCGAGCTCGGGGATCCGTTCGTCGCGCACGGAGACCTTCGAGAGCTTCGAGCCGTCCTCGCCTTCCATCAGGGTGACGGTGTCGACGACACCGGACTCGCCCGAGCGCATGGTCACGGAGGTCTCACGGCGCTTCTGGGGCGAGAGCCCGCCCATGTCGTCGGGCTCCTCGAGGAACCGCGGCGGCGAGGTCTTCCCGAGTAAAACGGAGTTCTCGTCGACCTTCGTCTCGGGGTTGACCAGCCCGTCCTCGTCGAGGTGGGTGTAGGCCTCCTCGCCGCGGGCGCCACGGACGTCCTGGCTCGGGATCTCGAAGCGGTCCTCCTGGCCGCCCGGATACCGTCGCTCCTCGCCCTCGTACGTTCGGAAGAAGTGCGAGCGAGCGAGCGCGCGTTCGACGCTCGCTTTGTTCATCACCAGCGCGTCCTCAATGTTGAACCCCTCGTAGCTCATCACGGCGACGACGAAGTTCTGGGCAGCGGGTCGCTCGTCGAAGCCGATCTGCTCGGTCGTCTGGGTCTTGACCATCGAGAGCTGCGGGTAGTGCAGCAGGTGCTGGCGCGTGTCCGGACGGATCCGGTAGTTCGCGCTGGGCAGTCCCAGCGACTGCTTGATCATCCCCGCGCCCATCGTAATCCGGGGCGAGGCGTTGTGCTCGGGGTAGGGGATCATCCCTGCACCGATTCCGAAGATCAGCTGTGGGTCGATCTCGAGGTGTGTGTGTTCTTCCTCGAGGTCGTCCTCGTCGACGGCGACGTAGATGTCCTCCTCCTCCTCGGCGTCGATGAACTCGATGTAGCCGTGCTCGACGAGGTCCTCGAACTCGAGGTCGCCGTCCTGCAGCGCCTCGAGTTCCTGCTCGGAGATGCGGGGCTCGCCGTCCTCGACGACCAGCAGCGGTCGCCGTGCGCGACCCGCGTCGGCGTTGACGATCACTTCCCGGGTGCGCTCTTTCACAGAGACGTTGACCATCTCGCTGACGTCGCCGATGCGTCGCGCTTCGCGGATCTGTTCGGCCAGTTCGTGCGGATCGGGATGGGTCCCCACCAGCGACCCGTTCACGTAGACTTTCGCTTCTCGTTGTTGGCTGCTCATAGTTGATCAGTCGTCTGCGGTCGATCGCTCGATACCCTCGAGACCGGGGATCCCCTCGACGCCCATCGAGGCGAGTTCGCGCTTGAGTTCCTGTTCGTCCTCGATGTTCTGGGAGAGCTCCATCGCCTGCGCGAAGTTCTTCACCAGTCCACAGTTCGGACCCTCCGGCGTCTCGGAGGGACAGATGCGACCCCACTGGGTCGCGTGCAGGTCTCGCGCCTCGAAGTGAGGCTGGGATCGTGAGAGCGGGCTGCGCAGGCGACGCAGGTGCGAGAGGACGCCCATGAAGTCGGTGCGGTCGACGAGCTGACTCACACCGGAGCGGCCGCCGACCCAGTTGCCCGTCGCGATCGGGTGCTCGAGACGCTCGGTCAGGACGTCCGAACGGACGACGGTGTTGACCGAGAGCTGCCGGTTGCGCATGTTCGCGCGCTCGAGCTGGTACTTCACGTCCCGGGCCAGCTTGTTCAGCGCGGTCCGGAACAGGTCCTTCATCAGGTCACCGGAGACCTTCAGCCGCTTGTTGGCGTAGTGGTCCTTGTCGTCGGCCTCGCGGCGACCCAGGGCGAGCTCGAAGCAGGCCTCGGCCATCCGACAGAGGTAGTGGGCCTTGTTGATCCGGACGTCCTCCTCGTCGACGCCCTCTTCGTGGAGGTGTGGCAGGAGATAGCGGTCGATGACGTAGTTGGCCCGCTTGAGCTGGTAATTTTTCCCCTGACCGGAGGCGACGCGCTTGCCGAGCGCCTCGATGGCTTCCTCCTCGGTCTGGACTTCCGCTTCCTCCAGGTTCTCCAGCATGTACTTGACGACCTCGGGATCGTTCGAGACCTTGTGAACGATCTCTTCGTCGCTCTCGAGCCCCAGTGCTCGAACGAGCGTGACGAAGTTGATCGAGCCCGAAACCGAGGGGAACGAGACCTCGAGCAGGCCGTTACGGGTCCGCTCACAGAGCACGAGCGCGCGGTAGCCACGGCGCTGCGAGAAGGTCTTGGCGACCTGGATCTCGTCACCGTATTTGGTGTCGTACTCCGCGAGGATCTTGTTCGGCGCGAGGTCCTCGCTGGTCATCAGCACCCGCTCGGAGCCGTTGACGATGAAGTAGCCGCCGGGATCGGCGGGGTCCTCGCCGATCTCGATCAGTTCTTCGTCGCTGAAGCCGGCGATGTTACACTTATCGGAGCCGACCATGATCGGCATCCGGCCGATCTTCGTCTCTGTAGAGTCGACGACTCGCTGGTCGCCCTCCTCGCCCTTCACGATCGACATCTCCATGAAGACGGGCGCGGAGTAAGTGATGTTGCGGAGGCGGGCCTCCTGGGGGTATAGTAGCTCCTCGGAGCCGTCGGCTTCCCGTACGCGGGGCGTCACCACCCGAACGTCGCCGAGCTTGACGTGGACCGGCTCTTCGCCTTCCTTGTCGCCGATATCCGTGTCGATCGTCTCTTTCTCGTCGACGACCTCTTGCATGCCTCGGTTGAGAAAGGCGTTGAACGAGCGGTAGTGGTGTTCTGCGAGCCGTTCTTTCGAGAAGTATTCGCGCGAGATGTCCCGTCGTTTCGATCGATCAAGTTCCATTGCCATTTATTCTACCACAAGTCGGTATACGACTGCCTGGTCGGTTGTGCGTGAGTTCCGAACGATCTTGATGACGTCGCCGACTTCCGCTTCGTCCGGGAGAGCGGAGTCGTTGCGCTTGATTTTCGGCAGGTCTGTGCGGTCGATGTCGTACTCGGAGAGCACCTCCTCGAGGACGTCCTCCTCGAGAACGGTGTGCTCCGGGACGAGTTCGTGTTGGCTTACGTCTACCATGTGTTGGTGCGGGCTATCGGGAGAGAAGCGGCTGTCACGAGATACTACAGGCACGTAGCGGCGGGACGCATTTAACGGTTACTAACTCGACTCAAAAGCGCGGCTATCCGGCCTGGCGAACTTGACCGGGAGTAGCTATCACGTTCGTACGTAGCCGGTTCTCGGTTATATTCCTTGTGGGGAGACCAACACGGACGGAGCTATCGGTGGCGCGGTTCGGCCTACCACACGTTTCACGATTGGAAAGCCTTAATACTCTCACCGGGAAACGAAGAAATGCGTCGCAAGACGCCGCAAGCAAGCCCGGATGGTGTAGTGGCCCATCATACGACCCTGTCACGGTCGTGACGCGGGTTCAAATCCCGCTCCGGGCGCTTTCTTGCGACTTGTCTGCCCGGGTGGTGTAGTGGCCCATCATACGACCCTGTCACGGTCGTGACGCGGGTTCAAATCCCGCCTCGGGCGCTTTCTCAGTATCGTAAGCAGCGGCTCGCGG
>JGI2924J29684_1076836_pt1 | contig 11701 bp, 7 predicted proteins | sample BenlonsequencITS_FD_29684 | JGI IMG/M metagenome (IMG submission 29684)
CGGGCAATGCTCTGCACCAACCGTTCCAGAACGGAACGATCGATTTCGTCCTCGCGGCCGAACGAGTAGATGACCTTCGCCTTGGCATGCTTCGCGACGGGATCCCACTCGTTGTGCGCAAGCTGAAGGTAAGCGGTGGTGGATCCATTTTTGTTTTTTCGAGAAACGCGTCGTATATACATGCCTATATAATACCATATATCATCAATAAATACAAGAAAACATCAACAAAACGTGTGCCTATGAAACTTTGCGTTTTTTTCTATCTTCAGTCCCCAAAAACCTTGCTGTTATGCGATTCTTTATTTTTCATGTGCCTAAAATTGCCGATTTACTGTCGAACTCGGGCTGTAAATAGAAAAAAAAAGCGGCATCCCCCATATCACTGTTCCAGTGAATACCGTAGAAATGCCGCCAAAATGCTCGTCAAAACCGATACCCAACCGCAATCCAGTTCAACATCCCGTTCGGCGCCGGTCCGATCCGCAGCCGGCTCACCGCAACCACCGCGTACTCGGCGAATTTTTCCTTGATCGATGCGATGACGCCCGGCTGATCCGCCGTCACTGTGAGCGCATACTGATCGTCGGCGTACGTCTCGTCGAACGGCAGGGCGACTTCGATCTGCTCCTCCTGCCCGGTGAACGCGAACGGCGTCAGTCCGAACTGCTGCAGCACCGCGCCTCCGCCTTCCGGCGCCGCGACCGGATTGAACGCCATTTTCGACGCCGGCAGGCTGTAGTCCCGGACATGGCGGTCGCTGATCGCTTCAACCGCGATGTGCCGGCCGTCCACCGCGCCCTCGGCAATCCCGTTGCGCCGTCGGCGGATGCCGCCGACCCGCCGCCCGGAGCCAGCGCGGCCGCCGCGCGCGCGGCTTCCGCCAGCGCTTCGATGACGCCGCTCGCCAGCTTCGCGGCCGTAACCGCGCCGTCCGCCAGATGGACGGCGCTGACGGCGCCGGCTTGCAGCTGCGCACCGCCCACCGAACCGGCCGCGAGATGCCCGGCCCGCACCGCGCCGGCCTGCAGATGCCTGCTGCCCACGGCATCCGCCGCCAGATGGTCGGCGCCCACCGCGCCGGCCTGCAGGTGCCTGCCGCCCACGGCGCCGGCCTGGAGCTGCTTGGCGCCCACCGCGTCCGGCGCCAGATGCTCGCTGCCCACCGCGCCGGCCTGTATCTGCTCGCCCCCCACCGCGTCCGGCGCCAGATGCGCGGCGCCCACCTCACCGCGCGCGATTTTGCCGCCCGTGACGGACGCTTCGCCGAGATGCTCCGAACCGATGGACAGCGGCGCAAGATGAATGCCCGCGACGGAACCGGGCGCGATTTTCTCCGCCGTCACCGCGCCGTCCGCCAGATGCTCGTTGCCGACGGCGCCGGCCTGGAGCTGCTTGGCGCCCACCGCATCCGCCGCCAGGTGCACGCTGCCCACCGCGCCGGCCTGAAGCTGCCCGCTCCCCACGGCGTCGGCCGCCAGATGGTCGGCCGTCACCGATCCGCCGGCGATTTTGCTTCCCGTCACGGACGCGTCGATGAGATGCTCCGTGCCGACCGACTGCGGCGCGAGACGATCGCCATCGACGGCGCCGAGAGCGATTTTCTCCGCTGTCACCGCGCCGTCCGCCAGATGCTCGACGCCGACCGCGCCGGCCTTAAGCTGCCTGCTGCCTACCGAGCCCGCGGACAGATGGTCAAAAGCAACCGCCCCGCGCGCGATCTTTTTCCCGGTAACGGAGGCTTCGCCGAGATGCTCCGATCCGACCGACCCCGGCGCAAGATGACCGCCCGCAACGGCGCCGGGCGCGAGCTTCTCCGTCGTCACCGCGCCGTTCAACAGATGCTCGCTGCCCACCGCGCCGGCCTGAAGCTGCCGGCCGCCCACCGAACCCGCGGACAGATGGTCGAATGTGACCGAACCGCGCGCGATTTTTTCACCGGTTACGGCCGCTTCGCCGAGATGCTCCGACCCGATCGACCGCGGCGCGAGATGAATGCTTGCGACGGCGCCGGATGCGATTTTCTCCGCCGTCACCGCGCCGTCCGCCAGATGCGCCGCGAATACGCCGCCGTCGGCGATGGCGGCGCCGCCGACGCTTCCCGGCGCCAGCCGGTCCCCGGTCACCGAGCCGGGCGCGAGCTTCCGCCCGGACACCGAGCCGTCTTCCAGACGATCCGGCTGCAGCAGATTCTCGGCCACATGCGCCAGCGTGATCGAGCCGCGGCGGATGTGGTATCCCTGGATCGCTTCCGCTTTCAGCTGCTTGCTGCCGACCGATTCCAACGCCAGGTGCTCCGTCCGGACCGCGCCCTGGGCGAGCGCAGCCGACGTCACGGCGGACTCCGCCAGATGCTCCGGGCCGACCGAACCGGGCGCCAGATGCTCGGACCCGACGGCGGATTCCTGCAGCTCCCGGCTTCCGACCGATCCCGGCGTCAGATGATGCTGCGCCACCGATCCCGGCGTCAGATGATGCTGCGCCACCGCTCCCGGCCGGATGTGCGCGCCGTCCACCGTCCCCGGCTGCAGCTGCTCCGGGCCGACCGAACCGGGCGCCAGATGGCCGGATGTCACGGCGCCGGCGGCGATTTTGCCGGACGTGACCGCGCCGTCCGCCAGATGCAGCTCCCGCACCGCTTCGCCGGCGATGTGAATGCCCAGCACCGCGCCGTCCGCCAGATGCCGGCTCCGGATCGCCTCGCCGGCCAGATGCTTCGATCCGACCGCCCCGTCGGCCAGCAGCCTGCCGCCGATTGACCGCACGGCCAGATGCTCGGTGGTAATGGCACCCTGCGCGATATGCGCGCCGCCGACGGCTCCCGGCTGCAGATGATCGCTTCCGACGGATCCGGGCGCGAGATGCTCCGCCGCAATGATCCGTCCGGCCAGCTGATCCGGACCGACGGATCCCGGAGCCAGCTTTTCCCGCGTCACCGCGCCGTCCGCCAGCTTCACGGCCGTCACGGCCTGATCCGCCAGCTTGTCAGTCGACACGCTCTCCGGCGACAGTTTCAACGAAGTGACCGCATGGTCCTCCAGATGGTGCGGCTTCACCGCCCCCGGCCGGATATGGCGGTCATGCACGGCGCCGGAAGCCAGTTTCTCCGAGGTTACGCCGTCTTCCGCCAGGTGCCGGGTCTCGACCGCTCCTTCCTGCAGATGCGCCGCGCCGATCCCCTTCGCCCGGATTCGCTCGGACGTGACGGCTCCCGGCGCGATCGCCTCTTCCGTCACGGCCCCTTCGGTGAAATGGAACGTGCGCAGCGCCCCCGGCGCCAGCTTGTCGAATGTCACCGCGTCGTCCGCCAGATGCTCCGTCCTGACGGCGCCGGACGCGATGTTCGCCGAACGGACGCTGCCCTCGGCCAGCTTCGTGTTCCCGACCGCGCCGTCCGCCAGCTGCGTCATGCCGACGGCGCCCGGGCCGATATGGTCTTCCTGCACGGCGAACGCCGCCAGCTTGTCGCTTGTCACCGCTTCATCCTGCAGATGCGCGGTGCCGATCGCGTTCTGCTGCACGTGCCGCGCCTCGATGCTGAGATCTGTCAGATGGCGTGAGTGAACCGAACGGTCGGCCAATTTGTCCGCATTGACGGAATGGCGCGCCATATGGCGCAGATGAACCGATTCGTCCGCCAGCTTCGTCGCATTGACACTCTGGTCGGCCAGTTTGGATGCGGTGACGGCGTGGTCGACCAGCTTGATCGTGCCGACCGATCCGTCGGCCAGCTTGGCGGCCGTCACCGACTGGTCCGCCAACTGTTCCGTGCCGATCTCACCGCGGGCGACGTGTTCGCCGCGGACCGCTGCTGCGGCGATTTGTTCGGACTGGACCGCTCCGGACGCCAAGTGTTCCGTCTTTACGCTTTCCGGCGCGAGCGCGCGGCTTGCGACCGCCGATTCGGCGAGATGGACGGCTTCGACGGCGCCCGGAGCGAGATGCTTTCCCTGGATGGCCCCCAGCGACACGTGATGCGCAAGCAGGATCCCTTCTTTCAGATGGGCGCCCTCGATCGCACCTTCCTTGATTTTGGGGCCGGTCACCGCGCCGTCCCGCAGCTTCGAGGTCGTGACGGACGCTTCGGCGAGTTTGGATGTGTCGACCGCCTCATTCGCCAGCTTGTCGCGGGTAACGGCGCCGCTGCGCAGTTTATCCGTCGCGATGGCATGGTCGGCGATCATCTCGCTCGTCAGAATGTTCGGCTGCAAATGCTTCGCTTCGATCGAACCGGCCGCAATCTTGTCGCCGCTGATCGAGCGGTCCGCCAGTTTGTCCGGCGTTATGCTCCCGTCGCGCAGCTTCTCCCCGCCGATCGACCGGTCGAGCAGTTTGTCCCCGGAGACCGAATTCGGCGCCAGATGCTCGCCGGTCACCGACTCGGGCGCCAGTTTGGCCGACGTGACGGCCCCGTCCGCAATTTTGATGCTCTCCACCGCGTAGTCGCCGATCGTATGCGTCACGACCGCGCCCGGCTGGATCCGGACGGTGTCGACCGCGCCGGGGGCAAGCTTCTCGCCCGTCACCGACTCGTCCGCCAGATCGTCCGTAAAAATGATCGGCTCGGGCTTGATCGGCGAACGTTTCTCCTCAATGCTTTCCAGCTTCGCTTCCCTTTCCGCCTCGGCCTTCGCGAGCGCTTCAACCGCTTCCGTCTCGCGGACCGTTTCCTGCTCCGCTTCCCGGATCGCCTCCTCGACGGCCTGAACGGACGCCGTCTCCGCCTCTTTCACGACGGTTCCGAGCACCTCGGCCTGCTTGACTTCCGGCGCCTTCGGCCGTTCCGCCGGCTGTTCGTCGAGCCAGGTCAGTTCGGAACGATTCGGATCATCGACATAAAAGAGCGGTCTGCGCGCTCTGACCGGTCTTCCCCTCCGTTTTTTCGCCATGGCCCACTCCTTCTTTGCCACCATAGAGTCATCTGCATCATATGCAGACGTCTATGGGCAGGTTCAACGGTTGCGGGAGGAAAAAAGACCGGTCGGAACAAAAGCGCCTTCCAGCCGCCGATGTCACCGTTCAGCCGCAACGGGGGGGCTTCAGCCGATGCGCCGCATGCCACAGGGAACCGATGCCGCCGCCGGTCGGGACGGCATGCGCGATGGCCTCGCCGAGGAAGCGCCGCGCGGATCGGACCGCGTGGACGAGCGGCGTGCCCCGCGCCCGGAAGGCCGCGATCGCGGCCGACAGCGTGCAGCCGGTGCCGTGCGTATGTCGCGTCTCGACGCGCGGCGCGCGGATGACGACCGGCTCGGCTGCGTCCGCGCCGCAGAGCACGTCGACGCACGTGCCGCCGGCGGCGGGCAGATGGCCGCCTTTCAGCAGCACGTTGCGGATGCCGAGCGCGAGCAGTTCCCGCGCCGTTTCGATCATGTCCCGTTCCGTGCGGATCTCGCCCTCCCCGATGCCGAGCAGCGCGCAAGCTTCGGGAATGTTGGGCGTGATGAGCTCGGCCATCGGCATCAGCCTCCGCTTGAGGGCGTCAACCGCGTCCGCCTTGAGCAGCCGGTCTCCGCTCTTCGCGATCATGACCGGGTCGACGATCAGACTCGGAACCGGACGGCGCTCCAGGGCGTCCGCCACCGCCTCGATGACGGCCGCATCGTGCAGCATGCCGGTCTTGACCGCGTCGGCGCCGATGTCACCGAGCACCGAATCGATCTGCGCCGCCGCGACCTCCGGCGGCAGCGGGCAGACCGCCTGCACGCCGAGGCTGTTCTGCGCCGTAACGGCCGTTACGGCGCTCATGCCGAATACGCCGATCTCCTGCATCGTCTTCAGATCGGCCTGAATGCCCGCGCCGCCGCCGGAATCGGAGCCGGCGATCGTCAGCGCGCGCGGCAGGGAATGCCGCTTCACGTTCTGCATCATGCCCTCATCCCTTCGAACTCGATCTGCCGCACCGCCGTAAACCGGAGCGGATCGAACGCGTCCAGCGGCACGGGCGGCACTTCGCCCGTGAGCAGCGCGGTGACGGCCGCGCCCGTCGCGGGCGCCAGCAGAATGCCGTTGCGGTAATGGCCGGCCGCGATCACCACGCGCGGCGCATGTCCCAGACGGCCGATCAGCGGCCGGCCGTCCAGCGTGCCCGGGCGCAGGCCCGCCCACCGGTGCACCGGCTCAAGATCCTTCAGGATCGGGAACACCTTCGGCCCCCAGCGGACGAGCCGGGCAATGCCGCGTTCCGTGACGGAAGTGTCGAATCCGGCGACATCTTCCGATGCGCCGCAGACGAGCGTGCCGTTGTTTTTGGCCGTCCAGTACGCCTGCGGCGAGACGACGATGCGCCGGATGAGCCCGGCCGGCATCGGATAGGCGCAGATTTGCCCGCGGATCGGATGGACGGGCAGCGGCAGGCCGAGCTCCCGTTCGAACAGCCCGGTCCAGGCGCCCGTGCAGACGACGAGCACGTCTCCCGTGAACGTTCCGGCCCGCTCCGTCCCGATTTCGACCCCGTCCGCGCCCAGGTTCAGCCGCACGGTCCGGCCGGCCTCCGCGGCGATCGCAACGCCCCGGCGGCGGCAGGCGCTCTCGAGCGCCTCGACGAGCGCCGGCGCGTACACATGGCCCTCCTCCGGGATGTAGAGCGCCGTCTCGATGTCCGGCGCGAGCTGCGGCTCAAGCTGCCGCAATTCGGACGAACCGACGAGTTCGGCGCGGGCGCCGTACCGATTCTGCCACGCCATCCGCGCGGTCAGCGGCAGCACGTCCGCTTCGCCCAACGCGACGGCGAGGCTGCCGCTGCGCCGCAGCTCGATCTTCCGCCCGGACGCTTCTTCGATCGCGGCCGCCCAGTCGGGATACATCCGCAGACTCTTGAGGCAGAGCGCGAAGAACGGGTCCGGCCCGTCGGGATTTTCGGTATATGGCGCCAGCATGCCGGCGGCCGCGCCGGACGCCTGTCCGCCGGGTCTTCCGGCTTCGACGACGGTGACGCCGAAGCCCTTTGCGGCCGCCGCGAACGCTGCCGACAGGCCGATGATGCCGCCGCCGAGGATGACGACCCGCCCGCTCATCCGCCGGTCACCCGCCGGCCGGCCGCGGCCGGTTCGGCCGCGCGGTCCGACAGCGGCTCGAGCACGCCGTCCGGATCGCTGCTCGCCGTCGCATAGAGCCGTTTCGGAATGCGTCCGGCCGCGCGGGAGAGCGCGCCGGCGTAGGCGGCGAGCGCCATCGCGCGGGCCATCGCGACCGGGTCGAGCGCCTTCGCGACCGGCGTGTTCACGAGGATGCCGGAGGCGCCGAGCTCGATCGCCTGCGCGGCGTCAGCAGCCGAGCCGAGGCCGGCGTCGACGATGACCGGCACGTTCGCCTCTTCCGCGATCAGACGCAGATTGTACGGATTCAGAATGCCGAGCCCGGTGCCGATCGGCGATCCGCCGGGCATGACGGCGGCCGCACCGGCCTCCGCGAGGCGCCGGCACAGCACCGGATCGTCGGACGTATAGGGCAGCACGGTAAATCCCGCTTCCGCCAGCATCGCGGTTGCTTTCAGCGTCTCGACCGGATCCGGCAGCAGCGTGCGCGGATCGGCGCTGATCTCGACCTTGACCCAGTCGCCGAGCCCGGCGGCGCGGGCCAGCTTCGCGATGCGCACCGCTTCGGCGGCGCTCGATGCGCCCGACGTGTTCGGCAGATAAATGAGATCCCGTCCTTCCAGATGCTGCAGCACCGAGTCGTCGGCGGTTTCGTCCAGATTGACCCTGCGGACGGCGAAGGTGACGACTTCCGCCCCGCTCGCCTCCAGCGCCTGGAGCATGACCGCCGGACTCGGGAACCGCCCCGTGCCGAGGAACAGCCGCGACCGCAGCGTCCGGCCGCCGATGACGAGCGGCGGAACGCGATAAAACGCCTCATTCATCCGATCAACCCCCTCCCCTGAAATGGACCAGCTCCACGGCGGCGCCGGCCTTAAGCGGCGTCCGGCTCCATTCGGAACGCGCGACGATCTCGCCGTCCACCTCGGCGACGATCCGCCGGTCCTTGAGGCCGTGCCGCTCGATCAGTTCGCCGAGCGTTCGCGCCGTCGTCTCTGTATCGCGCCCGTTGAGGCGAAGCCGAATCGGACCTTCCGCCGGAGGGGCCGCATCTGCCGCATGCCCCGCTTCCCGGGCGGTGATCCGGGCCTTCAGCTCCCGGCTGACCGCTTCGGGGTCCGGGCTGCCGACAATGGCGGACACCGCGCACAGCCGGCGCGCCCCGGCATCCAGCACTTCGTCCGCGTTGTCAAGCGTTATACCGCCAATCGCGACCCACGGGATGGCGATCTCCGCCGCAGCCTGCCGGACGTATTCGAGTCCGGCCGCCGGCCGGCCCGGCTTCGTCGGCGTCGGATAGACCGGCCCGACGCCGATGTAGTCGGCGCCCGCCCGGACCGCTTCCCGCGCCTGCTCGATCGAATGGGTCGAGATGCCGATGATCTTGTCCCCGCCGAGCAGCCTGCGCGCCTCCGCGATCGGCATGTCTTCCTGGCCGAGATGGACGCCGTCCGCCTCCACCTCAAGCGCCAGCTCCGGATAGTCGTTCACGATGAACGGCACGCCGTAGCGCCGCGTAAGCTCCCGGAGCGCGCGGGCTTGCCCGAGCAGCCGTTCCGGCGGCGTCTCCTTGTCCCGCAGCTGCACGATGTCCGCGCCGCCGCGGATCGCCGCTTCCATGACTTCGATCAGATCCCGGCCGGGGTGGCAGGACTCGGCCGTAATGGCATACAGCCGGAAATCAAACGCCGCACGGCTCATCAAAGCGTCACTCCTTCTTCATTCGGTTGATGCAAAAGCTCCGTCAGTCCGCGAACCGCTTCTTCCGCATCCGAGACGCCCTGCACCAGCACGCGCCCTTCTCCGCGGAACACAACAAACCGCCTGCCGTCCCCCGTCTCCGCGCGGATGAGCCACGGATTGCGCGTGATGATGCAGCCGTCCGCACGGAGCCGCTCCTCGATCCGCTCGAGCGGCAGCGGATGGTCCAGCGTCAACTGCACCGTATCCCGGCCGCACAGGACCGCGGCGCGGATCGGGCCGGCGGCCGGACGCGGTGACGGGGCCGCCGACGCTTCTTCCCGGACGGCAAGCCGCTTCGGCCCGGCCTCAGCCCGTTCCATCGGCAAGCCGGATTCCGCCGGGGGCTTCGCCCGCCCGCATACCGCGCAATCCCGCGAAGGGCCCGGCAGCCGCCACTCTCGCCATTCAGACGGCCAGAGCGACGCCGAAATCCACGTCCGGCGCAGCGCCTCGCGGCGGCCGGTCAGCCATTTGAGCGCTTCGGCCGCCTGCAGGGCGGCGACCAGTTCGACGACCGGCGAGATGACGCCTTCCGTCTCGCATGTGCCCGCGTCCGCCGCCTCCTGCTCCCCGCCGATCAGGCAGCGCAGGCAGGCCGTCTCGCCCGGGACGAGCGCCGCGCTCATGCCCGACGCGCCGACCGCTCCGCCGTACAGAAACGGAATGCCGAGCGCGAAGCAGACGTCGCTCATGAGCAGCCGCGTTGCGGCATTGTCCGTGCCGTCCAGAACGAGCTGCACCCCTTCGGCAAGCGCCGCCGCGTTCGCCGAAGTGACGTCCGCCACATGCTCCTCGATCGCGATGCCGCTGTTGATCCGCCTCAGCTTCGCCGCGGCGGCCGCCGCTTTCGGCAGCGCCAGCCGGGCGTCCTCCTCGTCGAACAGCGTCTGCCGCTGCAGATTGCTCGGCTCGACGAAATCCCGGTCAACGATCCGGATGCGGCCGACGCCGGCCCTCGCCATATGCTGGGCGAGCGATGCGCCGAGCGCGCCGGCTCCGACGATCAGCACCGAAGCTTCAAGCAGCCGGCGCTGTCCTTCGGGACCGATCGGCGCGAACCGGATCTGCCGGCTGTACCGCTCCATGTCCGTCCGATCCGCCGAACGTCCGGGTTCCGCCGTTTCCTTCTGCCGACCGGCAGCCGTCTGTTCCGAACCGTTCGTCAGCCCCGCGATATGTTCCGCCATGCCGCATTCTTTTGCCGGATCGTCAGCCATACAGGCTTCCTCCCGCATCGCGGAACGCGCCGGCGCGCTCCTTGAGCCCCGCTTCCACTGCTTCTTCAAGGCTCATGCCGCGGCTCGCCGCATAGTCCCGCAGCTCCTGCGACATCTTCATGCTGCAGAACTTCGGTCCGCACATCGAGCAGAAATGGGCCGTCTTCGCCCCCTCGGCCGGCAGCGTCTCGTCGTGGTACGCCATCGCCCGCTCCGGATCGAGCGCCAGATGGAACTGGTCGCGCCAGCGGAACTCGAAGCGCGCCTTGGACAGCGCGTCGTCCCATGCACGCGCCCGGGGATGACCCTTGGCGAGATCGGCGGCATGGGCGGCAATCTTGTAGGCGATGACGCCCTCCTTGACATCGTCCTTGTTCGGCAGGCCGAGATGCTCCTTCGGCGTCACGTAGCAGAGCATCGCCGTGCCGAACCAGCCGATCATCGCGGCGCCGATGGCCGACGTGATGTGGTCGTAGCCGGGCGCGATGTCCGTCGTCAGCGGACCGAGCGTGTAGAACGGCGCGTCCTGGCAGATTTCCGCCTGCCGGTCGACATTCTCCTTGATCATGTGCATCGGGACGTGGCCCGGACCTTCGATCATCACCTGCACATCGTGCTCCCAGGCGATCTTCGTCAGCTCGCCCAGCGTCTCGAGTTCGGCGAACTGCGCCTCGTCGTTCGCGTCGGCGATCGAACCGGGACGGAGGCCGTCGCCGAGGGAGACGGTGATGTCGTAGGCACGCAAGATTTCACAGATTTCGCGGAACCGGGTGTACAGGAAGTTCTCCTCGTGATGCGCGAGACACCAGGACGCCATGATCGAGCCGCCGCGCGAGACGATGCCCGTCACCCGTTTCGCCGTAAGCGGGATGTACCGGAGCAGCACGCCCGCATGGATCGTCATGTAGTCCACGCCCTGCTCCGCCTGCTCGATCAGCGTGTCGCGGTAGATCTCCCACGTCAGATCGGCGGGATTGCCGCCCGCTTTCTCGAGCGCCTGATAGATCGGCACGGTGCCGACGGGAACGGGCGAGTTGCGGATGATCCATTCGCGGGTCGCATGGATGTTGCGTCCGGTGGACAGATCCATGATCGTGTCGGCGCCCCAGCGGGTGGCCCAGACCATTTTCTCGACTTCTTCTTCAATCGAGGACGCGACGGCGGAATTGCCGATGTTCGCGTTGATCTTGACATGGAATTTCCGGCCGATGATCATCGGCTCGCTCTCGGGGTGGTTGATGTTCGCCGGGATGACCGCGCGGCCGGCCGCCACTTCGGCGCGGACGACTTCCGGATCCATCCCTTCGCGGATCGCGACGAATTCCATCTCCGGCGTGATGATGCCTTTCCTGGCGTAATGCATCTGGGTGACGGCGCGGCCGGGTTTCGCGCGCAGCGGCCGCCTCGGCGGGCCGGGGAACCGTTCGATGCCCGCCCGCTCCGCCTGTTCCGGCGTGCGCCAGCCGTTGTCTTCCGGCCGCTCGGCGCGGCCTTCGTACGCTTCGGTGTCGCCGCGCTCGGCGATCCAGACGCCCCGCAGCGGATTCAGGCCCCGGCGGATGTCGATGCCGGCCTCCGGGTCGGTGTACGGTCCGCTGGTGTCGTACAGCAGGACCGGATCATTCGGCGTCTCGCCCTGCGGCGTCCGGCTCGGGGCGAGCGCGACTTCCCGCATCGGCACGCGCAGATCGGGGCGGCTGCCGG
>JGI2924J29684_1076834_pt1 | contig 11679 bp, 8 predicted proteins | sample BenlonsequencITS_FD_29684 | JGI IMG/M metagenome (IMG submission 29684)
CCAGACGAGCCTTGATTATAGCAGAAACTGGCAGGCGGATCCAGTAGCCGTCAAGGCTGGTGAACAGTTAGTAATTGATAACCGGGTGGGCCGGGTGGAACTGCTGCCCGGTGACGGCGATGTGGTGCAGGTTAGTGCGGTAATCCAGTCACCGGGCCATGGCCCGGCCAGGGAGCTGGTAGATAAGCTGAATCCGGGCATTAGAAGGGAAAACGGGCGGGTATTGGTTACTGTGCCCCAAGTGCCAGATACAGATAGCGGTTTAACAGGCTATATAGTAACCGACTTTAAAATAACCGTGCCTGACGGGGTGCATGTACAGGTGCAAAGTGGTACCGGCCGGGTTATAGCGCAAAACATGGATATTAATCTGGCAATTACCGGTACGACGGGAAGCATTGAACTTAACAATATCGGTGGCAATGTTGAGGCGCGAAATAATACCGGCCGGCTGGAGGTGCTTGACCCTGGCGGTGACCTGATAGCTGAAACCAATACCGGCAGTATAAAAGTTGCATCGAGTAAGCCATTAAACGGGCAATATAATCTAAAAAGCAACACGGGTAAAATCAGCTTGATGATGCCAAAAAACTCCGATCTGGTCATGGAAGCCCGGTCCGCCACGGGGCGGGTATCCGTGCTGGGCTTGCCTGATGATAGAAGCAAATCCGGTCCTTCGGATGAATACAGTTACACGCTGGGTGCGGGCAAGGGGCGGGCTGATCTGGAGGTAGGTGTGGGCACAATCAACATTGAGGTAAAATAAGGGTATTAGCCGTACATAATAATCATAGTTCCCTATCAATAACTGCCTAATGTGTAAAACCCCCAACGTACAAAACTGTAGTCGGGGGTTAATTGCTGTTAAATAGGAAACCATTTTAAATTAAATTTAAATTCAATATAATACTGCAGCAAAAATTACTTATTGGTCCACTGCCTGAAGACATTATCAATTTCCCCTGCTACCGTTCAACTTTCAACTTTCAACACCTGACACCAGCTAGAAGATAATTGATTTTGCAGCAAAGCGATAAACTTAACCTTCCACCAATTCAGTAACAGGCACTTCTTGAATCCCCCCACCGCCTTCCAGGGGCCTAACTTTGGCTGTTTGGTTATCGGCGCTTAAACTTTCAATCCATATCGGAGACCCGTTTAACATTACCTGGTAAGTTTGTTCGGAATCGAATATTTGCTTGGCTCTTGTGACATCCATGACCATTCACTGCTCCTTTTCAATAGTGATTAATAATTTATCTTTTGCTATTAATGCTATTATTGCCAAGTTAGATGCGTTGTAATAGCAGGTATCAACCAATAATTTTCTTGAACCAGCTTTTCTCCCGTTCTTCCTTGGGGATGTATTTGATTGTGTTAATAGCCTGGCTCGCAAAAATGTTGTTTACAGTACCCTTAAAAGTTACGGGAACTGCCAGCTGGCCGGAAGTCTTCATAAGTTGTGTAATGTCATTAAAAGTTTTCACATCAACTTGGGGATATGGCGACCACATTCCCATCTTTAGGTAATACTGGATTATCTTGTTCCTTGTTTTTTTATCCAGTTCATCCAGGTAAATTTTAACTGCTCCGGTTACGATATCAGGTTCATGTTGCATCCATAGCTGAGCCTTGTAGATAGCATTTACAAATCCCTGTACTGCATCGGCATGATTATTAATTATTTCCGGTTGCACTGTACACAGAACGGATGGGAAAGCTCCAGCCTTCTCGCCCGGGCGGGCAATGATGTGACCGGCACCGGTTTCTTCGGCCATGATGGCTTTTGCTGCAGTGAGCTGTATATATGATCCGCTGCCGGATTTAAAAACCCCCAAACGCAATTCATCAGGGATACGGTTATACAGGCACAGATCCCGCATGGGCACCATGCCGGTATCTCTAATTATTTTTTCCATTACCAGGCCAGGACCAGTTTCAGGCGGGTAGCAGATTATGTTTTTATCTTTAAGGCCCTCCCAAGTAAAATTCTCCTTTTCCCTGGCCAATAAAAAGGTGCCGTCGCGGTGGGCCAGAACGGCTATAATTAGTGGTGCTGAAGGATTTACTGATTTACGGTACAGGCAATTCACCGGGTCGGTGAGTATGATATCGGCCAGGTTATCTGCATATGGATCCTGGGTGGCTGTATTAGAACGGTTCAATAGTTGGATCTTTATGCCCTGCTCGTCAAAATAACCTTCTTTAATGGCTACATAAAGTGGCAGGTGAAGCATAGATTTTTCACTTTCCCATACCTTTAAAGTTACTACTTCTTCCTTATCTCTTTCATGGACACTATGCATATAGTAGATTCCGCCACCTGTTATGATGCCCAATGCAATTAATAATGCCATAATAGTTCTTTTTTTAAACAAATTAGATCACCCCTAAGACAAGTAATCAATATTATTTAAAACTATGTGCTTGAAGTGATTTAATGCCTGAAAAGTGTTTTATCAGGCATACAAATACATTTGCAGCATAGGATATAGTAAATTTTTTTCTCGGGGGTAGATTTTATGTTCAAGGGTATTACGCTGGTTAGCTGGTCCCGTAAAGATGGACAGGCCGGTTTGATAAAACCGGGTGCGCTGTGGTCGGGGGTTGTCTGGTCGCTTACAAGCACTGCATTTATATGCGCGGCCCTGATGCTCTGGGTTTTTATGACGGCACGCGAGGTTTATCATTTTAGCGCTTTGATTGTGGCAGGTATTTGGCTGGGTGCATTGCTGGGGGGGGCGGTTGGCGGCAGATCGGCGGGGAGCCTGGGCTGGCTGCATGGCCTGGTGGTAGGATTTATTTATTACCTTGCTGTGATGGTGCTTTTAACGGTATGGAGCACCGGTTTTCCCGTGTTTTCCGTTTGGTTTGCCCATGGACTGGTAGTGGTCATACTTTCTGCTATCGGTGGTATCATTGGCGTAAACATGCCTGGGGCCAGGCGTGGCATTAAAGTAAACCGCTCAAGCCGGAAGCGTTTCCCTGTTTGACTGTACAATGGTTGACAAGATCAAGTATAATAATTAATATAATAGGAGTAAATCAGGCATTGAAGGGGAGTTTAGCCGCATATGGCGATCTCAGAGAGGGAATACCCCGGGCTGTGAGGTATCCCGATCGCGGCGGTTAGTGTCGTCCTGGAGCCGCCGGATTGAACGGTTATGTTAAATTTTAAGGTGAAGTTCTTGTATATAACCGCTAGACCGTGCCGGGCTCAGCCCGTTACAGCTGACCAAGAGCCGTGTTCGGGATATGTGCTGATTATCTTCGCCGGAACTAAGGTGGTACCGCGGAACCCTTTTCGCCCTTAAACGAAGAGGGTTTTTATTTTTGTTTTTAATTGACTTAATCTTAAAATTGCATAATGGAGGTATTTTTATGGCCAATCAGTTTGATATGCCCACCACTTATGATCCCCATGCAGTGGAGGACAAGTGGTACAAATACTGGGAAGAGAACAAGTATTTTCGATCCGTCGTTGACCCCGAAAAGGAGCCTTTTTGCATAGTTATGCCGCCGCCCAACGTAACAGGGCAGCTGCATATGGGACATGCTCTGGACAATACCCTGCAGGATATCCTTACCCGCTGGCGTCGCATGCAGGGATACAACGCTCTGTGGCTGCCCGGCACCGACCATGCCGGAATTGCCACCCAGGCCAAAGTGGAAGAACAGCTGGGCAAAGAAGGTACCAATAAATATGAACTGGGCCGGGAGAAATTTTTAGAGCGGGTTTGGGAATGGAAAGAGCAGTACGGAGGCCGCATCACCCACCAGCTGCGCCGTCTGGGTTCTTCTTGTGATTGGGACAGAGAGCGGTTTACCATGGACGAGGGATGTTCTGAGGCCGTGCAGGAGGTGTTTGTTCGTCTTTATGAGCGGGGTCTGATTTACAGAGATTATTATATAACCAACTGGTGCCCCCACTGCCAGACTACCATCAGCGACATTGAGGTGGAGCACCGGGACAAGCCCGGCCAGCTTTACTATATTAAATACCCGGTTCAAGGCAGCCCGGGGGAATTTATCGCTGTAGCCACCACCCGGCCCGAAACTATGCTGGGCGATACTGCTGTGGCGGTGCACCCTGAGGATGAGCGCTACATGCATTTAATCGGTAAAACGGTGGTATTGCCCCTGGTGGAGAGACAGATTCCCGTTATTGCCGATGAATATGTAGAGCCGGAATTCGGTACCGGTGCGGTGAAAATTACCCCGGCTCACGACCCCAACGACTTTGAAGTAGGCCGGCGGCACGATTTGCCCTCTGTGCAGGTCATTGACCGGGAGGCCCGGATGACCAAAGATGCCGGTGCCCGGTACCAAGGTCAGGATCGATGGGAATGTCGCAAGCGTTTGGTCAAAGATTTGCAAGCCAAGGGATTGTTGGTTAAGATAGAGGATCTGTCCCACGCCGTGGGGCACTGCTACCGCTGTTCATCTGTTATTGAGCCAATGCTGTCCAAGCAGTGGTTTGTACGCATGAAACCATTGGCAGAGCCCGCCATCGAAGTGGCCAAAGATGGGCGTTTACAATTTATCCCCGAGCGTTTTACCAAGGTATACTTAAACTGGATGGAAAACATCCGGGATTGGTGCATTAGCCGCCAGCTTTGGTGGGGACACCGTATACCGGTTTATTACTGCCTGGATTGTGATGAAGTAATAGTTAGTAAAACACGCCCGGAAAAATGCCGGTGCGGCTCAACTAACTTAGAGCAAGATCCCGATGTGCTGGATACCTGGTTCAGCTCGGCGCTGTGGCCATTTTCTACCCTGGGCTGGCCCCACAAGACGGTGGACCTCGCCTACTACTACCCCACCTCGGTGTTAGTCACAGGAAGAGACATCATCTTTTTTTGGGTGGCTCGGATGATTTTCAGCGGGCTGGAGCACATGGATGATGTGCCCTTCCGGGAAGTGTTCATCCACGGGTTGGTGCTTGATGCCCTGGGACGCAAGATGAGCAAATCGCTGGGCAATGGAGTGGACCCCATCGAGGTTATTGAAAGCCATGGCGCGGACAGCCTGCGGTTCATGTTAGTTACAGGCAATACGCCGGGCAACGACCTGCGGTTTCATTTTGAACGCCTGGATGGATCCCGTAACTTTGCCAATAAAATTTGGAACGCCTCTCGATTTGCCTTAATGAATTTACAGGATTATGCACCGGAAAAATCGCCTGGACGGGAGCAATATACACTGGCCGACCGCTGGATTGTAAGCCGTTACCAGCGGGCGGTGCGGGAATGCACTGAATTTCTGGAAAAATACGAACTGGGCGAGGCCGCCCGGGTACTTTATGAATTTACCTGGAATGAACTGTGTGACTGGTATATCGAGCTGGTCAAACCGCGCCTTTACGGAAAAACCGGTGCTGCTGACCGGGAGGTTGCCCAGCATGTATTGGCCGTTGTGCTGAGGGGGGCGCTGGAACTGTTGCACCCGTTTATGCCTTTTATAACCGAAGAGATTTGGCAGCACCTGCCGCACCGGGGCACTACCGTGATGCGTGCCCCATGGCCCCAATACCGGAATGAACAAGTGGATGGCCCGGCCGAGGAACGTATGGAGATTGTTATGGAGGTAATCCGGGGCATCAGGCAGATTCGCAGTGAAATGAACGTGCCGCCGGGCAAGCAGGCTGAAGCGCTTATTGTCACCGCCGTGCCCGCACTGCGTGATGTGCTGGCGGGTAACCTGGCCTATGTAGAGGGGTTGGCTAATTGCCAGGCCAAGGTGCTGACGAAACTGGGCGAAAAGCCTGAGCAAGCCGCCACTGCTGTCGCCCGGGACATCCAAATATTTGTGCCCCTGCGGGGATTAATTGATGTGGACAAAGAACTGGCCCGGCTTAACAAGGATAGGCAAGCCTTGGAGAAAGATCTGGCCCGGGTGGAGGGCAAGCTTAATAACCCCAGTTTTCTAAATAAGGCACCTGCCGAGGTGGTGGATAAGGAACGCGGCAAACAAGCAGAGCTATCTTCTAAATTAGGTGCTATTAATGAGCGCCTTGCTATATTCGGGGACAGATGAAGCAGGGGGACGGTTTTTCTGCTTCCTTAAAGGTTGGAAATTAAACGTTTTTCCAGTAGCCAATCGTTTCATAAAAATATGGTGTTATAGTTTTTAAACAATTAAATCTGCTTGACCTGCTTGATAATTGTAATTAATTAAAGCGAGCCTTCACTATGTGAGGCTCGCTTAATAACTTATATTATAAAGATTTAAATTGCTAAAGTCTATCAGCATAGCTAAAAACAAATTTTAGGCGCAGCGGAGGGCGGTCATCACCTGGCATGGCAAAATAAGCAATTTTTAATGTCAGAGTTTGACTGATTTCCCTTTGTAGCTTCTACAAGTCCCTGCACTTATACATTTCCTGCATGAACCGGAGCAGCAACCGGGGCTAATTAGAGGCTTATTGCAGCGCGGACAGCGCAAAGTATTTTGTGGACTAAACCTGTAGCCGCACTGGCTGCAAGTTATTGGTTGCAGTTGTTCTTGCATAATAAACACTCCAGAGTACGCGAATTATCGCATAGATATAATTTTTTATTTTGCTGGTACAATTACGACAGTCCCGATCCCGGTTTTGGTTTTTGGAGCAGCCGGCAGGTTAGCAGTACGGCCAGGGTTATGGCAGCAAAGGTGACCAATACAAGTGGGATGCTCAGATTATCGCTTCCGCTGCCTAATATGCCCGACAACTGTGCCACCAGTCCGCCTACGGTAAAGGCGATGACCCATGTACCGGCCCACATTAAGGTGGCTTCCCTGGGACCCCGTTCTTTAAAGATAACCAATATAGATGCGATACAGGGTACGAATAGAGTTATGGTTATTAAAGAAATCACCGTTGCCATAGGGGTTAATGCCATATCGGTAAGGCCTGCGGCCCCGAAATCTCGGCGTACGATACCCATGATAAACGCGGTGGCTGTTTCCGGCGGCAGCCTTAGCCAGCCCACGGTTAAAGGTGCCAGCATTTTTTGCAGCATGGTTAACCCGCCGGTAATTTGTAATGTACTGATAATCAGTGCCCCCAGAGCGAACAGTGGTGTTGCTTCTTTTAAGAATGCATAGGATTTAGTCCCGGTTTTGCGCAATACATTATCCAGCCTGGGCAGCCGCAGCGGGGGCAGGTCGATTAACAGTTCCGTAGACTTGCCCGGCAGTATAGTGTTAAGTATCGTGCCCACAATAACTAATACGGTCAGGATTACCAGCGCGTACAGCGCCATATACTGGGGGCCTAATCCGGCCAGCAGCCCGGCAATTACGCCTAATTGCGCCGAGCAGGGAATGGCCAGCCCCAGCAGGAAAATGGTAATTCTTTTTTCTCGTTCGGAACCCAAAAGCCGAGTAGTAATGCTGGCCACAGTGACACAGCCGAACCCCAGTATCAGCGGTATCACAGCCCGGCCGTTCAGGCCGATACCTGTGAGCACCCGGTCCACCAGTGTGGCTATGCGGGGCAGGTAGCCCGAGTCCTCGAACAGCGACAGGAAGAAGTAAAACCCAACCACCAGTGGCATTAACAGGCCCAGTACGTAGGTTACCGTCATGGTTAATATGCCGAATTCGCCGGTTAAAATGATGCCCAGGTTACTGTCCCGTGCTATAAACTGCTCTACGAAGTTGCGTATCGCAGGCTCGTACATGCCTATTAATATCGTTTCCTCCGTAACTCCCACCACCGTGCCCGCAATTATTACCCCGATAACCTGATACATAGCCCACAAGGCCATGATTAAAATGGGTATGCCTGTGACCGGGTTAATCATCCAGCGCCCCAGGATGATACCAATACCGGCACCACGGGAGTTCTCAGTGACCACGTGATCCACAATATCGTTCACCTGGTCCCGGCGCTTAAGGTAAATTTGTTCCCGTTTATCCTCCGGTTCCAGGCCGTGGCGCATTGCAATCACCTTATCACCCTCCAGCACCAGCAGCGCCTCTCCCTGGCTGCCCACCCGGTCTGACAGACGGGTCAGCTTTTGCTGCAAATCCCCGTCGATATGGCCTTTTTTTGCCGAGCCAACCGCTGTTTTTACTTGCTCAAGACCTTGTTTTTTTATTGCCACGGTGGGGATTACCGGTACTCCCAGCAGATCGGCCAGTAAATCAGTATCAATACTGAGCCCTTGCTTTTGGGCTTCGTCAACCATGTTTAATGCCACCACCACCGGTACGCCGGTATCGATAATTTGCCGGGTTAAAAATAAATCCCTTTCCAGGTGTACCGCGTTGACCACATTAATCACTACATCAGCGGATAAAATGATATCCCTGGCGATGCGTTCTTCATCATTAAAGGAAGAAATGCCGTATACCCCAGGGGTGTCGATAACGACATCGTTGCCCAGGCGCCCGTGGGAGATTTCCAGGGTGGTCCCCGGGTAATTGGAGACATCCGCATATAGCCCTGTTAAATAATTAAAAAACACTGATTTACCCGCGTTGGGATTACCGGCTAAAACAATTCTTCGAGCGTTTTCGGGAATGTTTATTTTTATACCTGTGTCATGGCAATGGGCCATGTGCTGTCACCACCTTAACTGATTTAATGTAATGTAATTACCACTTTGTAAGGCGAAAAGCCGGCTAATTCAAAGTTACAGTGATTCTATTAGCCAATCCCCGGCCAATGGCGATTTCCTGTCTGTTTTTCTTCAGTACAATGGGACCGGCAGGTAATACTTCCTCACAAAGCACAATAGCCCCCTCGGCAATGCCAAAACGAATGGCCTGAGCCCTAATGTTTTCGTCCGAAATGCTTACTATTTTCACGTGTTGACCCCGCTTAACCAGATCTAAAGTCATGTTAAATAAAGCACCTCCAAGTTGCTTATTTAATTTAGAGATAACAATTATCATTATCACTGCATAAAAAATAAAAAACACCACACAAATTAAATGATAATGATTATCAATTTCATTATATTTACAATGGTTTGGTTTGTCAATCAAATAATTTAATATATACCCTATCAATGTGAATATTAGTATCATTTTGGGAGTGGAAGGGAGGTAGTTGCAGTTTTTGAAGAACAGATATAAAAAAGGTGGCCATATTTATATAATATACCACCTTTTTTATATTGTTAGCCTGATGGGAGAGCCGGGAAACTTATGGTAAACTAATTCTATTTTTTGTTTAAAATTTCCAAATTGCGGCCACTTCTTTCAATTTATTTGCAGTCCCGGTCAGCTCTTGTGCTATAGCGGCGGTTTGCTGTGAGCTGGCCGCTGCCTCTTCTGCCACCGCGGCAATGGCCTGGGCACCGCTCAGCATACCGGCCGTAGAATCGGCCTGTTCCCGTGCAGACTGTGCTATCTTTTCCACCATTATGTTGGTGTCACGCATAGTGTTGCTGATATCGCTAAAAATTTCACCTGCCTCTCTGGATTTGTCCAAGCTTGTTTTTACGGCATGTACAGTATCGGCAACGGCAGCTGATATTTCATTAACAATTTGAGAAACCTCTTTGGTGGCTTGTCCGGAATCTTCAGCCAGGCTGCGTACCTCCTCGGCCACAACGGCGAAACCGCGGCCGTGCTCTCCCGCCCGGGCCGCTTCAATGGCCGCATTAAGCGCCAGCAAATTAGTCTGCGCGGCGATGCTCTGGATAACTTCAAGAAATTGCCCAATACGATTAGAACTATTGTTTAGCTGTTCAAACTTTTCTTCCAAGAGGTTCATTCCTTTGAGCGCCTCTTGTACGGCCGCGCTGCCTCTCTCAGTGATTTCAACGGTTTTGTTGGCGACTATGGCTGTTTCACTTGCCTGCCTGGCGCTGTCTTCAGCTTGCCCGGTAAGTCTTTCAATGGCTTGCAACAAATTGGTTACCTGCTCGGCCTGGTCTTGGCTGCCGGAACTGACTTGTTCCGTGCCGATATTTATTTGCTTGGCGGCCTGGTCCAGGGTGACGCTGGTGTCTTTAACCAGGGCAAACCATTTATGCACCCCCTTAAGGATTTTGCGAACATTATTAATTAATAGATTAAATTCACCCCATCCATAATCTTTGTCTTCAATCTTTCCTGTTAAATCCCCCTGGATGGCCTTTCCGGTGTTTTCTAAAACGTATGCTAGATTTTGGTGGAAAGACGCAAATAAAAAGTTACATACCGTCACTGCCACTAGTAATCCTGCCAGCCCGCCACATAACAGCCCTCCAGCTGTGCCTTCAACAAACCACCAACCGCAATAAGCGGCGGTAATAGTGACCAATCCGATAATCACGGATAGTAATGTTATATGTGCACGAAAAGTTTTCATTGTCATTTGCTCCCCCCGGTTTTATAAATATTTTGGTAAAATATATATACTACAGAATATTCAAAATCACCTGCCAATAGTTTTTTAATATTTATGTTTTATATAGTATAGGAAAAAACATTTTATTGTCGAATTTGTTCTTTTATATTTACACCTGGAGTGTGATCACATGCTATATGATGAGGCTATGGAATACTTACAAAATCTAACCAAGTTCGGGATGAACTTTGGGCTGGAGCGCATTACTGAATTGCTGCGCCGCCTGGGTGATCCCCACCGGCGGATAAAAGTAATACATGTTGGAGGCACCAACGGCAAAGGGTCCACAACGGCGATGTTGGCCGCTGTACTGCAAAGTGCGGGTTATCGGGTGGGCACATTTACATCTCCCCACCTGCATAGTTATACTGAGCGTTACCGGATCAACGGCGTAGAAATTGATCCACGTCAGGTGGCTAATTTAATCACCCGGTTGCGCTCGCACCTTGAAGCAATGGTGCGGGAAGGTTTTGAGCATCCTACCGAATTTGAGGTTAGTACAGCATTGGCTTTTTGTTATTTTACCGAGGAAGCGGTGGACTATCTGGTGCTGGAGGTGGGTCTGGGCGGTGCTATTGACTCCACCAATGTGGTGAATCCGTTGGTATCGGTTGTTACCAATGTAGCCATGGATCACATGGATTACCTTGGTAATACTTTACCGGATATAGCTCGGGTTAAGGCGGGCATTATTAAAACGGGTGTGCCGGTGGTTACCGCTTCGGATACCCCCGAGGTACTGGCGGTTATTCTGGAAACTTGTCGCGAAAAAGGTTGCCGTTTGCTTCAGGTGGGTCGGGATGTGACCTGTACGTATGGTGAGCATTCCCTGCGGGGGCAATATTTTAGTTACCATGGCCTGAAAGTGAACTATCCGAATTTGTGGATACCCTTAATTGGCCAACATCAGGTGGTTAATGCCGCTACCGCTATTGCAGCGCTTGAGATATTGGCTGACCAGGGCGTGCATATTGCTGAAAACGAGCTGCGGGACGGGTTGAGTAATACGGTATGGCCGGCACGCTTGGAATTGATTGGCAATAAACCGCCGGTGCTAATTGACGGTGCACATAATTACGACGGCGCTCGCAGCTTGCGCCAGGCCCTTGATGCATACTTCCCCGACCGGGACATCATCATGGTGCTGGGTATGCTGGGCGATAAGGAGCGGGCCCGGGTGGTGGCCGAGCTGGTACCGCGGGCCCGGAGTGTGATAATTACGAGGCCCAACAGTCCCCGGGCCGGTGATTGGATGCAAATGGCCCATCAGGCACGCAGGTTTGTATCTGATGTAGATGCGTTGGAGAGTATTCCGGATGCGGTACTGGCAGGTATCAAGCAGGCTCGGG
>JGI2924J29684_1076833_pt1 | contig 11677 bp, 8 predicted proteins | sample BenlonsequencITS_FD_29684 | JGI IMG/M metagenome (IMG submission 29684)
GAGAGCGGTTTGGTCGAAGTTCTTTTGACAAATGACGCCGAAATGCAAACTTTGAATGCCCAATGGCGTGGCAAGGATAAGCCAACGGATGTGCTATCCTTTCCGGCTGAAGGTGCATCAATGCCCGGTATGCAGACTTTTCTAGGTGATCTTGCGCTTGGCCTAGACGTTGCAAAGGCAGATTCAGATAAACTTGGACGTGACTTTAGATTGCATGTTATGCATCTTTTGGTGCATGGCTTCTTGCATCTTTTAGGTTATGATCACATGTCTGATGATGAAGCGAACACAATGGAAGGGTTGGAGGCACAAATTCTTGCGCCGCTTGGACTACCAGACCCATATGGAGATGCGGCATAGACATGCCCGATGATGATTCGAGTAGCGAGGAAATCAGCCGTAGGAACGGCGGGCTTTTCTCGAAATTAGGAAATTTGTTTTCTGGTTCTAATCGTGCGACCCAAGACGTCGAAACGATAAATGAATCCAGTTCAACGACACCGTCCCCCTCAGAAATGCGATTGAGGGTGGCCGAGTTTGAAACAGCTACAGTTTCAGATGTCATGATCCCGAGAGTTGAGATAAAAGCTGTTGAGGTTGAGACGACTGTTGAAGAGTTGTTGAAAATCTTCACTGAGGAGTCTCATTCGCGGCTGCCAGTCTATCGCGAAGCTCTCGATGATCCGATCGGTCTTGTTCACATCAAAGACTTTGTGGCTGAACTTGCGAGCGGCGACGGCGTTGATAGCATGAGCAATGAAAAACTGCTTGCTAAGATAAAGCGGGAAATACTTTTTGTTCCGGCATCCATGCGTTTGCCTGATCTTCTTGTGAAAATGCAAACTAGCCGAATTCACCTTGCACTTGTGGTTGATGAATATGGTGGGACAGATGGTCTCGTATCTTTGGAGGATCTGGTAGAGCAGATTGTCGGAGATATTGAAGACGAGCATGATGAAGAAGAAGCGCATTTTGAACAAAGAGCGCCGGGTGTGTGGGAAGCGGATGCGCGGGCTGAAATTGAAGATTTTGAAGAAGAATCTGAACTTTCTCTTGCCCTAGCAGACTATGAAGATGAGATAGACACACTGGGCGGATTGGTGTTTGCGCTTGCAGGCCGAGTTCCCCATAGAGGGGAAATTGTTCAGCATCCTTCAAATGTCGCTTTTGAGGTTATAGAAGCAGATTCACGACGTATCAAAAAGCTGAGAGTCCGTTGCGGAGCAACCCATTCACCTGCTACGACAGCAGGCATAAAAGAGTCGGCCAAGGCGGTAAGCTAAGGCATATTTGAGGATGCCTATGTTTGAGAAGTTCAAGACTGTTGGTGAAGAGTTCGCGCCAAGCGGGAATTTTTTGGCAGTGCCATATAATTTTCTGAATGGCTTAAGTGGGACACCAGCATTAGTCGCTTGTTTTGTCTTCGGTGCTCTATCAAATTTGTCATTTGCGCCATTAAATTTCTGGCCAATGATGATGATATCATTGGTCGCTTTGGTTTGGATGATTGATGGGGCGACTCGTCAGAAAAAACCTCGATCAGCCGTGTTTGCGCGGACTTTATTGTTTGCTTTTGGACAATTTGGGGTTGGATTTCATTGGGTCGCTTTTGCGTTTCTTGTCGATGCAAAAGCCCATGCTGCACTTGTCTGGATGTCGATGCTCTTGCCATTAGGCTTGGCATTTATCTGGGCTGTTATTATGCGCTTGGCGATTAATTTCTGGGTTCCCGGTCCAGCGCGCGTTATGCTTTTTGCCCTGACTTTATTTATTGCTGAATGGACGCGCGGGCATTTATTTGGCGGCTTTCCTTGGAATATTCCAGCCATGGTTTGGGCACCGGGTGGGTCTGTTTCTCAGACAGCTTCCGTCTTCGGTGTTTGGGGGTTAAGTCTTCTCACACTTGTGTTTTTTAGTGCGCCTGCAGCCCTTTGTGATGGCCGCACACAAGTGGGTACTAAGATGGGAAGCGTTGGACGCTCCGTGCCTATTATCTTAGTTGCAGTCATTTTTGGATCGGCTTGGGGCTGGGGCTCACATCGTTTATCTGATGCAACTAGCCAAAGCGTTGGACCGGAAGTTCGACTCGTCGATGTTGGTGTGCCGCAAAGCGAAAAATTCAAGCCAGAAATTAGAAAGCTGGTTTTACGTCGTTACTTACAACTGACTCAACCAGACACGGGCGACAATCCAAGAATTGTGATCTGGCCGGAAGGGGCCGTTCCGTATGCATTATTGCAGTATCCCGATGCTTTAGACCCTGTCACTGAAACTTTGGGCGCGCGTCGTTTGATTGTCGGAACGAGTTTTGTAGATAGAACACAGCGTCCTGAACGTTGGTATAATTCAATGGCTGTTTTGTCCGCGGAAAGTCCCGTGGCAGAAGCAATCTACAAAAAGCACCGTCTGGTTCCCTTTGGAGAGATGGTTCCATTTCGTAAATTAGCCTCGCGTATTGGTATAGGTGCCTTACAACAAATAGCAGAAGCAGGTTTTCATGCAGGGCCACCGCCAGCGCCTTTATCAGTGGAAGGGGTTCCTGATTTTCAGCCTCTGATTTGCTATGAAGCTTTGTTTCCAGGGCTTCTTCCAAAGCGAAATGTTGAAACAGAATTTAGCGGTGTAGAATCCGACATGGCGTTCGAACGAGCCGACTGGATCGTCAATATTTCGATAGATTCATGGTTTGGACCGTTGTGGGCACCATATCAGCACTTTGAACATGCCAAATATCGTGCAATCGAAGAAGGGTTGCCTATGGCGAGGGTTGCATCTCGCGGTATTTCAGGGATGGTGGACGGTTATGGGCGTGTGACTGATTTAGCACACGCACCAGATTTTGAAATATATCCAGAAGATCCTAAAGGTTGGAAGTCGCGAATACTAGACTCACACATTCCGAACGCTTTGCCACCGACGATGTATAGTAAATATAGAGATGTATTCGCAATTGGAATGATTCTGTTAATTTTAATTTGTTGGATTACTTTGCCAAGAGATTGAACCTTTAGGTTGACAATTTAGACGATTTACTATGGAAAAAGATCATTGAGCTAGGGTAATCCCTACATATTCCCGTCTACTGTTGTGGGGCAGTAGTTTTACAAAGTGTTTTGAATGTCTGAGAATAAGTTACCAAATTCAATCGATAAACATGTCGGAAGACGTGTTCGCTGGAGACGACGAGAGTTAAACTTTAGTCAAGAGAAGTTAGGGGAACTTCTGGGGTTAACGTTTCAACAAATCCAGAAATATGAGAAGGGCGTGAATAGAATTTCAGCGGGACGGCTGTTTGAAATGTCACGCGTTCTCGAAACGACAATCGGTTATTTCTTCATGGGTGTTGAGGAAATGGACGAGGCGATGAATCGCTCGTTTGCCGAAAGTGATAAGGATCAAGCTTTGACGGGGTTGATCGATGCTGATGCAGTTGACCTTGTCGTTGCATTTCAATCGATTCCTGATCCGAAATTACGTCAGTCAATTTTGACGATGGTACGTAATTCTGCAGAAGCATTCGCAGACAATGAGTCAAACGCATAGTTTGACAAACAACATGTCACATCAACCTTTTTGAGGGATCGACCTCAAAAACTTATTTGGTTGCTGTGACGTGTTGATTGTTCTTACGGAAAATGCCAAATAGTCCAGCAAGTCTGCACCCATAGCTCAGCTGGATAGAGCGCTGCCCTCCGAAGGCAGAGGTCAGAGGTTCGAATCCTCTTGGGTGCACCATTACTTCTTTCTTCATATTGTCACGCCGCTTGTTAAAGATGTGCAGCTTTCAAAGCTTCCTACTTTATGCCGGAGCAGGCCCGGTTGAATTTCGGATGATGAGTTTATGAGGAAGAAAATTCTTTGTAGATACATCTTTTGTGTTTTGGGATTTTGCGATCAGCAATTCAGTTGCAACGCTTCCCAATTCCAAGAGGGGCTGGCGAATAGTTGTTAGAGTAGGCCAAATTTTTGAGGCTAGTTCTGAATCATCAAAACCAACAACAGAGAGTTGGTCAGGAACAGAAACCCCCAATTGGTGAGCAGCACTTAACACACCTGCCGCCATGTCATCATTTGATGCGAAGATCGCAGAAGGTGAATTAGACAATGTTAGTAGATGTTTACCCGCAGTGAAACCGCTTTCAAATTCGAAATTACCTGGCTGTGTTAGCGTAGGATCAATTTCAAGTTTATGCGCTTTTAACGCATCAACATAGCCATTATAGCGTTCGAGCGTGGCATTCTGATCTTCTTTACCGCGTATAAAACCAATGCGGTGATGACCAAGTTTGATTAGGTATTCGGTGATTTCTTGGGCGGCTTCACGTTCGTTTATTTTGACATCGTATTCATCATCTTCAATGTCATTGGGGCCAATACGTGCGATTGGGATTTTCATGCCTTTAAGGATATCATTGACTTTGGGATGATTGGAAAGGGGTGATACAAGCACAGCTCCATCGGGTGCCCCGTGTGTGGGTAGGCGTTCTAGACGCTGCACTATTTCATCATCGGACATTGCATCAATATTTTTCAGCATTGACACAACCAATTGATACCCATGGTCCTGACAGGTTTGGATGGTGCCTGCCTGAATAGAATTCACATAATTACTGCGATTATTGTGCATAATATAGTGAATCTTGTAGCCGCGATTGCTTCGCAGGCTGCGCGCATTGGCGCTGGGCACATAGCCAAGAGCTTCTATAGCATTTTTGACTTTATCTCGTAATTCGTCTTTGACGTGCGGTTCATTGTTTAAAACGCGAGAGACTGTTTTTATAGAGACGCCAGCAAGTTCTGCCACATCTTTCATTTTGGGGGGTAGACCGTTCATTAGAACATCCTCACACACTGCGTTTTAACCGTCATATTGGCGGGATTTTGATAATTCATTGATAATATTTGCATGCCGCCGTCTATTTAGAGGCATTATGAATATGACAATGGTGGAGATAAATAATAAGAGACCGGGTAAGAGAGAAATAAATAAGCGAATCCCTTGAACGACAGGCGTTGATTGGGTCTCAAGGTGGGCATCATATCCCAGATAAGACAGCATCATACCGACAAATAAGCCTGTCATGCCGCTGGAAATTTTTTGAACGAGTGTGACCGAGCCAAATACTGCTGCTTCATTTCTGACGCCTGATGTCCATTGCCCATATTCAACAGTATCCGGGATGAATGACCATACTAGGACACCAAATGCGCTACTTCCAAATCCAAGGCCTATTATCTCAGGCGGAATACGATGAATGAGAGGCAATTGGATGAAGGCTAAAGATATACCAGAAAGCGTGACAACTGAAGTCGCCGCTAGCCATGCGATTTTCTTACCAAATTTGGAGATAGCAATTGTCCATACAGGGACGCCTGCCAACATCGCAATGGCTGAAACTGTCAGAATTGCCTCTTTTGACGCAAATGTTGATTGATTGATTTCAATAAAGAAAGTGAGTGGGATTAAATAACTCGCACCGCCAGCAGATTGAAAGCATATTGCCAAAAGCATGAGCATGAGTGCTTTGTTGGAAATTGTGCTGGTGATGAAGTCTAGTAACTTCTTGGTTGGTAGTTGATCTTTTCCGGGGGGGCGGCGTTCCTTGGTATTGAAAAAACAAATGAGCAGCATACTGGTCGCAATGATACTGCCGAACGTCGCTGCGAGGAGGAAGCCGTTTGGCTCCGTTTCTTCACCATTATTGAAATATCTAACCAATGGAAACCACAAAAGTGAAACGGCAAGCATACCACTAAATGCGCAAAACATGCGGACGCCAGAAATTACTGTCCGGTTTCGACTGTCAAAGGACAATCTAGAAGATAGAGCGGAATAGGGGACGGCTACAAAAGTATAGCAAGTTCGAAATAATATATGTGTGATCAATAGAGATGCGATCAAAAGGCTTCCTTTGAAAGGAGGAATCCAAAAGAGCATTGCAAATACTAGCCCCAAAAGTCCACTTCCGAATAATATATAGGGCCGGTAAGTTCCGTATTTTGTTCGCGTTCTTTCAGCGAAATAGGCAACGATCGGATCTGAGATTGCATCCCATAGCAATCCGACAAAATAAATAACACCTGCTATTGCTGGGGGAAGACCCACAACATCAGCATACCAGAACATCAATATTAATGAGAGTGAGTTCCAGTATATGTTGAGGCCAAAATCTCCAACCCCGTAACCGATCATGGTTCGCCACGCGATTGAATCAGACCGTTTGTCCATGCAAATGCTTTCTTAATCGCTGGAATCTAATCGGTTTTCAATTCCAATCTGGTTTGAGGCAGCTTATGCGAATTTTACTTCAGGGACAAATTGGAGATTTTTGATTAGGCGTGACAAAGTGTTGGTAGTTTTAGCAAGCTATCGCCAGCTGTGATGAAAAGCGTGTTGCCGGCTTCTCCAAATACACAATTTGCTGTGGCTTTCCCAGTATTGATGCGTCCCAATGCTTTACCTTTAGGTGACAATAAGAACACGCCACCAGGTCCAGTAACGAAGAGGGCACCATCGCTCACCATTGCCATGCCATCAGGTAATCCCGGGCTGGTTTCTGATTGATATTCTTTGGCATCGAAGAACACAGAATCTGACACGACAGCATAATTTTCATCAATCGTGATATTTCTGACGATAGGATTTTCAGGATCTGATTGGCTAATCAGAATAGTTTTCTGATCGGGAGAAACTGCAATACCGTTTGGAAAAGTCATATCCTCAAGCAAGCGAAGAATTTCATTTTCGGAGGTTAGAACATAAACGCCATTGGCCTTCATTTCCTTGAGTGGAGACGCATCTAGATCGGTAAGTCCATAAGGGGGATCAGTAAAAAACAGATCACCATTTTTAGCTTTAGCCACATCATTTGGACTGTTAAATTTCTTACCTTCGAAAGAAGATACTAATTGCGTGCGTGTGCCTGATTTTAGGTCGAGGCGTTCAAGTGCGCGTTTACCGTGATTACATATGAGGAGGGTGTCACCATCTTCATACCAAAGGCCGTTTGCTCCGGGTTCGCGAAAACCATCTTCTGTTGTTACATCTGAACCCGATGGCTTTAGAAAAGTAGAAACACCATCTGCTTGGTTCCAAGCATAAGCAATATTTTGTGGGACATCAGTGAAATACAAAGTTTCACGATTGGAATCCCAAGCTGGGCCTTCCAACCATTGATGGCCCGTTGATAGACTGATTGCAGATGCATCTGGCGCAATGTATTTTGCAAAATCAGGGTCAAATGCTTCCAAAGTGACGAGGCCGTTGTCTTCAACAGGTGAGTTTGCGGCTGTACATGCAGCGATGGCGAGCGCGCCACTACCAAGTAAATATGTTCTTCTGGAGATCATTTAGAGACACTCACTTTTGTTTCAATGGCCGCAGCAGGGATTTTGCTTTTTGCGCTCGTTGTTATTTCAATAGTCTGACTAGATGTTAAATCTTGTGCAGAATGACCGATGAAAAACTCCAGTTCACCCGATTCAACCGCCCAATTATTTCTGCTTTTGTAGACTGCCGCTTGCTGTGGAGAAAGCGTAAATGTGACATTTGCAGTTTGGTTTGGTTCAAGCGAGATGCGTTTAAAGCCGCGTAATTCCAATTTAGGTCGCGCAACGAAAGAAAGTTTGTCTCTCATATAAAGTTGAACAACTTCATCGGCCGCAACATCACCGGTGTTTGTAACTTGCACTGAAAGTTCGATGGAGCCATCGGCAGTCACCTGATTGGATGCGGCGCTTAAATCACTGTATTCAAAGCTGGAATAGCTCAAGCCATGACCAAATGCATATAGCGGTGTGATTGGCAGGTCCATAAATCGGTTAGTATCTTTGGTGATGTCTGGATCTGCTGGACGACCACCGGGGTTTTCTGAATAAGTGAATGGTGCTTGTCCGGTTTTATGCGGAAAAGAAATCGGCAAACGACCTGCTGGGGATACTTTTCCGTAAACAAGGTCCGCTACTGCATTTCCAGTTTCGATACCGCCCATCCAGATGTTTAAGATTGCATCCGCGCCTGCATCAACCTCAGGAATGGCAAGTGCACGTCCGGTCACAAGAATAACAGAAACAGGTTTTCCTGTATCAATTGCCGCTTGCAGCATGGCTTGCTGGCTTGGGGGAATTTCTAGGTCGGAGCGGCTACGCGCTTCACCTGAAAGGTCGAAATGCTCACCCAATACGAGTAGGATACGATCTGCATTTGCTGCTTTTTCTGTCAGGTCTGATAGGCCGGAAACATCGTCATTATATGGATCAGCGCCGACCACATAATCTATTTCTATGCCTTCAGGGGCGTTGTTTTTTAGACCATCAATAATATTGACGACATCGTTAACATCACCGCGTGCACGCCATGAGCCAAGTTGAGTTAGCGCATCTTGAGCTAGAGCGCCTGCGACAAGCACTCTTTGGGGTTCAGTAGAAAGCGGAAGCGCATTATTGTCGTTTTTCAAAAGAACAGCAGCCATTTGCGCTGCTTTTCTGGCTTCAGCGCGATTAGCTGGTGTCAGCAATTGCGAAGCTTCTCGTGCTTCATCATGATAAGCCATAGCATTATCAAATAGTCCGAGTTTTTCTTTAATCGTAATGATACGGCCCGCAGCTAGATCAAGGTCAGCCATCAATGATGGATCGCGTTTTATGGCTTCAGCCAGATCATTTTTATAAACTTCGCTCGTCATATCCATATCGACACCGGCTTTAAGCGCGAGTGCAGCAGCATGTGGACGGTCGGCGGCGATGCCGTGGTTTCGTAGCTCGTCAATGGCGTTCCAATCGCTGACGATCATGCCACAAAAGCCCCAATCTTCGCGTAAAACGCCGTCTACGAGTTCTTCATTTGCTGTCGTTGGTATGCCGGCAATATCGTTAAATGCCGTCATGTAGGAGCCGCTTCCTGCAGCGTTCGCAGCATAGAAAGGAGGCATGTAGATTTCGTGGACTGTGCGCTCAGATACGTCGCTTGTTCCATAATCACGTCCACCTGTAGGTGCTCCATAAACACCTAAGTGTTTTGTGGTGGCGAGCATTGTGTTTCCAGCGGCAAGGTCATTTCCCTGAAAGCCTTTGACCTGAGCAACAGCCATAACTGAACCAAGATAGGGGTCAGCACCAGCACCTTCGACTATACGGCCCCAGCGTGGATCACGGGCAATGTCGACCATGGGTGCAAATGTCCAGTGTAGGCCGGAAGCTGTTGATTCTTCAGCGGCTATTTTGGAAGCTGATTCCCACATAGCTGGTTCCCATGTGCTTGCCATGCCAAGGGGAACAGGGAAGATGGTTTTATATCCATGCACAACATCCATTGCGAATAGAAGCGGAATGCCATGAGTGCTTTCTTCGATAGCAACTTTTTGCAACTCACCAAGTTCTTTTGCGCCAGCAACGTGAAGATAGGAACCGATTTCGCCGCGCCGTACCTTGTCTAATTCTTCAGGTGTCAGTTTTGAATTGAGGTTTTTGCTGCGTCCACCGGCAGCCTGATGCAGCTGCCCAATTTTTTCTTCAACGCTCATAACGGCTAATAGGTTTTTAGCGCGCTCAGAGAGACAAGCCATTGCCGCATCATTTTGTGTAACTTTACTAGCTGCGACCATTTCAGCTTGACTTGCAGCACTAGGGTTTTCTGCACCGGAGAGTGCGGTACATCCAGTTAAAGCTGCAATACATAAAGCTGATTGTAGGCTGTTTTTCAAAGAAATTTTCATGCTTTTATATGTGCTCCATTATTTGAAAGCTGTTTCAAATTCTGGTTCCGACACAAACCCCTATCTTTTATCAAATTAATATTTTGCCGTATTTATTCACAAGTATGGCTTATTTGTCAACGTTGTCAAAATATAGAATATGGTGTTTTTTATCTATAATTTTAATTAATCCGTATACTGATGATTATGGCTGGATTAGGTTATTAGCCAGAGCGAACACACAATCAGAAACGCCGTTCCGCCTAGTATCGTTGTGGACGCTGTCCAGCTTTTTAAGGTCTGTGCTTCACTAAATTTTAAATACCGACTGACCAACCAAAAACCTGAATCATTGACATGTGAAAGCACTGATGCGCCAGAAGCAATTGCGATAACGAGCAGGGCGAGTTGTGGGCCTTGTATGCCGATTGTTTCAGCAACGGGTGCTGTAAGCCCTGCAGCGGTTATCATTGCGACGGTAGACGAGCCTTGAGCAACGCGGACAATAACCGCAATAACAAAAGCAAAACAAACAATTGGCAAGGCATTGGCTTGCAATAGGGCTGCTACATCTGCACCAGCTCCTGATGAAACAAGCATTTGTTTAAACACGCCACCAGCACCAGTGACGAGTACGATAATTCCTGCTGGTTCTAGGGCTTTTACCATGGCTGTATTCAAGGTGGGGGCGTCTACACCGCGTCTAATACCGATGAAATACCATGAGAAAAGACAAGCAATTAACAAGGCGATGAAAGGGTGTCCGGTGAAGAGAATGACCTCAATATACAAAGGCGTTTCTTGTGTGTTGTCGATACTCATTTTTGTAAGTGTGCTTACGAGGATAAGCGCAAGAGGTATCAAAATGGTCGAGATCGCTGCCATAAACCCGATTGGATTTTTAATCTCTTCAATCGGGGTATCCGGACTTGTATCAAATAGACCTTCAGGTGTTAGAAATTCTTTCATTTTTGCGAGTTTTTTTGCGAAAATTGGCCCCGCAATAAGGGTGGCTGGCAGGCCTGCAATAGCCCCAAATGCGATGACCCATCCAAGGTCTGCATTTAAAATGTCGGCCACGGCGATTGGGCCGGGGGTTGGCGGGATGAATGCGTGTGTTGCGGCAAGGCCTGCAAGGAGGGGAATTGCGTAGAAAACAAGTGGCTTTTTCGTTGATTTTTGTAAGCCCATCAAAACGGGCATTAATATGATGAAGGCGATATCAAAGAAAACGGGGATGGCGACAATAAATCCAATAAGACCAAGTGCGTATTGAGATCTGTCAGCTCCAAATCGTTTGAGGACAGTGGTTGATATTGCCTGCACACCACCAGATTGTTCGAGCAATACTCCCATCATAGCGCCAAGTCCGACGACAATAGCAACAAAGCCTAACGTGCCGCCCATGCCTGATTTTACGGCTTCAATTACATTGTCGGGCGTCATGCCGACACATAATCCAAACCCTAAACTCACCATGAGCAAAGCGATGAATGCGGGGAGTTTTACTTTCAAAACCAGAAATAAGAGTGTGGCGATAGCGATGATCGTAAAGAGTATTGGTGCTGAAAACATGTCTTACCTCCCCAGGCGATTTTTGGGTTGACTAGGCCACCAAATGATAACGTTGTCAAACATTAATCTGTAGTTTCTCGACGCTAAGATGGGGTTTTTGATATGATTAAAAGGGTCTGTAGTAACGCAAATTTATCGGGTGATATTGTCGACAGAAGTGTCATTGAGGGCGGAATGTGTGATGACCTTCTGTGGTTTTCGTGTTGCTATAGTCTCGCGTTTTTGGGTTTGTCATGTGGTTTTGGTGGGTTCGTGTGCTTGCGGGTAGGGATTGCTTGTGGTTGACGTATTGTAACGAATTATTACTAAGTTAATTCAACCGATTTTTTATTCGACGGAGATCCCCATATGGCGGACTGGAACTTCCCTAAAGGTGACTTGATGGCTGGCAAGCGTGGCTTGGTCATGGG
>JGI2924J29684_1076831_pt1 | contig 11671 bp, 7 predicted proteins | sample BenlonsequencITS_FD_29684 | JGI IMG/M metagenome (IMG submission 29684)
CCTGCAGCGCGCCCCGCAAGCGCCCGGCATCGAAATCCACCAAAATATCGTCCAATATAATGGGCATGGGGGCAGCCACCGCGCCAAAGTGATCAGCCAGCGCCATGCGTACGGCCAGGTAAAGCTGACCCGCCGCACCTCTGCTGAGACGCCGGGCGGGCACCCGGCAGCCGTCCGCATCTTCCACCACCAGGCCGGCCGTTTCACCCACAGGGGCCACGACCCGGGTGTAGCGGCCCCTGGTCATGGGGCCGATTAGAACGGAAGCCCGGGCCAGTACAGCAGGCTGGCGCTCCCGCTCGTGCTTTTCCCTGGCCATTTCCAGCAGTGCGGCACATAAGGTAGTTACCTGCCATTCCCTGGCGCGGGCCGCCAGTCTTGCCCGCAGCATATCCCGCCGCTGCCTGGCCCGGGCCAGTGCCTCGTCGTTTTCCAGCACCCGCATTTGCTGCTTTAAAGCAGCTACGGCATCAACCAGCCGGGCCAGCTCATCTTCCAAGACCGCCAGGGAGGCTTCCAGCGAACTGTTTTGACTCTCATGCTGCTCTCTGGTAGTAATATTTAACTCCTCCTGCAACTCCTGCAATTCCGGGGCCGACCCGGCAATATTCAGCAGCTGACCCTGCAATGCGTCAATCCGGCGGCCCAGTTCAAGCTGTTCCCGGTGGGCGGCCAAGCGCTTGCGGAAATCCTCCACATCACAGGCACCCCCCAGGGCCAGCAGTTCCTGAATGCTTTGCTCCACCGCCGCCAGATTATCCAGCGCCAAATTTTTACTTTCCCGGGCATCCTCCAGCTCTTCAATATACCGCCGGCGCCGGGCGTCAGCTTTCCGCTGTTCATTTAACAAATCGGTCAGATGGCCCACATAACTTGCCACCTGGTCCCGGGGCAGCCGGTGCTCACCCAGCTCACCCGCCAGGTTTATAACCCGGTCTTCGTATCCATGTACCACGATACCCACCTGTTCCAGGGTTTTTCTTTCCGCCTGTAAGCTTCGCACCGCATCGGCAGTGCTTTCCGCCAGCGACAAAAAATCCGCTGTTCCGGCAGTGTCCAGTGACGGCAGCCCCCGGTGGCTCAACCACCGCTGCCATTCATGTTCAAGCAGCTGCCGGGCCTCCTTTTGCCCTGCAAGTTCTTCCTCCAGCCGCCGTAATTCCCCGGTGGCCCGGGATAGCGCCTGGCCGGCCTGCTCCAGGCGGGCGGCCAGTTCACGACCGCGGCGCATTATGTCCAGTTCCTTCATCAGGTACTGCCGCAGCCCGGGGATATCCTCCCGAACCAGCGTTTCCCGCCCGTGCACAGCCATTGCCGCCCGGCGCAAGCTAACGGCGATGGCCGCCAGCTCTTCCTCCAGCCCGGCCAGCTCCTGCTCCAGGACAGCCCGGTCTTTTTCCAGCGCAGCGGCTTCACTGCCCAGCTCCTCCGCACGGCACTGCCGCTCCCTGGTCTGCCCCGCCAGCATGGTATTGAACAACACCGCTAGTCCAATGCCGCCGGCCAGGATTAAGATACCCAATATGATATTGTAAAACGCCGCCCCGGCACCCAGAAAGCCCAGCGACACCGCCACCAGCAGCGGCCAGGGCGGTCTTTTTGTCCCGGTTAGCTGACCCAGCTGAGCTTTTACCCTCTGAATGCGGTCATTAATCTCAGCCAGCTGATTATGCCGCATTCCCAGAAGCGATTGGTAATGCTGCTGCCTTTCCAGCTCCAGGGCGGCCTGTTCCAGCATGGACAGCATTTGTGACGGGTCCCGGCCACCCGTCACCGGCAGCCCGGACAGATCGTTGAGTTGAGCTGTACAGTCATCCCTGGCAGCCTGTTTTTCGGCCACTTCCTTGCGAATACCGGCCAACCGGCCGTTGCCTGCCAGTATATTTTGTTCCAGAGAGCGAAAACGCCGGTTAAAATCTTCCACCTGCCGCCGTGCGGCCAGGGAAGTATCCAGCCGAACAATTTTGTCTTCATCCCAACCCGGCCCCAGGGAGGCCAGTTTTTCCCGCAACCCCCGCAGTCCAACGCCAACCCTGGCCTGCAGTTCCGCCAGCGTTTGTTTTTTCTCGAGGTACAGGGAACGCTCCCCGGCCAATTCCTCCAGCGCCGCAGCCCGGGCCAGTATTTTTTCATCCACCTGTACAGCGGCCAGTTTAGCCTCCAGAGCATGTAATTTTTTATCCAGGGCCCGCACCTCGGCCTGTTTTTCATCCCTTCTGACCTCCAGCCGGCCCAGCCTTTCCGCTCCTTCCTCGGGGAATTGCCCCGGGGGCATAGAACCGGCGGATCCAGCTGCTGCGCCCGGTCCCTTGCCGGGCCGCCGGTTGGCCAGGCAGCGCTGCAGCTCATTCCAGGGGGCCCGGGCCTTAAGCAGGTTATCCAGGCGGCGCAGCCGTTTTTGCCCGGCATCCCGCTCAGCCCGGAGGCGCTCTTTTTGAATCTCCAGTTCCTTTAATTGACCCCGCATGGTGTTATAGCGTTCGGGCTGCTCCTCGAGTTCCCTAATTTGCCGGTCCAGGCCGTCCAATTCAGCCAGCAGCCTGTTCAGCACCGGTGTTTTCCCCCTGGGCTTGAACAGGACGGCAGCATTCTTGTCCAGCCAGGCAGCGGCCTCAGCCAGGCGCTGCGGGCCGGTGCCCGTGCCCGCCCCGTAGATATGGGCGCCAACTTCATCCCGGGCCAGGTCCTCCAGCTTGCGCAGCTCATCCATGCCCAGTGCGAATATGTTTTTAAACAGCACCGGGCTTACTCCCCGCAGTATCTTTGTCCTCAGCAATTCTTCCCCGGCCCGGCTGCCGTCGGGCAATTCCACCACCACCCGGCCATTACCCCGGCCGCGACGTTCCACCCGGTAGACCTGCCCTCCTTCCTCCAGGAGCAGGCGCCCCCCATTTTGCCCGCCTCGTACCGGCTCTCCCTGGCCCTCCCCCTTGAAACCAAAGAGCACAGCCCGGATAAAAGACAGCAATGTGGATTTGCCGGCCTCGTTTAAACCGTAGATCACGCAGGGACCAGGGCACAGTTCCCCCTCGGTGATTGAAAGGTCATGCAGCAGCCCATAATTCTCTATATATAGTCCCACCAGTCTCACAGTATATCAACCGTTCCCTTCATTTTCTTCTTCCTCCCAAAGCAGATCCAGGGCCATATCCTCGGCCGCCTCCAGCAAAGCGTTAAAATCCTCGTCCGCCGGCAGGGTGATATGCCGGGCAATCCGGTGGTGCAGGGGATCAAGGACCTGCCGGAGCCTGTCCCCCTCCCCGGAGTTTCCGCTTAATTCCCGGGCCTGCCGGCTGATGGCCAGCAAATCCCCCAGCAGTGTTTCACTTTCCCGCAGTGATTCCTTGTCCACCGCTAAGGATGTACTGCAGCGGATGGATTCCGGCCACACAAAGCTGCCCTCGGGCCCGGCAAACCGGCAGCGCATTTCCTCCAGTATACCTTCCAGCACACCATTGTGCCGCAACGACTTGTGCAGCGCGCCGCGCCCGGTAAGCTCCAATCGCGCCACCACCGGCCGGTCGCCGTGCCGGTGGCGCAAATGGACCAGCTGCTCGTCAATTTTCTCCAGCAGGGCCTGTTCCGCTGTGAGCCCGTCTATGGGTACCTGCACCTGCTCCCACCGTACACCGTCCATGGGCAAAAACTCAAGTTCCACCGCGCCCCATGCACTCACCCGCGCCAAATAGCAGCCTTTGATACCGTTTTCCCGCGGGTTGCGGCCCTGCGGGCTGCCGGGATAAACTACACAGGGATTTGAACTCCTCAGCAGCCGGCGGCGGTGCACATGCCCCAAAGCCCAGTAATCAAAACCGGCTCCCACCAGCTCCTCCAAACGGCAGGGGGCATAATTGGCATGTTCAGTATTGCCCCCCACGTTGCAGTGCAGAACGGCCACAGTAAAGGGAGCCTTTGGCTCACGTTTAAAAAGAGCTGCATAATTTTCCTGGACATCCCGCCGGGGATAGCTGATACCGTAAACCCGGGCGATTTCCCTCCCCCGGCGCACCACAGGGCAGGCCGCTACTTCACCGGCGGGGAAGAAAAAGACATTGCCGGGCCAATTCAGCATAGCCCGCCGGCCATCATCATGATCATGGTTGCCATAAGCTACAAAAACGGAAATACCTGCCCCGGCCAAATGCTCCATAGCATTTTGGAAACGCAGCTGCGCCCGCAGGCTGCGGTCGGCCAGGTCATAGATATCCCCGGCCAGCACCAAAAAATCCACCCGGTGGGCCAAGCAAGCCTGCACTATATTATCCAGGGTGGTAAAAGTACAGTCCCGCAGCTGGCGGAGTACATTTTCCCGGGTAGCCGGGTCCACGAAATCTATTTCATCATAACCCCGAAAAGGGCTGTCCAAATGCAAATCCGCCGCGTGAATAAAGGAAAAACCAGCGTTCATAATACATCACCTTATGCTTATTCAGATTATCCGGTCTAGTTGAGTTTTTTTGCGAAAACAGTTAAAATATTAGCACAAAGGAGGATTGCCGCATGTCCGAAAAAGTACGCCTGACCATAGGGTTTACCATGCTGGCCATTGCCGCTTATATATATTATTTTAAAGTACCTCATTAAATCGCTACAACTGGATAGAACAACCACCTACTCCGGGCTTCCACGCCTATAGGGAAAACTGAAAACGATTCCTTGGCCTACCGCCAACCCCGTCTTAAAGGGCTAATAAATTAAAAAAATCTTTATTCAAATTGTCATGCATATTATAAATATGCTAAATAATTAACAAGCATTAAATATCAGTATTTAACAACTTGTGCAACCGTTACAGTTTGTCATAATAAATTATTGCTATTTTAATAGTTAACCGGAGCAAAAAATATTTTAAAGGAGTTGGCCTATGAAAACAATTTCTGTTTATGGAATCACCAAAAAAAGCGGCAACACCACGATAGCCGAAGAGTTAGCTCTCATCAGCCAAAACAAGGGTTATAGAACATTACTGGTGGACCTGGACATTCATACCGGCGATGTAACCAAAAGACTGCAGTTAAACAGGCACCCCAACATCAGTGACTGGTGTGAGGACATTTACCTGGCCAGCAAAGAAATACCTATTATCAATGTGCAATACACCCAGTCCCAATGGGCACAGTTTCTACAAAAGCACCCTTCCGGCCTGGATGTTTTGGCTACCAACTCCAATAGAAAATTACCTGGTTACGGCAACATATATTATGAAATAAAAATTATTTATAACTCCTTAAAAGCCAGTGATTATGATGTCATAGTGTTTGACATGAGCAATATTCCCACCAGCTTCAGCTATATGGTGCTGGAAGACGTAGACCTGCCCATTTTAGTGGTGGATACCTTTAGATACAACTTGAAATTGCTCAAGCATTTTATCTGGGATCTTGAAGATGTTCATTTCCCGGTGGAAAAATTCAAATTGCTGTTTAACCGGGAGCCGTCCGCCATCGAAGATTCGCCCGAGGTAGTGGCTCAGGACTACAAAATACCTGTGCTGGGGGTACTGCCCGAAATTGATAAAGGACGCACCAGCCTCACCCAAGATGAGTTTAACAAGAGGGTTAATGAAATATTTGAGAAATTCATTAACCAGTGACAACACCCTCCTGAACCGGCTTTGTTTCCAGATAATGTCTCAAGATAATGTCAATAAAGCGCCCGGGACTGCTGTTGGAAGTCCCGGGCCTCATCAATTTTACTCATTGGTATTTTCGGTTTCTTCTTCTTCAGGGGCCGGTGGCGGAGGTTCTGTTTCCACCGGATCAATGACCACCGTAACCTGAACTCGATCAGGCTGTACGGATGTGGTTCCGCCCGGCAGCGCAAGCACAACCTCCTTTTCTACATCTTCGTACGCACCGGAGATATTCATCTGCAATGTATCAACCGCAGCCAGGTTGCTGATAACTTGCTGCGGCCCGGTTACATGCACGGAAGCGGGCTGCACTTGTATATCGCCCACCACATACCCCTCCGCCGGTTCTCCGGTAAGTTTAACCCGCACCGGCAGTTCACCGGCGGGCAGAGCGGTCACGGGCACAGTCACCGACACCCGGTCGGGGCTGACGGTTACACCTTGCACGCCGGTTTGCACAGCCACATCCTGCACCACCGTATCCCTCGCCCCGGATATATTCACTGTGACACCTACGCGATTAATTTCAGCCAGCAGCTTGCTGGGCCCGTGCAAAGTTACCACGGGTGGACTTAAAACAGGCTCACCCCTTTGCATACCCTGCCCGACTTCCCCCTTTAAGCTGAGCGCCAGCGAAACATTTTTCCGGGTCAACCTGTCCGCCTGAACCTGTACCACCTCAGGCGTAACCTGGAGCACCTCTACTCCCGGCGGTGCGGCAACCTGTACGGGCAATTCCCGCTCACCTGATGTGATGCCCATAAGGCTTACCCGGGCGGTAAAGTCGCCGGCCCTCAGAGCAGCGCCAATATTTGCGGGGCTTTTTACCTTAATATATACTTTATCCGGCAATCCGCTGGTTACATAGCCTTCAGGTTCCCCCTGCACATTTAAGGGAATTTGGTAGGTACGATTGGTTACCGGGTTTTGCTCGTTAGTCACATATACCCAAAGGAGCACAGCCATAAAGAGGGCTAATATTCTTATGGAATTATCCCGCCAGCGAAAAGTCATCGCACATCACCTTCTCTGCCAAAGTGAGGAAAAAGCACTGCGTGTGGTGGTGGGCTGTAAATACTTTACCAGCAGCTCATGCAATCCCGCCTCATTTAAACGCCGGTAAAGAGTTCCTTCCATAGCCATGGATACATTGCCCGTTTCTTCAGATACCACCACCGCCACAGCATCCGATTGTTCCGTCAGCCCAACGGCGGCCCGGTGTCTGGTGCCCAGCTCCCTGCTTAGTTCTCTGCTTTCGGACAGCGGCAAAACGCAGGCCGCGGCGGCCAGCCTGTCCCCCCTGATGATGGCGGCTCCATCGTGCAGCGGTGATTTGGTAATGAAAATATTCATCAGCAGCTCGGCTGATACAATACCGTCCACCTTGACGCCGGTTTCTATTAGTTCCTGCAGGCCCGTGGAACGTTCCAGCACGATCAGCGCCCCTGTTCGGGTAGCGGACATACTCAGAGCGGCCCGCACCACCTCATTAATCAGGGCGCTCCGGTCACCTTCGGCCATCTGGGTCAGCGGGCGGGCAAAGAAATCACCGCCGCCCAGTTTTTCCAGGGCGCGGCGCAGTTCCGGCTGAAACACAATGGGCAGCGCCACCAGTAAGCCTGTCATGGTGTATCTGAGCAGCCAGTGCACGGTGTTTAAATTAAGCAGGCTGCTCGCCGCAGTGGCCACCAGCAATACCACCATGCCTTTGATAAGCTGCACCGCCCTGGTACCCTGGATAAGCAGCATTAAACGATACAACACAAAGGCCACGATTAAAATATCGATTATGCTGACTATGTTGAATACGTCTAAATTAATGTTAAGGTTGTCTTTCAGTGCCCTGAGGTATTCCATGTCCTTGCCTCCCCAATGACCTTGACCTTTATATTTTAACACATGGCCTGTGGTGAAAACGAATAATAGGTATAAGCATATACACCCAATAAAACATTTTTCTGCAAGCAGGCACTTGCAACAAACAGTCTTATTGATCCTTTAACATATTTTCCGCTGCCAGCAGCGCGGCCCGGTAGACATTTTGTACCGGCACGCGGTGTTCCAGGGCCAGGGCACGGCAGTCCTCGAACTCCGGGGCATACCTCAGCGGCGCACCCCCGGGTTCCTCTAGAGCCAGTTTAACCCGCACCGCGCCATAGCCGGTGTGTACCGTAATAAAATCCCGGTGCAGGCAAAGGCGCCGCTCAGTGCGCAGGCGCACCCCCAAGGTGGAGGTTTCGGAGAAAATAATCTGCAGCAAAATATCCTGCCGGTCTTCCCTGGCCAGTACTGTAAGCAATGTCCCGGGCCGCCCTTTTTTCATAATGATCGGCTGCAAATAGGCGTCCAGCGCCCCGGCCTCCAGCAGCCGGTCCACAAGGTAAGGGAAAAACTCGGGGTTTTGATCATCAATGGCGGTTTCCATAACCAGCACCTCTTCGTCATAAACCATTTTGCACACCTCCATTTAGGGGTCAGGCTTTAACTTTCTTAAACTAATAATAATAATTATATATACCAAAAAGGTAATATCCTTTAAAAGTCCGTACGCGATCCACTACGAATTTTTGCGTTGGCCTGGCTTCCGCAGTACTCACTTATTACCGCTTAGGCTCCGTCTTTCCGTTCAAGGCATGGCCAACGGCATTAAGGCGAAAAGCTTTCGTCTCCTTGATAGGTGCCAGGTGTTGAAAGGTTGAAAATCTTTGATTTTCAACCTTTCAACACCTGGCACCAAAGCCTACTTTTTCGAACAAGCTCTATGATAATTATACATCCCCAAAAGGCAATATCATTTGTCAGAATGCCTGCCAGGTTAAAAAAACGGCAATGCACACCACAACCTGTTACAGGGGGCATGATTGCCGCAGTTTGCCTAAACCCGCAATATTTCATTCAAGCTGCCGCTTCTAAAACCGTGCAAATCCAAAGTTATGTATTGAAAACCCAGGCCCCGCAGGTAGCTTTGCGTCCGGGACAGCGTTTGGCCATGCAGCAGAGCAGCCATTTTATCGGCGGGAACTTCAATCCGGGCTAAATTGTCATGGTGGCGCAACCGCACTTCGGGGAAACCGGCTTCCTTTAAGAACCTTTCCCCATACTCTATTTGCCGCAGTTTGGCATATGTAATGGTGCTGCCGTAGGGGATACGCGAGCACAGGCAGGGTGAGGAGGGCTTGTTCCAGGTGGGCAGTCCCAGGTCCCTGGACAGCTGCCTAATTTCCTGCTTGGTCAGGCCGACGCTTTGCAGGGGACTGAGTACATGCAGTTCCTCCACCGCCTGCATACCGGGGCGGTAATCCCGCAAATCATCGGCATTGGAGCCTTCAGCCACGGCGGCCAGCCCTTTTTGTTCCGCCAGGGCCAGCAGTTGGGCTAGAATAGTATGCTTACAGATATAACACCGGTTGGGCGGGTTGGCACAGAAATCAGCATTGTCCAGCAGGCCACCGTCCTGGATAACCTCCAGCCGGCAATTCAAGTGGACAGCCAGTTCCTGCACTGCTGTTAATTCTTCTTCCCCGTGAAAGGGGGCATGGAAAGCAGCCGCCAGCACCCTGCCCGGCCCAAGGGCGTCAATGGCGGCCCCCAGCAGCAGGGTGCTGTCCACCCCGCCGGAAAAGGCTACCACTAAGCTTTCACAGACCCGCAAATTGTCCTTTAACTGCCGGTATTTTCGCATGACCAAGTTGTAACCCCCCAGTTGAAAAATCAAAATGTCGGGCCCGGTATTAACATTTACCGCGAAAAACGCCGGTGATTATCTTCTGGGTATCTATATCGTCCTTATTTTCCTGCCGTAGCAAGCCATAAGCTATACTGTCCACCAGGGCCTCCCAGCTGGCCTCGATGATATTGGGGCTCACCCCCACCGTACCCCAGGAGCAGTGACCGTCCCCGGTTTCCACCAGCACCCGCACCACGGCTCCGGTGCCGTCCTTTTCATCCAGCACCCGTACTTTATAGTCATTGAGCTGCATACCGGAGATTTCCGGGTAGAATCCTTCCAAAGCCTTACGCAGCGCGTTATCTAAAGCATTCACCGGGCCGTTGCCCTCGGCGGCAGTATGCACCACCTGACCATTGACATTAATTTTGATAATGGCCTCGGAATAAACAGTACCGTCACGCACTTCAATTAGAATTTTTAGGTTTTCCAACGAGAACGGTTCCTGATAACCGTGGAAAGCCTTGCGCAGGCGCAGTTCAAATGAACCCTCGGCACCTTCAAATTGATAGCCCTGATTTTCCAGCTCTTTTAACTCCTCCAATAGCCTGCGGTTTGCCTCTTTATCCAAACCCAGCCCCAAGTCCAACTCCTGGTATTTATAAAGCAAGTTGCTTAAGCCGCTCTGGTCGGAAACCAGCACCCGGCGCCGGTTACCCACCATTTCGGGTTCAACATGCTCGTAGGTGTGAGGATTTTTCAACAGCGCGTTAACATGCACCCCGGCTTTGTGGGCAAAGGCACTGCCCCCCACATAGGGCTGGTTGTTCATGGGGTGCATATTAGCCAGTTCACTAACAAACCGTGATAGTTCCGTCAGTTCTGCCAGGCTTTGCTCGGGAATACTGGGCAATTGGCATTTAAAGGCCAGGTTGGGTATGATAGAGCATAGGTTGGCATTGCCGCAGCGCTCGCCATAACCGTTAATGGTACCCTGCACCTGGATAGCCCCGGCCTGCACGGCGGCCAGCGAGTTGGCCACAGCCAGTTCGCCGTCGTTATGACAGTGCACCCCCAGGGGCACATCCAAAGACTCTTTAACAGCTGATACCATGTCGAAAATTTCATTGGGCAGCCTGCCACCGTTGGTGTCACAAAGGATAATCCGCGCCGCGCCCCCTTTTTCAGCCGCCTGTAATGTGGCCAGGGAGTATTCGGGGTTGGCCGCAAAGCCGTCAAAGAAGTGCTCGGCATCATAAAATACTTCCATGCCCTGCTGTTTTAAATAGGCCACTGATTCCTCAATCATTTGTAAATTGTCTTCCAGGGTGGTCAGCAGAGCATGCCGGACATGAAAATCCCATGTTTTACCGAATATAGTCGCCACCTGCACATTGGAACGGATAATTTGCTGTAGATTTTCATCCCGGTCAGCGGCCACGCCGGATTTTCTGGTGCTGCCAAAAGCACAGATGTGGGCGTTTTTCAGCTGGTGCTCTCTAATCAGTTCAAAAAAACGCAAGTCTTTGGGATTGGAACCCGGCCAGCCCCCCTCTATATAATGAAAACCCAGCTCATCCAGTCTGAGGGCTATTTTAACTTTATCCTTGGCGGACAAGGAAATACCCTCTCCCTGGTTTCCGTCCCGCAAGGTCGTATCATATATTTCCACTCTTGGCAAGTCTATCTCCGTTCCTTTCATTAAAAAAGAATATTTCCCCTTTCGACCCGGGGCGGGAAGCGATCAACATCTCCCGTCCCGGAAATCTCCGCAGGAGAACTAACGGTCGAAATAAAAAAACATTTGCCTGGTGAACTATCTTCTGATAGTCCATCCGCCATAACCCAACGTGGAGTTGGTAATAGGAATTAGGTAGCACCATCAATAGTGCAAATCCATTTATCGGAATATATAATTATTAAAGTTAGTTTAAGAAAGTTTAAGCCTGACCCCTATTTGCTTGGCCATCTCTACGGTACCTACCTGGCGCATCCCTGGCTGCATGATGTCGGCGGTGCGGTAGCCTTCGTCCAGCACGCCGGCCACGGCTTTTTCCACCAATTCTGCGGCTTCAGGCAGATCGAAGGAGTAGCGCAGCATCATGGCTACAGAAAGAATGGTGGCGATGGGGTTGGCCAGGTTCTGTCCCGCTATGTCCGGGGCGGAGCCGTGGATGGGCTCGTATAGCCCCACTTTACTCCCCAGGCCGGCCGAGGGCAGCATACCGATGGAGCCCGTTAATTGCGAGGCCTGGTCGCTGAGTATGTCGCCAAACATATTCTCGGTAAGCAGCACGTCAAATTGCTTGGGGTAGCGCACCAGCTGCATGGCGCAGTTGTCCACCAGCATGTGGCTCAGTTCCACGTCGGGG
>JGI2924J29684_1076829_pt1 | contig 11669 bp, 14 predicted proteins | sample BenlonsequencITS_FD_29684 | JGI IMG/M metagenome (IMG submission 29684)
TTGATTTGGCGATTGATCAGATCGCACAATCCGGGCTGAGTTCCCTCAAAGTGATCTACTATTCCGCGCAGCTATTTAGATGAAATATCGAGTCTCAGTAAAATACCAACTTTTGAAAGCCCATATGTAAAAGGTTTCACATCTGAGAGCGGTACATTAGTGAACGCCGAACACGCCGTTATCGACCCGAAAAAACTCGCGGCTTATGCTTTAGATTCAACACATCCTACAGGGGGGCACAAAGCCAGGGTGTTTGAGTCAGCACTGGGATACAACCCAACTAATGCAGATGTTTTAGCAGCAAGAATTCAGGAAGGCGTATTATCGGCCCCAGCAAAAGTGTTGCAGGCAAATAATTATGGTCAAACAATGGCTGTCGATATGCCCATTTTAGGCGTCAACGGTGAAACAGCGATTGTGCGTACAGGCTGGATGTATGAAACAGACGCATTAGTTCCTCGCCTGACAACCATATTCGTTAAATGAGAAAATAAAATGAAAAGAGCCGAATTAGATGTTGTGGTTTTAGGCGAGGATTTACCGAATGAAGGATTGGTAAAAGGGACGGTTGGTACGATTGTTATGGTTTTCGATACCCCGACACTGGGCTATCTTGTCGAGTTTTGCGACGAGGAAGGAAGAACAATAGCAATGCCTGCTTTGCTACCTGCTCAGCTAAAGAGTTATTTCACTCCAGGCATCCTCAAAACACTGCTGGTTGACAATAATTACCCGGTAGCCAACCCAGTAGATCCAGATGTAATGGCCGACTTGATGCGCAAAGCAGCCCCTGCTGAGTGGGATGCTCAGAAGAGAAAGGTTTTTGAGGATATCCAGCGCCTGATGATTCACCGGCTGGACTACTCTGATATGTTTGAAATCATGGATGGGCTTGAGTACAACGGCTTGACTCTGTACAGCTTGGTGCAGGCGGAGAATGATGAGCCAGTATGGTCGAATATCTACATCCGCAACTTTGAAACACGCGACAACGATATCTATGTCGATCCGAACCTCTCTGACAAGGTACTGATTGGTGAAGATGGCATGTCCGTGTTTGCCTACAGTTTCAATGATGACTGTTTTGAGATCCGCGATAAAGCATCAACGGATTATGTCATTGAGTCACATACGAACTTCAGCGAATTGTTGTCCGCGTTGATTGATACGGTGAAGTTTTAGCTGAATGTGGCGGGCATTGATGCCAATAGAATCACTTTATTACCTATTGATTGGTGAGTAATTGATAGGTATTTATGTGATGCCACTGGCATCACCCTTTTGCCTATTGATTGATGGTAGATTGATAGATGCTAATAACAATAAAGTTATTTATTTAGCTAATTTTATCATCTAACAGGTTTAAATTTTTTCGTTTTCGGTAGTAAAAGTACCTGTATTGGCATTTTTTTAAACTACGTAGCAGAGAAATTATGTTGAGGCGCGAAGCCGAAGGATTTATCTCACCGTTATGTACCCAAAAATGCGCGACGCATTGATCAACGCTACTTTAACCAACGTTGCCTGCGGGCGATTATCACCTCTCCATAACGAGGATAAATTTATGGACGACAAACTGTTTAGTGAATTACTTGATGGTGTGAATGAAATGGTCGCCATCGAAAAAGGCGAAATTCAGCCGTCTCCTGACCGCGTTTACAGCCATGACATTCCTGATGTAAAGGAGAGGAGCATTAAGGTTAGAAGCGGATCCGATTAGTTAAAATGTTAAGCGGTTTCTCAGGAGATAAAATGGTCGCAGGTGAAAATGCGACCATTAAAGAATTACTTAGCGATTTTGTAGGTCGAACCGATGGCCTCAATGATTGGATCTTTTGGCCGTTTAGTTTTCCTGGCGGAAGCCAATACAATAGCAAAGACATCCTCTTTAGAAGCTGTAATACATTTTCCACGAGGCGTTATACGAGCCAGCTCTTCCTGAGTGTACTTTTTACGATTTTTACAAGCTAACTCAGGTTGATCATTTACAGAATCAATACCATAACCATCATGGGTAGGAAACGGATCACATGAATGCTTTCTGTTAGTAGCCATTTTCACCCCCATCAAGTTCATTCATACTAGGTTCATTATCGCCTAAAATTTGTTCACTATCAATGGCGCTGTGGGATTCAGAAGCAGCAAACCCCTCCTGGAACCAATGTAAGAGATCTTCTGATGATCGCCATAGGATCTCTTTTCTACCTTCTGTTAAATCTTCAAAACCCTGACCAATGTAATAGTTTGCAACCCTGTCATTTATTGGTTCGATCAAACGGATGCCAGTACACCGGGTTTCAATGATAAAGAACAAGATAGCATACAGCGAAAACTTTAGTGTATTACCATCAAGCTCTGAATCGCGTATGTGAAAATTTTGAAGCATTTCAACATTTAAAATTGGCCCGGTCTCAGACGGTTCCTCATTTTCTCTTTGTTCTACTCCAGGACAATAGGTACAAAGACACGCTCCGGCTGGTCGGTTTTCTATGTCCAGCAGCTTGAAACTGAAGTTAAAAGCATCTGGAGCATTGATCGCTCCACCATTCTGATCCCAGGGAAGTCGATGCTCTTCAGGAAGTGCTCTGGAACTGGCAATACACCAGTCCATGTCATCATTTGTAAGGCGCGCTACCCGAAATTCTTTATTAGCCTGAATAAGCAAATCATTGGTTGTAATGAGTGCCTGGATCCCCGCATTTTGGATATTCTCAGCATCTGGCATCTTTTTTCCTTTGATGTTCAGGGAGATAATCTTGCTCATTTTAATGTTTTTCAGTTTGATTACCTATGGAAAATAAATAGATCTGACATAAGAATTACATGATGAAATACATAAATTAAATCTCGTGGTATTAACCACTCCCCAGACACTGCGCCCGAATCTCCGCAACCAACTTACTGATATCCCGCTTTTGACGCGGCCTTGCCGGTATTTCCGACTCTGAAACCACAGGCGGCACAAATTCCGGCACTGCCGCTTTGCCGCGCCGATACTGATTAAACTCACCGTCCTGCGCCTTGCGCAGTGTTGCCAGCAGATAGGCGAGCGGGTTTTGTATGCCGCCACGGGCAACGCGTTGAGCTGCATCATCAAGCACTTCCTGACACAGCGGGGGCGGCAGGTTCTGCATAGCCTGCAAGACAAGCTGTTTTTCGGAATGGGTTAACGGAATTTCAGGTGGCCAGTTCGGCGGCGAGCTGTTCGCGCGCGCGGTAGTACTATTACAAAGATCTGTAGGTACAGTACGTACAGGAGCCCGGTCCTGATTTGAGACTACGCCGTCAGGCCCCGGTTTCCGGCTTAGTCCCGATACGGTACCAAGTGAAATTTTGCCTGGTACCGTATTGAGACCGGACGTTTCTGGCTTAGTCTCCTCAGGAGACTGGCGCTGCTGCCAGCGGGCGCGTTCTTCCAGCAGTTCTATACGCGATGATAAATAACGCAGGCTGGTGTCCTGGCGAATGTCGTACAGAATGCCTTGCGCAGTGGCGCGGATGGCCTTGTTTTCATGTCGCGAGCACTGCTCCAGCAGATGAAGATAGCTCGCATCAAAGCGTACAGCATCCAGTACGCTCAGCGGTTCATCGTGCAGGGCATAGATATTCCCGAGGATGCGTCCGGATACCCGATCCCGCGCCTTATGGCACAGGCTGAGCCAGCGCGTCAGGCGCAGCATCAACAATGCCCGGCTGACGGTACTGCGTGAGGCTTTTTCATCCTGTGGGCGGTTCGAGAGCTGTACCTGCAATTCGCTGTAGGAGGGGAATACCGCGCCACCGTTGTCCTGCGCCTGCATTCGGATCACCTGCCAGGCGAATTTGTCTCTGGGTGATAACAGCGGATCCTGCAACAGCCGACGCGGTACCGTGTCATGCTGATTGCCCATAAACAGCAGGCTATCAGAAGCGGCTGTCGGATCCTTTTGCATCCGTTGCTGGAGTTTGTCGCCGGTCATATTGATCAACGCCTGAATATACGGTGTCATGATCTTCCCCTAGGTCACTCAGCTTTTTTCCCACTGCCGGATCAGATTCCAGACCACGGTCAGTGAGAGCGAACGTTCCTGCGCCAGCAGCATCATGGCTTCCAGTGCAGGGATGGAGTCGATGTTATCGACTTTTATCTCCTGCCAGCGGTTCCAGATGGCGGCCTCTTCCTCTTCGCCGGGTACCTGGTTGCGCCCCTGACGAACGTGGATCCCCATCAGCCGACGGCGGGCGCTGATTTCAGCGGTCGAGATACCGAAGTAGTGGCTGATTAACGCTATTGAGCCACCAAGCTGCACCGCCTGGCCGACCAGTTGTTGAAATTTCTGCTCCTGACGCACCTGAACCAGCATCTTGCGCAGTACATCGTGGTTGATGGTGATTTTCAGGAACTGCGCCGAGGTGTTGCCCAGGTGCATTAACTCCTCAAAGGTCAGGTCATTCAGTTCGTTCAGCTCCTCGCGGTCAAAGCCCAGCGCTTCGCAATAGCGCACATTGCCGTCCTTCAGGGCTTGTATCACCTGTGACAAAACGGCCTGATTAATCGTCGGCAACATGTTGTGCCTCCTGCTGTAATTCTCTGATCCGGCGGACAATACGGATCAGCCGGAATGCTTTAATAAGAAACAGATCGCTGAAGAAGAAGCCGTCCGCATCGCGTTGAAAAAAGAGTGTGAGCGTCAGTGAAGAGGCCAGATCTTTCGTCAGCGGGATCTCGTTGAGTGCCGCCAGCAGCGCCCAGCAGGCGCGGGACTGTGGCCGGGTGAACATGGGATGATCTGATGCGAATGGCATCACCCGGAAACCAATGCCATTTTCGTTAGCATCCGAAATCACCCGGTCGTCGATGGCGTAATGCTCCGCCAAATCCCACGCCAAGCGATCGCTGGCCGATCGTAAGGACTCAGTGGTATCCCACAGTTGTGGGATGCGCCAGATATCCGTAACGGGTTCGGTCCCTTCACACAATAGCGATGTTGCTTCTTCTGGCTCAGGCAGAGGGGCTGGTGCGCCAATGTCCTCTTCCTCTGTTTCAGGTTTACGCCTGCGTGTTACCGGGCGTGGTTCGGGTTCTTCCGGCGGTATGTACGGTGGTGGTTCCGGCGTGGGGCCGAGCACGGCCTGGCGTTTTTGCTCGGAAGGATCAACGTCCAGCAACAGCAGGTTGTAATCAACGTTCAGTTCCTGACTCATCAGCCCCAGCAGCTCATCCTGGACCCGCTCAATAGCAAAGTCTTCAGGCTGGTCGTTGAACAGCGACAGCGCAGAGGAAAAGAGATTGTCAAAGGAACCGACGTCTTCGGCGGCGTGACGCTGCCAGAGATGTAATGATGCCGCCCGTAATGACAGCAGCTTTTCCACCTGCGAGCGGCCCATCCCGGCGTACAGTACTTCGGGGATGCAGGGCAGCAGGTATTCCAGCGCTTGTTCCATCCGGCTGATATGCGACTGATTAATGGGGTAGCCGTCGTTCTTCAGATGCTCCGCCAGCTCTCGTTGCGAAAGCTGGCACTTTTCCACCTGCTGGTACAGTTCCCGCGCCTTGTTGATCCCCAGCGCCCGCTCGATGAAGCTGAGTTTGCCGTGCATATCGTTTTCCGCCAGATGGCCGATCAGGCAGCGCAGTTCGCCCAGCATGGGTTGATCGGGTGTGCCGCCCCACGGCTTGTACAGACACTGAATACGCCAGAACCGTTCGTCATGCGTTTCGCGCCACAGCTCGTTGAGGATCGACAGGCGGGTATTGCCGCCGTTGGCGATGATGAACCAGTCCTGATCGGGACGACGGGTGATCGGTGGCGGCGTGTCCAGCCCGCGACGACGGATCGATTCCTTGATGTCGTCATAGTTTGGGTTGCGCATCAACCGTGGGTTGAGATCATAAGGGTGGAGCTGCTCCAGCGTGACGATCATCGAGGTTTCCATCAGCGGATCGGCAAATCGTTCATCAGGCGATCTTCCCCGATCAAAATTGCCCTGTAGCAGGCGGGACTGGAGTTCCGTCGAAGTCAGTTTGTTGTTCATGACCCCACTCCCTGTTGGCACAGCGATTCGAAGCGGGTTTGATCGCTGATAAAGCGGGTACGTACCGTGCCAACCGGGCCGTTGCGCTGTTTGCTGACAATGACTTCAGCGATACCCCGATCCAGCGTGTTGGGATCGTACAGTTCGTCGCGGTAGAGGAATAAGATGACGTCGGCATCCTGCTCGATAGAGCCGGAATCGCGCAGGTCGGCATTGCAGGGGCGCTTGTTAAGGCGTGACTCCAGCGCCCGGTTAAGCTGTGACAGCGCCAGCACTGGGCAATTTAGTTCCTTCGCCAGCGCTTTCAGCGAGCGGGAGATCGTTGAGATCTCCTGATTACGGTTCTCCGCGCCGCCGCTGCGCATCAGTTGCAGGTAATCGACCACGATCAGCGAGGGAATTCCATGCTGGCGCAGCGATCGTCTGGCCCGACTGCGTAACAAGGGTGGCGTGAGGATCCCGGAGTCGTCGAGCAGCAGACGATCTTTCCATTCATTCATCAGGATACTGGCGCTGACACCTATCTGTTGCCAGTCGTCATCACCGAGATCGCCACTGCGTAGCCGGGTTTGCGAGACGCGGCCAATCAGAGAAACCAGACGCAGCAGTAGCTGCTCCGACGACATTTCCATGCTGTAGATTTGCACCGGTTGAGCAGGGCGCAGCATTAGCGCATTCACGCACAGCGTCAGGGCGAAAGCTGTTTTGCCGACGGAGGGGCGAGCGGCGGCGATAATCAGGTCGGCAGGCTGGAAGCCGCAGGTCAGGGCGTCGAGCTGTTCCAGCCCGGATGGTGTGCCGCTGAGGCTACCGCGTTCAGCCTCGTAGCGTTGGGCGATGCCTGCCAGCACGTTATCAAAGCAGGCGCTGATGTCGGTCAGGCCGCCATCCTGATGCGACTGCGCAATAGCAAACAGCTTTTGTTCGGCAAAGTTCAGTACGTCGGCAACATTGCTGCGCGGCTGGCCTGCCATATCGCTCAGTTCATTGCCTAATAACAGAAGCTGGCGCAGTTCACCGTAGCTGGCGATGTATTGCGCGTAGGGAATGATATTGGCGGCACTGGGTGTGTTTTTGGAAAGCTCTGCCAGATAGGCGAAACCGCCTACCTGTTCGAGCTGCTCCTGCTGTTCCAGCGATTCGCTCAGCGTGATCAGATCGATGGGGTTTCCCTGTTCGACCAGGGTCTGCATATGGGAATAAATCGTCCGGTGCGCGGAGATGAAGAAGTCCTGCGCGGAAATCTGCGTGGTAACGTCATCCCAGCGATCGTTATCCAACATCAGCCCGCCGAGCACCGATTGTTCCGCTTCGACGGAGTGGGGCGGTTGTGGCCGCTTGCGCTTACTCATCCCGATTACCCTCCTGACAGGCCAGAAAGGCTTCCCACAGCCGGGCCTGTTGATGCGGAGGCAGTAGTAATAGCGGTAAATCGCTGGAGTAGAGCGGCTTATTGTTGGACCAGCCGATTTCAAACAGCGGCCAGTCTCTGGGGGAGGTCAGTGAACCGGAGTTATCACGCAGCTCGTTCTCATCCTCCAGGTTGTAGCAGTCCACCTTTTCCGGCGGGATATGCCAGAGCAGCGACATTAATACCGGTAACGTTTCCCGCGCTTCTTCACGATCGGCAGCTTCAAAGAACACGATCACTTCATCGTCTTTCTCAAAGGGATGCTGGGCGTAATAAGAGCAAAATGCCCGCCAGATTTTCCGTTTCATGCGATACCCTCCATCTGCTGATGGGGCAGGGCGAGAAACTGCGGGAACAGTTCTTTCGCCAGCATCTGCATGGTTTCGGCGGCACAAGGTGTTGCCCGCCCTCTGGCGCGGGAAGTATCGAGACGATGTACCGGTAGTCCCAGCGATGCCGCTCGGCGATAGGCCACGCTGGCGTAAACCGGCGTCATCAGGATTTCGGTAGGCACCAGCAGTTCCTGCTCTTTCTGCTTGTGCTGGAGAACCTAGAGCAGGTTGTGATGAATTTCGCGGGCATCGTTAGTGTGGTCGAGCTTGTTGATCACCGCTTTCAACGGCGGCAGCGGGATACCGTAGCGGGTGAAAGGCTGGAGATCCCGGTACATTTGCAGCGTGCCGCGCAGGAACTCGCGTGCGGAGAGCATTTCCGGCAGTACCGGGGAGATAATAAGGTCGCTGGCTAACAGCACCATTTCCAGCGCGATGGTACGTGCGCCAATGGTATCGATAAGAATGACGTCATAGCCGGTTATCTGGCGCACGAGATGACGCAGTCGGATCACGCCGTCCGGCGCGGCCTGAAGCAGGCTCATCAATTCGCCGCGCGGATCGTTAGAGATGATGATATCCAGCCCGGGAATGGAAGTGTGCGAGATGATGATGGCTGGATCCAGCTCGTTTTGCGCGATAAGCTCGTAGATACCGCCGGGTGCTTCGTTATCAAGAGGGTAATAGCTGCTGAGCGTCGGCTGTCGGATATCGGCGTCAATCATCAGGACTTTCAGCCCCTGATCGGCCAGATAGCCGCCAAGGTTCGCCGTATCGGTGGTTTTCGCCACGCCGCCTTTGGTGGAGAGAATGGCGGCTATTAGTGTTGGTAAATCAGGTGCATCTGCGTTTTTCATAACCAGTGCCTTTTTCGTTGTCTGAAAAGGACTTCACTGTAAAAACGCTGATTTGTTAGTAGGTTAAGTTACCCGATCGCTTTGATTCAAAATCAACCGTAGAAATACGTGCCGGTTCGAGTCCGGCCTTCGCACCAAAAGCATGTAAATAGACGTCAATTGACGTCTTTTTTATGCCCAAAATCCGTGCCACACAAGGCTTTATCCGCTTTTTCCCTCAACTGAAGTCAACCTAACTCAACCCACATCAACAAGCTTGTGAGTATACTAATGAGTATATTTGCCGATTCGATATTGCTTGTATACTCACGAGATACCAATCGAAGGAGGACCATTATGGCCCTAACGGATACTAAAGTTCGTTCTGCGAAACCTGAGGAGAAAGAGTATTCACTTGTTGACGGCGACGGCATGTTCTTACTTGTAAAGCCTAACGGTTCCAGGTATTGGCGATTTCGTTTCCGTTTTGGTGGTAAACAGCATTTGATGGCGTTCGGCGTTTATCCGGATGTTTCGCTGGCGGATGCCAGGAAGAAAAGGGAAGAGGCCAGAAGGTTGGTAGCTGCTGGTATCGATCCTCGTGAGCATAAACGTGCTGTGAAAGAAGAGCAGGCGAAAGAGATTATTACTTTCGAGAAGGTTGCCAGAGAGTGGCTCGTGACCAACCAAAAATGGTCGGAAGATCATGCTAATCGCGTAAAAAAGAGCCTGGAGGATAATATCTTCCCGGCAATTGGTACTCGCAATATTGCTGAACTGGGTACCCGCGATCTGTTAATTCCCATCAAAGCCGTAGAGACATCTGGACGTCTTGAGGTGGCTTCCCGTCTTCAACAGCGCACCACGGCCATCATGCGTTATGCAGTGCAAAGCGGGGTAATTGATTACAACCCGGCGCAGGAGAGGGCGGGGGCGGTAGCTTCCAGTAATCGGCAGCATCGTCCGGCGCTGGAGTTAAAGCGCATCCCTGAGTTACTTGAGAAAATAGACGGCTATATCGGCAGGCCGCTGACCCGCTGGGCAACGGAACTCACTCTGCTTATCTTTATTCGCTCCAGTGAGCTGTGTTTTGCTCGCTGGTCAGAGATCGATTTTGAAACGTCAATGTGGACCATCCCGCCTGAGCGAGAGCCTATTCCCGGCGTGAAACATTCTCAGCGAGGATCAAAGATGCGTACACCTCATCTGGTGCCGCTTTCAAAGCAAGCGCTGGCGATCCTGAAGCAAATAAAACAGTTCTGCGGCGAACATGAACTCATTTTTATTGGCGATCACGATCCGCGTAAGCCCATGAGTGAAAACACCGTGAACAGTGCGCTAAGGGTGATGGGATATGATACTAAGGTTGAGGTTTGCGGCCACGGTTTCCGCACAATGGCCTGTAGTTCGTTAATTGAGTCAGGACTATGGTCGAAGGATGCGGTGGAAAGGCAGATGAGCCATATGGAACACAATTCGGTGAGGGCGGCGTATATCCATAAAGCGGAACATCTGGATGAGCGCAAGTTGATGTTGCAGTGGTGGGCTGATTTTTTGGATGCGAATCGGGATAAAGGGATTACGCCGTTTGACTATGCGAAGATCAACCGGGGGAATGGCGTATGAGTTGTTTTACATATTTGTTTAATTTGATTCATTCGTCCAGTCTTATAGTTAAGGCTAGTAGGTGACTTCTTCAAATTGTATTACTAGTAAGAGCACCGCATTCACTTGTATCATCGGTAAGAACGATCCACGAGATCTTTAACAAAGTAGATGGTTAGTCAGATTTCTGAATTTTGTACTCAATTAACCCTCAATGCTCTTATATAACGGTTAAGAATTAAACTCGGTTGTCAATAGTGTGAGCCTCTTCAGGAAATTAAAACGTACTATCAACGTATCTCTAGGGGTACCTGAAAAGTACCCCTCACCCTTTATTCAGGTTACTCTGAAATTGACCTTGCGATTAAATATTTTTACTGTTTTGGTTAGGTTTTTTTCGTTCTGCTCTCAATTTTTTAATAATGGTGACTGTTGAAAAAAATGTTTTTTGAGAGAGTGTTACGCATTTTATTAAGATACGCTTTATAAATCTAAATGCTGTCAAAATAATAAATTTAATTCTATGCTTTTCAGATGTGACACGATTGTCTACATTGCCTATTTTTGTCATTACATTAGCAATTTTTCCACCAATAAAAATAGACATAGCAATAAACCACATCCATCTATAATGAGGGGCGTTTTTACTTAAGGATAAACGAGCTTGTTTTTTCAATAAAACTTGGCGGTACATTAACAATGATGTAATTACACATTCATTGGCGACAGCGAAACGGTCTGACATGCCTGTTTTAAATTTTCCCTCTTGAATGGCATTACAGTACGCTGGGGGGGGGGAGTCTGGCACCATCGAGAAGGTGGTGGCAATTGTGTTATTGTTTTTGAAAGAGCCTTATTTGGACATAGTTTTTTATTGTAGTCTTGAAATTCCTGTCTGATTTTATCCGGAGATACTTGATTGTTATAGTACTCAGGGATTTTGTAGAAGGTATCAATATTTTCAGGTATTACATATTCAATCACAGATGATTTTGTACCGGCAATGTTTTCTAGTGTTTCTTGAATGTACGATGCCCACTGACAAGATGACATTTCGGAAAGCCTGTTATTATCACACATGTGGCTATAGTCTTTCACCTGAACAAGAAGATATTTTGCTGCATCATTAATGTCCGTAATTGTTTCCTCATATGCTGTTTTACCGACAGCAACCTCTCTATCTGACACCCAAAAAATACCGTTACCAACTGCTGTCAGAATGAGAAAAATATCTGTCCACTGTCTGAATTTCTCTCCTGTAGAAAAAATATCACAAATGATTACGGCTATGATCCAGCCACACAATAGCCCAATGAATGAAGTGGCACACTGAATTTGGCCACCTGAACAGAGGTGATATGCTCACCTCAGAACAACACAGGTGCTCCCATGAAAAAAAGAAATTTCAGCGCAGAGTTTAAACGCGAATCCGCTCAACTGGTTGTTGACCAGAACTACACGGTGGCAGAT
>JGI2924J29684_1076828_pt1 | contig 11637 bp, 9 predicted proteins | sample BenlonsequencITS_FD_29684 | JGI IMG/M metagenome (IMG submission 29684)
TCTCTCTCTCTCTCTCTCTCTCTCTCTCTCTCTCTCTCTCTCTCTCTCTCTCTCTCTTGCTATCGTGCTCCGCCGTCGACAACCGAAACCGGTTCGTAGCCGCCGCCAGTCGTCTCCGGTATGATCGTCAGTGGGTCTTCCTCGCAGTCGCTGGCCGCCACACTCGCTGCTGAGCTCGACGAACCGCTCGCCGCGGTGTCTATCGAACAGTTCCCCGACGGGGAGTTACTCGCCTCCGTGCCCGGTCTCGCGGACGCCGAGCGCGTCCCGGACCGCGTCGTGATCGTCGCGTCGACCGTCTCGAGCGACGCGCACGTGGAGCTCCTCCAGTTGCAAGACGCCGCCCAGGAGGCCGGCGTCGACGAGATCGTCACCGTCGTCCCCTACATGGGCTACGCCCGTCAGGACGCCTCGTTCGAAGCCGGCCAGCCGATCTCCGCCCGGGCCGTCGCTCGGGCGCTCTCGACCGGTGCCGACCGGGTCGTCACCGCGAATCCCCACGAAGCCGCCGTCTGTGACTTCTTCGACCCGCCGGCGACGAACGTCGACGTCGCGCCGGCACTGGCCGAGCCGCTCCCGGACGACCTGACCGACCCCATCTTCCTCTCGCCCGACGCGGGCGCCGTCGACATCGCCGAGACCGTCCGTGACGCCTACGGGGCGGGTACGACCGACTATTTCGAGAAGACTCGCACGTCCGGGACCGAGGTCGAGATCGCACCGAGCGACGTCCGCGTCGCCGACCGGGACGTGGTCGTCGTCGACGACATCGTCGCCACCGGCGGGACGATGAGCGAGGCCATCGGCGTCCTCGACGCCCGCGGTGCCGCCCGCGTCTACGTCAGCTGTGTGCACCCGCTGCTCGCCGGCGCTGCCTACACGCGCCTCGCTCGCGCCGGCGTCGAGGCGATCTACGGCACCGACACCATCGAGGGGCCCGCCAGTGCGGTATCGGCCGCGCCGTGGCTCGCCGACGCGCTGGAGTGATTACTCGTCACCACATAGCCGAACATCCCCGATGCCGTCGTGTACGTCCTCTTCGCTCGCGAAAATTGGGTCCCTGTGTCGCAGGCCAGGTCGCTCACCCGTCTCCCAAGATGCCGCGCCGTCGAGCGACGAGCACGCTGCCAAGGGCGGCGACGAGCGCCGTCACGCCCGCGATAGCCGTCGTCGAGAGTGAGGTGAGCGCCGCTTCGGCCTCCGCGGCGTAGCCGGCGATTCGCCCCACACCGACCAGCGTCTGCCGATCACCGGCGCTCACCTGGTTCAGGCCGTTCTCGTGGAGCGTGAACGTGGCCTCGACCTGTGTCGACTCTCCGGGAGCGAGGTGAACGGTCTCCGTGGCGACGGTGCCACCGGGGGTCCGGATGGTCACCTCGCGCGTCGATGGCCGGTCCGGATGGCCGGTCACGACGGCCGTCGCGGTGACGTCGTCGCCGACGTCGACGCTGCGGTCCGAGACCGCGAGGTCGGTGACGGTCGCCGTGGCCGCCGCCTCGACGGTGACCGTTCGACGGTCGTCACCGACCTGCAATTCGTACGTTCCAGGCTCCGACGGCGTCCACGCGACCGTCTCGGTCGTTCGCACTCCGGCGTCCAGCTGGCCGGCGGTCGCATCGACGATCTCGCCGTCGACGGCGAGTGCGGCGTCGTAGTGCCCTGCCGTCGCGTCGACGTTCGTGACCGTGATCGGTATCGCCGCCGTCTCGCCAGGGACGAGTTCACCGGGTTCGTCGATGGAGCCGTCGCGATAGGGACCGGTGACGGCGATCGCCTCCTCGGCGAAGGCGGTGTCGAACGCGGTCGGTTCGACGGCGAACAGCGACCGATACGCCGACTCGGAGCGCGTGTCTGGGATCGTCTCGATTTCGACGACGCGTTCGGCCGTCGCCACAGCGTCGGGGCCGCCGACGTCCTCGACCGCCGCGTAGAATTCGGCCAGTTCGAGGGGTCGTTCCGCGGCGCCCACCCGCCTGAAGACTCCCTGCAGGCTGCGGTCGCCGTCGGTGGCGTGTCTGATCTCGCGGTCCATCGCCAGCAGTGCGAGCGGGCCGCGAGCGTAGGGTGTCTCCCTGTCGGCCCAGGTGCCGGGGTCGGCGAGGACACCCTGGTCGTAGGGATACCGGGAGCCTCGTTCGACGAACCGGCGGAACGCGTCGTACTCGACGTATCCGAGTTCGAGTGCCAGTGTCGCAGCGTAGTAATCGGCCTGACCCTCGACGAGCCACCGTGTGGCGGCCGTCGTGCCGTTTCCGACGCCCGCGAACGGCTGGCGCGAGTGGGTGTACTCGTGCAGCCAGACGTTCCCCGGCCGTTCGAGGTCGGCGTCGGCCCGGACCCACGCGTCACTGTCGCCGTACTGCAGGCCTGAGGCGCGCCAGTCGACCTCCCCAACGGGTGCCGCGACGACGAAGAACTCGTCGTTTCGTGCACCGACGTCTAACTCCTGGCCCGCTCCGTTCAGCGCCCCGAGGATGGCGTCCGGCGACTCGGCGAGATCGGCCGCCTCGGGGACCACCAGCCGGTGACGCTCGCCGTTGGCTTCGGAGACGAACTCCTCGACGGGCCCGAAGACGGCGATCGTCTCGCCGACGGCACCCTCGCCGTCGACGCTCGCCGTCCGCTCGACAGCAACCGAGTGGCCGCGTCGGTACTGCCAGCCGTAGGACAGCTGCGGAACCGCGACGATTCCCCACTCGCCGGTCTCGGCGAAGTCGAGGTCCTCGCCGCGCTGAGCGGTCGCCGTCGATCGATGGCCGCCCTCCCGGTACTGGCGATTCGCCTCGACCCCGAGCGTCACCGTCGGGTCCGCCGTTTCACCGTCCCACTCGAGCGTGTTCGAATCGATCTTCGTGAACCCGTCGGTCGCCTCGACCGCCGCTTCCGACGGCACGGAGAGCTCCAGGCGCGTGACAGCCTCGGGGATCGAAATCGTCGCTACCGCCCCGAACTCGCCCGGCTCGTCCGGCCGCTGGTGAAGCTCGACCGATTCGTCGATCGTCTCCCGCGTCGTTGCGGCGCTCGGGCGGGCCAGTTCCCGTTCGTTCACGACTGACAGGGCGTGAACTGACGGATCCGACGTTGCAAACGCGGCGGTCGATTGCTCGTCTCCCGGCGCGCTCGACGCCCCATCCGAAGCGCCCGCTGCGGGCCCGACGGCCATCGCGGGCAGCGACAGCACGAGAAGAAAGACGAATACGATCGACAGACAGTGTCGCATCTGAACGCGTTTCGGCGACGGACCAGCAAATCCCTTGTGGGCGTGCCGTGACGATCACCGAAGCACGGACGGCAGGTCAGCCAACGACGAGAGCGTGTACGTGGGTTCGACGCTGGTTCTCGGGGCGGGCTTCCCGTCGGAAATCCAGGCGGTGTCGATCCCGACCTCGGTCGCACCACGGACGTCCGTCTCGAGTGAATCACCGATTTTAAGGGCTCGTTCCGGTGTCCCGTCGAGTTCCGCGAGCGCCCGCTCGAACGGTTCTGCGGCCGGCTTGACGCGCTCGACGTCGCTGCCGAACAGCGTCACGTCGAACCGGTCGCGAAGCCCCACGGCCGCCAGTTTGGCCGCGTGGGTGCGCTCGGGCCCGTTCGTGACGAGCGCCGTTTCGTACGGATCGGCCGCGTGGAGTGCGGTTTTCGCTCCCGGTCGAAGGGACACCGCACGGGGGTCGAGCACCTCGTGATACGCCGCGGCTACTTCCTTCGCGTCGATCGATACGCCGGCGGCCGCCGCGGCGGTTTCGAACACGCGCCGATCGAAGCTGTCCGCGTCGAGATCGGTCGTTCCCGCGGCGACGGCCCGCTGGGCCAGCGACAGCGTCTCCGATCCACAGAACGGTTCGACGTCACAGTCGGCGCAGGCCTCCGCGAATACCGCCGACGCGCAGCGATCGTGCTCGATCAGCGTTCGATCGAGGTCGAATAGCACCACGTCGTACGGGCGGGAGTCGGGCGGTGCATCGTCACCGTTTCGCCTCGAATCCGTCTCGCTCATGACTTCTCCTCCCGATTCCACTCCTCGTCGAGTATCGCATACTGATCGACCCCCCGGTACTCGCCTCCGCACACGCGACACTCCCGTTTAGTCCCCTCGTGAACAAAGCCGAGCCGCTCGAGGAGGCGTCGAGACGCGTCGTTTTCGTCGAACACGTCGGCCTGAATCCGGTGCAGCCCCAGCTCCCGAACGGCGTAGTTACACAGCACGGAGACGGCTTCCGTCGCGTATCCCTCGCCGCGATAGTCCGGAAGGAGCCAGTAGCTGAGCGTCCCCGAGACGCGGTCGATGTCGAAGAGGGATACGGCCCCCACGATCGATCCGCGATCCGTCTCGTTCCAGTCGTCCGCCCCGTTCGAACCGCCATCGTCGCGAAGGCAGACGAGGAGGTTACAACTCGACTCGTCGTTCGTCACGGACTCGATGAACGATTCGGTTCGATTGGACGGCCACGGGGTATCGAATCCGAGTGCCTGCCGAAAGCCGGGTTCGTTTCTGACGTATCCGAGAACGCGGCGGTCCGTCTCGGCGTTCTCGACGACGCGGAACTCGATCCGTTCTCCTTCGAGGAAGACGTGTCCAGGCATCGTATCGTGTGCTCGAGATGGGTCGAACCTGCCATAGCGATTTGGAGAAATTTCCTTCTCCCGGAGGCGTTCCAAAACGGCTTACTGGTCGCGGTGGTCACAGTCGTTGTGACCCGTCGAAACGCTCCCGGGCCGGCGGACGACGGGCGAGATCGGGTGCCACCCGGGCGCGACGACTCGTTTCGCGGCCTCGCCAGCGAGCTCCGACTCGGACTCGTCGCGATCCTCGCCGCGAGCGACGCGCCGCTGTCGTATTCGACGATACTTGACCGATCCCCGGTCGACGACGGCGGCCGGTTGAACTACCACCTCCGCCAGCTCACGGGCACGTTCGTTCGGAAATCGAGCGCCGGCTACGAACTCACCCAGCAGGGGCGGTGGGCGCACAACCTCCTCGTCGCCGACGTGCTCAACGACGAGGTCGAACGCGACCCGGTCGTGATCGACTCCGTGTGCGGCCGCTGCGCCAATCCGACGGTCGAAATCAGCTACCGAGCGGGCGAAGGAGTCGTCGAGTGCCCCGCGTGCGAGCACGTCTTGAGCGCATTTGACTTCCCGCCGGGCCCGGCGGACTCCCTCTCCACGGCGGCGTTCGTCGCGGCCTACGCGAACCGAACCCGGGCCTACGTCGACCTCGCCGACGACGGCGTCTGTCCGTTCTGCGCCCACCGGATGACGTCGACCGTCGATTCGTGGGCCGAGCGCCGACCGGACGCTCCGTCGGTCAGGTTCGACTGCGCCGGCTGTGGCGCCACCGTGTACGCACCGGTGGGCCTCGTGCTGTCGACACGCCCTCGAATCGCCTCGACGCTGTTCGATCACGGGGCCGCCCTCGACACCACGCCGTTCTGGGAGTACGAGTGGGCCGTCTTCTCGGCGCCGACGGTCAGTCAGCAGGAACCGCTTCGCATCTCTCTCACGATCACCGTCGCCGACGTCGAGTGGCGAGTCGTCGTGAACGGCGACGCGTCGATCGTCGACTGTCAGCCCTCGATGTAGAAATCGTCGCGTCCGCCTAATCGGACGCTTCGGCGGTCGCGAGCGGTTCGATTGCCAGTTCCATCGAGACGCCCTCGACGTCCCAGGTCTCGCGGTGGCCGTCTGTCACCGTTCGGATTTCGTCGGCACGCACTTCCTCGCGGACGAGGTCCATACGTTCGTCGACCAGATCAGCGACGCGGTCGTCGCCCACGTCGAGTTCGAGGGCGATGCGCTGCTCGACGTCGAGATCGGCGTCCTTGCGCATCTCCTGAACGCGGCGGATGACCTCGCGGGCGTAGCCCTCGCTCTCGATGTCCGCGGTGAGCGAGGCGTCGACGTAGGCGACGCCGTGTTCGTCGCCCTCGATCGTGATCGTCGACCCAGCCACGTCGTCGGGCGTCTGGGTGACGAACGAGACCATCTCGTCGTCGAGGTCGACGTCCTCACCTACCGCGTCTGAAACGGCGTCCGCCAGCGCGTCGAGGTCCGGTTCCTCGATGCTGGCCTCGTTGAGCGCGTTCATGACCTGCCCCGCCTGGTCGCCGAACGCGGGGCCGAGAAGGCTCATGTCGGCCTCGGCGCTGTACTCGAGTTCGCCCCAGCGCTCGTCGGCGCCGAGCACCTCGATCTCGCGGGCGTTGAGTCGGTCGGCGAGCAGCGCTTCGTGTCGATCCACGGCCGTGGCGAGCCGTTCGTCGTTCGCCGCGACGACGACGCGCGGAACGGGCCAGCGTAGTTTGCGGCCGGCCTGCTGGCGGGCGTTGGCACCAGCCTCCTCGATCGCGCGCAGCAGCGAGACGTCGGTCTCGAGTTCTTCGTCTTCGAAGCGCCCGTCCGGCGTCGGCCAGTCTTCCATGTGGACCGTGTCGAAGCCGTCGTCGCCGGTGAGCGTGCCGTAGAGTTCCTCTGTGACGAACGGGGCGTACGGTGCGAGCAGGACGACGGTCTCGCGGAGGACGTGGTAGATCGTCGCGTAGGCGGCCGTCTTCGACGCGCTGTCGGCCTCTTCCCACATGCGTTCGCGAACGGCCTGGACGTAGAACCGGGAGACGTCCTCGACGACGAAGTCGATGAGCGCGTCGAGCGCCCGATCCTGTCGGTAGTCGTCGAAGTGGGTGGCCATCTCGGCCTTCGTCGACTGCAGCCGGGCCAGCACCCACTCGTCGACGAGTTCGAGGTCGTCAGCGACCGTCTCGAGGGTCACTCCGGCGGCTTCGCCGCCTCCGTCTCGTTGCGACGGAGTCGCAACGCCCGGCTCGAACCCGTCCAGGCGCATGTACGGCAGCGGGAAGCGGAACACGTTCCAGAGGGTCCGGAGGTGGCGTTCCATCGTCTCCATCCCGTCCCAGGAAAAGCGCATGTCGTCGCCCTGCGGGTTGTTCGACAGCAGGAACATGCGCATGACGTCACGGCCGTGCTTGTCGATGGCCTCGTGGGGGTCGACGAGGATGTCCTTGGATTTCGACATCGCCCGGCCGTCGGGCATCTGGGCGAACCCGTGCATGAGGACTTCCTTGTAGGGAATATCGCCGAGGGCGGTCGTCCCCATGCCGAGCTGGGACCAGAACCAGCCGCGCGTCTGGTCGTGGGCTTCCATGATGAGGTCGGCGGGCCACAGTTCATCGAAGTCGTCCTCGTTCGACGGGTAGCCGATCGTGCCCAGCGAAGCCACCGAGGAGTCGAACCAGACGTCGAAGACGTCCGGCACGCGGGTGTAGGTCGTTCCATCCTCGGTGATCGTCAGCTCGTCGACCGTGTCCTTGTGCAGGTCCACGGACTCGGGGTCGACGTCCTGGTCGACGCGCTCGGCGAGTTCCTCGCGGGTACCGACGACGATCATGTCGTCGGGATCGGCCCCATCGCTATCGGACGAGGAGTCGCCTTCAGGCGTCCAGACGGGCAGCGGGATCCCCCAGTAGCGCTGCCGGGAGACGTTCCAGTCGGGCGCCTCCTCGACGAAGTCCCGGAAGCGGTTGTCGCGGGCCCACTCGGGGTGCCACTTGCTGTCCTCGATGTTGTCGAGCAGTTCGTCCTTGACGTCGGTGATCGTGATGAACCACTGCTCGGTGACGATCTGGATGATGCCCGTATCACACCGCCAGCAGTGGCCGTAACTGTGCGAGATCGTCTCCGAGGCCAGCAACGAGCCGTTCGCCTCGAGGTCGGCGACGATGTCCTCGTTGGCGTCGCGGACGAACTGCCCTTCGTAGGCGCCGCCCTCCTCGGTGTAGACGCCGTCGCCGCCGACGGGACAGAAGATCGGGAAGTCGAGTTCGGTGCCGCGCTCGAAGTCTTCCTCCCCGTGGCCGGGTGCGGAGTGGACGAGGCCGGTCCCGTCGCCGTGCGTGTCGACGTAGTCCGCCGCGTAGACCTCACAGGCGCCGTCGAAGTCGGGGTGGGCTGGCACCTCGTCGGCCATCGGGTGCTCGTACGCCCAGCCGAGCAGGTCCGCGCCGGTCAGCTCCTCGACGACCTCGTAGTCGTCGTAGCGACCCGCCGAGAGGACGTCCTCGACTTTCGGTTCCGCGACGTAGAGGAGCTCTTCGTGGTCGCCGCTTTCGGCCCGAACCCCGACGTAGTCGCCCTTTTCGTCGACGGCGACGAACGTGTTCGCGGGGATGGTCCATGGCGTCGTCGTCCAGACGACGAGCTTACCGTCGCCGCTCGTGTCCGCTGGTGCGTCTCCCTCGCGGTCCGTTACGTCGAATTTCACGTAGACCGAGGGGTCCTCGACGTCGTCGTACTCGACCTCGTTGTTGGCGATCGCGGTCTCACAGCGGGGACACTGCGAGATGGAGCGGTGGCCCTTTTCGACGAGGTCGCGGTCGGCGGCCTGGGAAAAGCCCCACCAGGCGGCTTCCATGTACTCCGGCGAGACCGTCTTGTACGGGTCCTCCCAGTCCATCCAGACGCCGAAGTCCTGGAAGTCGGACTGGAGGCCTTCCAGTTGCTCGTCGGCGTACTCTTTGCAGGCTTCGATGAAGGCGTCCTCCCCGTAGGCTTCGATGTCCTTCTTGTTCTCGAAGCCGAGTTTCTCCTCGACCCGGGTCTCGATGGGCAGCCCGTGCATGTCGTAGCCCGGGCGGTCGGTGACGTCGTAGCCCTGCATCCGCAAAAAGCGGAGGTAGACGTCCTTCAGCGTCTTGTTCCACGTCGTGCCCATGTGCGCCGCGCCGGAGGTGTACGGCGGTCCGTCGACGAAGAAGAACCGCTCGCCGTCGGCCCGGTGGGCTTTCGTCTGCTCGTAGGCGTCGACCTCGTCCCAGTACTCGAAGACCGATTCTTCGAGTGTGTGGGGTTCGTACTGGTCGGCGACCTCGCCGAATCGACTCATACCGGATGGAATTGGCTCCGAGACTAAAGAGCAATCGGTGTGGCAGATTCACCTGTCAGACTTGATCGGCACATCATCCACTCTCGAACGACGAGAAACTATTATGGCTGGTGGCAAAAAAATCTCTCCAATGTCGTTCCCGGTCCGACGGTACCTGACGAACATCGGATGGGTCCTCACTACTCTCGCGGCGATCATCATCCTCACTGTCGCAACGACCGCGTTCACGGGGGGGAGTGATCCCTATGCAGTTCATATCCGCGGGATTTTCCGTGCTCGCGATCGCCGCGTTCGTCACGTACCTGCAGTCACTCGCCGAAGCGTAGGAAGGTGCAACGTCGGGCTGGGTACCTGCCAACCTCGCCGTTCACTCCGCGAACACGGCGCTCGCGCGAAGAACCAGCTTCTGGTAGCCGACGGCGTAAACGCCCGCGTACAGCAGGACGGTTCCGATCGCGGCGAGCCAGCCGGCGAGCATCAGGTCGCCAGCGCCCAGGTGCTGGAGACTGGCGTTCTCTGCGAGTGCGCCGACGATCGTCAGCCCGATGGCGAGAACGGTGTACACCGCGAGCGAGACGACCTCGGCGAGCAGTTCCGATCCAAGCAGCGTCATAGCGAGACCGTAGGGCTCGGTCGACATAGCCCTGACGCTCTGCCCGCGGGTCCGCGACGATCGAACGCGGCTAGATACGAAAGATTGGGAAGCCGACCCGACTGCGGGCTCTGGGGGTGTCTCTCCGTCGCCCGCGACGGAACTGGTTTCGAGCCCTACCGACTGAACAGCGCGCCTTTGAGCTGGCTGTACAGTGACCGTTCACTTCCCAGATCCACCAACCCACCGAGTTCGGCGTCCGAAATCGGCAACTCCGGCGCGAACTCGTGGCTGTAGCCGGGGATGTCCGCGTTGACGTCGAAGTACGCGGGGTAGCACTCGAAGTGTTGGTACTTGCCTGTGAAGCGGTACTGGCCCGGGCCGAGGACTTTGTACGCCGCGGGCGGTTCGAGCCCCATTCCGACGTAGCAATCGCGGATCTGACAGCGCAGATTGTATACGAGATAGTCCCGGAAGGGTTTCAGGTCGACGAACGGAGCAGGCGAAATCTCGATGCGGGCGTCCGAGTCGCGATCCGGCACCGGCGCTTCGTCGTGACGAACGGTCGTCCGCTCGCCCTTCGCGACGTAGTACTCGACGATGACGCCTGAGACGGCTTCAATATCATCTGATTCGTCGAGGTAGATCTCCTGTTCGTAGAGTACGGCACCATCGGGACCGATCTTGTCTGTCGGAAGTTCGTAGGGGCGCTCGGTGCCACCCGTGTCGACGTCGGGATCGTCTGCGTAGTGACTCAGACTCTGGGCGAACAGGTCGCCGAAGTAGTCGTCGAGTTCGTCGGCGGTGAGGGCAGCCAGTGCGTCGCGGACGGTCTCGAACCGCCCGGGGTTCAGATCCCACGGGATCGTGTCGTATTCGGTCTCCTGAGCGACGTAGTACTTGGCGTAGCGGCGGGCATGGAATATCGTTTCCTGCTCCGATGTACTTCTCCGTTCAGGGTCATCAGGGTAGCCATCTTGACTGTGTCCAGAGATGTCTCCATCGTATGATACCAATATCCGATGCTCCACCCCATTATTATCGTCAACTTCTACACCGATGTCTTGATCGTCTCTATCGATAACTTGTGCTTCCATTAGATTCACCAGAATTTTAGGGACTTGTCGCCCGTTTCTCCACCTTCGATCTTGAACTCCTGATCGGTGGTGAGTCCGAGTAGTGACCGGAGGCGCTTCTGTATTGTGTCGGCCGTTCCGTTCCCATACTGCTGGGCGATGAAGTAGCCGACCGGAACGGTGGCGAGGCCGCCCGCCAGTGCCCCAGCGGGCCCGGCTATCGAGCCCACCAGCGATCCGGCCTTCCAGCCGCTCGTCGCGCCCTTGAACCCACTGCCCATCGTGTCCTGCAGGCGGCTGGCGACGTCGATATCGTTCGCTTCGACGTAGGCGGGGAGCTCGTCGGGTGTGTCGACCGCCTCGACGAGGTCGACGAGCTCGTCCTGCGTCAGCCGGTAGGTCTTGGTGGTCAGATCCGCGACTGTCTCGTCGACGAGGCCGGGGCCCTCGGCCGTCGAGAGGCGCTCGGCATTTGCGGGACCGGCGTTCCAGTCCTTTCGCTGGACGTGGAAGTCGGTTCCCAGCCGGTTCACAATCAGCGGCTCGTCGCCCGAGAGCGCATCCTCGGCTGCCTGATCCGCTTCGCGCTCTAGCTGCGGATCCGGATCGATCTCCAGGTCGGCGTCCGGCACGTCGTGGGGATCCGTCCACTCGAATACTCGCATGATGGTTGGCTTCCGAGGCCATGCCCGCGATTTACCGTCAGGTTGTATCGAGCGCAAACAGCCAGTGTACTGGTTACATCCGGCGGATGGTAACTGAACGGCAGAATCCGGGGACCGAACACAGAGCCTGCACATGCGTCGATGGAGAGGCGTTACCAGGGTTCCCAGGACGTTACGGTCGCCTCGCTCGACCAGTACTCGTCGTACAGCGAGCAGAATTTCTGGCTCTGGAAGCCCTCGTAGGTTCCCCACCCTTGTGCGCGGAACGGAACTGGCGGCTTCACCCCCATCAGCAGGAAGCGGTCGCGGATCTGGTAGGCGAGGTTCGAGACGACGTAGTGCTGGAACGAGTCAACCGACGCAGGATCGAACGCCATCAGTTCGACGCGAACGTCCGGGTCGCGA
>JGI2924J29684_1076825_pt1 | contig 11621 bp, 8 predicted proteins | sample BenlonsequencITS_FD_29684 | JGI IMG/M metagenome (IMG submission 29684)
GCGTAAAAAGTCGTACTTGTCTCAGTTTTTGTTAAAAAATTGTGTAGGATAGTGTAACTCGCTTTTAGTCGGGCAATGGAACACCTGCCCAGAGAATAACCATACCGAGCGGTAAGTGAGAGCACAATGTCAAACAAACCCTTCTTTTATCAACACCCTTTTCCCCTCAAAAAGGACGCTACCGAGTATTACTTGTTGACCAGCGAACATGTTTCCGTCGCCGAATTTGAAGGACAAGAGATCCTGAAAGTCGCGCCGGAAGCGCTAACGTTGTTGGCGCGTCAGGCCTTCCACGATGCGTCTTTTATGCTACGTCCCGCGCATCAGCAGCAGGTAGCGGATATTCTGCGCGATCCGCAGGCCAGTGAAAACGACAAATATGTCGCGCTGCAATTCCTGCGAAACTCCGATATCGCGGCCAAGGGCGTGTTGCCCACCTGCCAGGATACCGGTACGGCCATTATTGTTGGCAAAAAAGGCCAACGCGTCTGGACTGGTGGAGGTGATGAGGCGGCGCTGGCTCGCGGCGTATATAACACCTATATCGAAGATAACCTGCGCTATTCGCAAAACGCGGCGCTGGATATGTACAAAGAGGTCAATACCGGTACTAACCTGCCGGCGCAGATCGATCTCTACAGCGTCGATGGCGATGAATATAAATTCCTCTGTATCGCTAAAGGCGGCGGATCGGCGAATAAAACCTACCTCTATCAGGAGACAAAAGCGCTTCTGACGCCGGGTAAGCTCAAAAATTATCTCGTCGATAAGATGCGTACGCTGGGCACCGCCGCCTGTCCGCCGTATCACATCGCGTTTGTCATTGGCGGCACCTCGGCGGAAGCGAACCTGAAGACCGTTAAGCTGGCCTCGGCAAAATACTATGATGCGCTACCGACTGAAGGCAATGAACACGGGCAGGCCTTCCGCGATATTGAACTGGAAAAAGAATTGTTGCTTGAGGCGCAAAATCTTGGCTTAGGCGCGCAGTTCGGCGGCAAATATTTCGCTCACGATATTCGAGTCATCCGATTGCCGCGCCATGGGGCATCGTGTCCGGTAGGTATGGGCGTGTCCTGCTCTGCGGATCGAAACATTAAAGCGAAGATCAACCGGGAAGGGATCTGGATCGAGAAGCTGGAGCGCAATCCCGGTAAATATATTCCAGAGGCGCTGCGCCAGGCGGGAGAGGGCGAGGCGGTGCGCGTTGATCTTAACCGTCCCATGAGCGAGATACTGCAACAACTGTCGCAGTATCCGGTATCAACGCGCCTGTCGCTGAACGGCACGATTATTGTGGGCCGCGACATCGCGCACGCTAAACTGAAAGAACGGATGGACAGAGGCGAAGGTTTGCCGCAGTACATCAAAGATCATCCTATCTATTATGCGGGGCCGGCAAAAACGCCGGAAGGTTACGCCTCCGGGTCGCTTGGGCCGACTACTGCAGGGCGGATGGACTCCTATGTTGATCAGCTCCAGTCGCAGGGCGGCAGTATGATCATGCTGGCGAAAGGCAACCGTAGCCAGCAGGTAACCGATGCCTGTAAGAAACATGGCGGCTTCTACCTGGGCAGTATCGGTGGCCCGGCAGCCGTCCTGGCGCAGGGCAGTATCAAGCGCCTGGAGTGCGTGGAATATCCTGAACTGGGTATGGAGGCCATCTGGAAAATTGAAGTAGAGGATTTTCCAGCCTTTATTCTGGTGGATGATAAAGGCAATGATTTTTTCCAGCAGATTCAGACGTCGCAGTGCGCACGCTGCGTTAAGTAACGTTGCCGCCCTGCGGGGCGGTAAAATTTTTGCTTAACCAGACGCTATTTTGCCTGATAACGCCGCAAACGCCTTATCCGGCCTACACCGTTGTGTTGTTATCGTTAATACTCATAAGACCGCAACCATGTGGGAATGTCGACACATGACCTAATCAACTTGAGTAAGGAGCAGGTAATGGTAACGGTACGTCGCGAGAAAGATTCGATGGGGGCGATTGAGGTCCCGGCAGATAAACTGTGGGGGGCGCAAACTCAACGTTCGCTGGAGCATTTTCGGATCTCTACGGAGAAAATGCCTGTCTCGCTCATCCACGCGCTAGCGTTGACCAAGCGCGCCGCAGCGAAGGTCAACCAGGATTTAGGGTTACTGGCGGCGGAAAAAGCCAGCGCAATTATTCAGGCGGCTGATGAAGTGCTGGCGGGAAAACATGCTGACGAGTTCCCGCTGGCGATCTGGCAAACCGGGTCCGGTACGCAAAGCAACATGAATATGAATGAGGTGTTGGCGAATCGCGCCAGTGAAATTTTGGGCGGCGTTCGCGGTATGGAACGTAAGGTGCATCCCAACGATGACGTCAATAAGAGTCAAAGCTCGAACGATGTTTTCCCAACCGCGATGCATGTGGCGGCGTTGCTGGCGTTACGCAAACATCTCATCCCCCAATTATCCGCATTAATAGATACGCTTCGCGAGAAATCTCACGCTTTCGCCGATATTGTCAAAATTGGTCGTACTCACCTGCAAGACGCGACGCCGCTCACCTTAGGCCAGGAGATTTCCGGTTGGGTAGCCATGTTGGAACATAACCTCAGACACATTGAGCATAGTTTACCGCATGTCGCGGAACTGGCGCTCGGCGGAACTGCGGTAGGTACAGGCCTCAATACCCACCCGGAATATGCCCGGCGCGTGGCGCAGGAGCTGGCGACGATTACCGCTACGCCGTTTGTTACCGCGCCTAATAAATTTGAAGCGCTGGCAGCCTGTGACGCGCTGGTACATGCGCATGGCGCATTAAAAGGGCTGGCGGCCTCGCTCATGAAAATCGCCAACGATGTTCGCTGGCTGGCGTCCGGCCCACGCTGCGGTATTGGGGAAATTGCTATCCCGGAGAATGAGCCAGGGAGTTCCATTATGCCTGGCAAAGTGAACCCAACCCAGTGTGAAGCGGTAACAATGTTGTGCTGCCAGGTGATGGGGAACGATGTAGCCATCAACATGGGGGGCGCATCGGGCAACTTTGAGCTCAACGTGTATCGTCCGATGATTATTCATAATTTTCTGCAAACCGTGCGCCTACTGGCCGACGGCATGGCGAGTTTCAATCAACACTGTGCGTCAGGAATCGAGCCAAACCGCGAGCGCATTACGCAGTTGCTGAATGAGTCGCTGATGCTGGTCACTGCGCTCAATACGCACATCGGTTACGATAAAGCGGCGGAGATTGCGAAGAAGGCGCATAAAGAAGGGCTGACGCTCAAAGCCTCAGCCGTGGCATTAGGATACCTTAGCGACGAGGAGTTCGACGCCTGGGTACGTCCAGAATTGATGGTTGGCAGTATGACGCCGGGACGTTAATCCGCCACATACAGGTGCAGTCGCGGAATAATCAGTCGCATCGGCTGCGCCTGTGGTTTAAAACGGTGCTGAATATTATCGGCGTCATAGTTTTCCAGCCCGCCAATATCCGGCACGCCAGCGCCGTTGTCCGTGTTGATTAACGCGATAATCGGCGTGGGACAGGCATGTTGCACCTGTTTCTGCTGGCCCTTATACCAGATGCGGGCGATCGGCTGTACTTTAACCGGACGCTTAATTTTGAGTCGGGCCTGCTGCGGTAAGGCGGCGATATCCTGATATTCCCGTTCCAGCTTGAATTGCCACTGTTCGCGCGTCCACGGTGGGACGCTGCGCGTTGACGAGAGACTTTTTTTCAACTGGCTCAGAACCTCATCCCGGCTTAAATTTTTAATAATATGTTTATTCGCCCAACCGAAACGTATGGTGGCTGGGTTATTGATAAGCGTCAGGGTGCGGTAAGCGTTCAAGGTAATTAAGCCGGGCAGATAACGATGCACCCACTCAAAACGTGCCGCTGAGGGAAGACCGGACTCTACCGTAACCATCTGCCCGAAGGTGGTTTTCAACTGGTTAATGCGCTGTACCTGATTCTCCAGATCAGCCTGCGTTGCATTATCTACCTGATAGCACAAGACGCCAGGCAGGCGGACGGCGGCTTTACTGCTACGGTTTTCGGACTGCTGTTGAATAAACAAATGGCGATAGTGACGTAGCGCCAGCGTTTCGGCCTCTTTCCCCAGATGTTGCGTTACCTCGATAGTGTCCAGCGGCGCATGTTCCGCCTCTTTGGTCACCTGCGGCAGTGAAAAGACACGGGCGATAAGTAGCGAATGCTGCTGTAGATTATCCGTCAGCGCCGCCAGGTGTTGTTCTATCTGGCGAAAAGTGCCATTCAGGCGTTCAACGAGATCGTAGCAGGACATGGTATCACTCACTTTAGTTACAACATACTATCTGTATAGCACAGTTCCCGCAGCTCGACCAGCGTGCACAATAAGTCAGGCAGCGGCCATGCCGGGAATCGCGTGCCAGACCGGCCAGTGAAAGATAAATTTTGCGCCGCCCAGCTCGCTATCGTCACAGGCGACGCTACCGCCCATCGCCAGCGCGATAGAGTGTACGATGGCGAGCCCAAGCCCGCAGCCGCCTGTAGTCCGGTCTCTACTGGGGTCGAGTCTGACAAAAGGTTCAAATATGCGTTCTCGCGCATCTGCTTCAATGCCGGGGCCATCATCTTCGACAATCAGCGTTGCCTGACTTCCGTCGAGTAACAGACTGACCTGAACGGTGGAATGACTGTAACGCAACGCATTGTTCAGCAGGTTGTCCAGCACCCGCGCCATTAAGCGCATATCAAGCGCGCCATAATTACCTGTTGCGCATGTGTGAAGGTTTACGGCGCGTTCTGGGTTAACGCTCTGCACATCCTGCAAATGCGCACTCAACCAGGCGGGGAGATCGGGTTCTGTTAGCATCAGTTCATTTTGTGGCCGATCAAGGCGCGCATAGGTAAGTAGCTCTTCAATCAGCGCTTCCAGTTGACCAATATCGCGATTTAGCGCCTGCGACTCCGGCGGCGTCAGGTTTTCACTCATTTCAAGCCGGTAGCGTAAACGTACCAGCGGAGTGCGAAGCTCATGGGCGATACCGTCAATTAGCTGTTTTTTACTGGCGATCAGGGCGTTAATATTATCTGCCATTTGGTTGAACGCCACGCCCAGACGTTCAAAGCTGGAACCATTATCGAAATGCAGGCGTTCAGTCAAATGACCCTCGCCAAAGCGCTGCGCGGCGGATTCAAGCCTGAGCATCTCTTGCCAGTGCGGTCGCATCCAGATAAATACTGGGAAGGCGAGAGAAAAAGCGATGAGCGCCATTAAAGCGATATCCAGTAGCCGCATTTGATGCAGGAAATAGAGATAGGGCACCGGGCCGACCGCCAGTACATAATGGCTGCGTGGGATACGTTGAATAAAGGTGTATTGATCGTCAAGCGCGACAATATCGCCTTCACGCAGTCGCTGTGCGGTGGCGGCATCAAGTTTATAGTGGTTTAACGGTTCAACGCGTAAATCGAACGAGAGGTTCAGGTCCATCTCTTTCAGCGTTTTCCCCCATTCACGCGGCGGAATTTCCCGCAGTTCGCTGCGCATCAGATACAGCGAACTTTTCATCAAATCGTCAAGCGATTGCCTTCCCGCGCGTTCGGCGGTGAATTTGTACACCAGCCCGACCAATAACGTCATGACCAGAAAACAGACGAACAGCAGAAGATAAAATTGCACAAACAGCTTTTTCATCAACAACCACCGGGGTATTAACACATTAACTTATAGGTTTTTTATATTGCGGCTCCGGCGGGAAAGATTTCCCGTCAGCGCTGCTGGTGGGTTATAAAAGCAGGCTTTGCGTCAACTGACAACCTTATTGTCCGGCGTTGAGTTCCAAACTTTCGTAAACAATGCGTCCATCGACAATCGTCAAAAGAGCGCGGATGGTATCAATTCTGTCTCACTGCATCGTCATAAGTGGCTGATTAGTACCGTCAGTTCGGCCTGTTTTCCGATGCTAAGCTGTCTCCGGTTTTGTTCGACAAAGGCGAGTCAGGCGGCATGGCGTGTATGTAACGTTAGCGCTTCCAGACGCGTGAGCCGTTCGCTGGCGGGTTTACGAACAGAACCGCGTGAGAAACAGTGTGTTCTCTTTTTTTGAACAGTGGCGAAAAAACAAAAAAGCCCGCCAAAATGGCGGGCTGACGATCGTGATGGCTAAGTCAGAACTGGTAAACCATACCCAGCGCGACGATATCATCAGTGCTGATACCAGCATCTTTATAGAACTGGTCGTCGTCATCCAGCAGGTTGATTTTATAATCAACATAGGTAGAGAAATTTTTGTTGAAATAGTAGGTAGCGCCTACATCAGCATATTTAACCAAGTCTTTATCGTCGCCATTCACGTTGTTATAGCTCAGATCCTTACCTTTAGACATCAGGAAGGAAACTGCCGGACGCAGGCCGAAGTCAAATTGATATTGAGCTGTAACTTCGAAGTTTTGCGTTTTGTTTGCTACGCCGCCAGCATAACCTGTATCCGTTTTACCATAAGGCGTCATATTACGAGTTTCGGAATACATAGTCGCTAAGTAGATGTTGTTGGCATCATATTTCAAACCTGCTGTCCACGCGTCAGCTTTGTCGCCGCCAGCAATAGTACCTCCGGCATTAACTTGCTCATTAGTACGGTCGGAAGTGGTATATGCAGCGCCTGCGCTGAAGCCCATTCCAATATCATAGGTAGTAGAAATACCAAAACCATCCCCATTATCGTAACGCATATCGTCACTATCATTACGGTTATTGGTGCCGATATTTACATCGTCAGCACTCTGGCTTTCATTTTTACCCTGGTATTGCAGCGCAAAATTCAGACCGTCTACCAGACCGAAGAAATCAGTGTTGCGATAGGTTGCTACACCGTTAGCACGGCCGGTCATATAGTTGTCGGCGTAAGTATAGGAGTCGCCGCCGAACTCAGGCAGCATATCGGTCCAGCCTTCTACGTCGTACAGGACGCCGTAGTTACGACCGTAGTCGAATGAACCATAGTCACCGAATTTCAGGCCGGCGAATGCCAGGCGAGTCCAGGAATTAGCGCCATCGCCTTCGGAAGTGTTCGTCTGTACATTATATTCCCACTGGCCGTAACCGGTCAGTTGATCGTTAATCTGTGTTTCGCCTTTGAAGCCGAAACGAACATAGGTTTGGTCGCCATCTTTAGAAGAGTCATCAGAGAAATAGTGCAGGCCGTCTATTTTACCATAAAGGTCCAGTTTATTGCCGTCTTTGTTATAAATTTCAGCGGCGTGTACCGCGCCAGCGGCCAGCAGAGCCGGGATGACAAGTGCCAATACTTTTCTTTTCATTTTTTTATCCTTAAAAACTTAACTTATTTGCAAAAGATTGAACTTCTACAGATTCGTTGAATCAAAGGCATCCTAATCCTAATGATATTATTTCAGCAAACGCTAAGTTTTTTTATATGTTATTAATTAATACAAAATTTACCTTTGGAAATGGTCATATTTAATATGAATATATCAGTGATAATATATTTATACATATAATTTGTTTTGTTTGACATTTTGCGGAAAAAGACGTCAATAGATCGAAATGCAAGCATTCTATTATCAAGTTTGTGAGTCGGCTTTGAGTTTTTTTAATTTAAATTTTGTGGCGAAAAAGACATAATGCTGAAGCGCAAGGCTAAATAAAATCCTAATAAAGAATCTGTTTCGACGAATAAGAAGCGCATTTATATATACGGTGTCTTTTTTTGAACAGTGGCGGCGGCGTGCATCGCCACGATAACTCGAAAAAAGCGGGTAAAACCTGACGGCTAATTTACTCCTTTGTCGTCTCGTCCCAGGCATGAGGGGCAAAGAGATAGCCTTTATTACGAATGGTCTTTATACGATAGGGTTCAGCAGCGCTATCCAGCAGTTTCTTACGTAGACGGGAAATCGCCACATCTACGCTGCGATCCAGACCATCGTAATTGACACCGCGTAGCGTTTTCAACAACGCGTCCCGATCCATAATTTGTCCGGCGTGTGTCGCCAGTTCCCAGAGCAATTCAAAATCGGCAGTAGAGAGTGAGATAAGCTCACCATTGAGCTGGACCGCACGGTTAAGGGGATCGATGGTTAACGCGCCAAAACGCAGCGTTTTATGCGGCGTAAGAGCGCTCTCCTGTAAACTTTTTGCCTGTTGCGCCTGTTTGTTTTGCCGCAGGTGCAAGCGCAGGCGCGCCAGCAAAACGGCTGGAGGTGTGGTTTTGAGGATGTAGTCGCAGGCGCCCATCTCCAGCGCCAGAATATGATTCATATCACTATCCAGCGAGGTGAGCAGGACAATCGGGCCTTGCCAGCGGCCGCGTAAATCGCGGCATATTGTCATACCATCTTTACCTGGAAGCATAATATCCAGTAAGACCAGATCGGGCTGAGTAGTGAGGATAAGATCTTCCGCCCGGTCACCACGTGGCTCAACGATGACATCAATGTCATGTTTTGCCAGATAGGCGGCAATGAGAGAACCCACTTCAGAGTCGTCTTCAACAAATACAATGCGGTTCATATTATTAATGGCGAATAAAAAACGTCAACATACACCGCCTCCGTTTTCCCTTCCATAAATCTTTTCTAAACGAGATCGGTTCCGTTATGCTACACAATGTTGTTATTAGCGTGTTAAGGGAAGGTAATGGGACTCGTGATTAAAGCTGCCCTCGGGGCGCTGGTCGTCGTACTGATTGGTTTGCTGTCAAAAATGAAAAATTATTATATCGCCGGGTTAATCCCACTGTTTCCAACGTTTGCGCTTATCGCGCACTATATCGTTGCCAGCGATCGGGGCATCGACGCGATGCGCACCACCATCGTTTTTAGTATGTGGTCTATCATTCCTTATTTTATTTACCTTGCATCGCTCTGGTATTTCAGCGGGATGATGCGCCTGCCCGTGGCGCTTGGCGGTGCGGTGGTCTGTTGGGGAATAAGCGCGTGGCTACTGATTTTTTGCTGGATTAAATGGCATTAGTATTGACACAGACGGTGGTTTCCCCATCGTAATATCCATATGTGTTAAACGATGGGGAAACATTTATCCCACCAGCATCCACGTAGCCGGAATCGCCGCGACCAGCAATAAACCAATCAGCGCGACTTCCTGACGGTTTAATACGTTGTCATGTTTGTGCGTCCGACGCGCATACAGGAAAACCAGTAATCCAGGCGCGTACAGCACGACGGACAGCAGCAGGTGCATGGGGCCCGACGCATATAATAACCATAAGCCATAAATACAGGCTCCAATACCTACCGCCCGATGCAGGGGGCATGTTGCAATCTTCAGTAGAAATGCGCCGACAAGAAAATAGGGCACCAGAATCATCTCTGACGCAATCGTCAATAGCGTGTTGTAGTCCGAGCCGGTAAGCCAGATCAGCACCAGACAGATTTGCACGCAGCTATTGGTGAGCCATAACGACGCAGAAGGCGCGCCTTGCGCATTTTGTCGCGCGAAGATGCCCGGGAAGGACTTATAGGCCGCTGCCAGCAACGGTACCTCCGCCGCCATGATAGTCCAGCTTAGGTAAGCCCCGCAGACAGACACGATCAGCCCTGCCGCAATGATAATTTCTCCCCATGGCCCCATCATTTTCACCATCAGACCGGCCATAGACGGGTTGCGCATCTCCGCCAGTTCCGGACGGGCGAGGACGCCAAGAGAAAGCAGTGTGACCAGGAGATATATACCCAGCGCCGCGAGTACTGCCAGTAGCGTGGCGCGGCCTACATCGCGTTTATTTTTCGCTCGGGCCGAGACGACGACGGCGCCTTCAACGCCAATAAATACCCACAGCGTAATGAGCATGGTGTTCTTGACTTGTTCCCATACAGGGATACCGAGTTCAACACCAGTGAAGTCCAGTGTAAAGGTATCAAGTTTGAACAGCATGACGGCCAGAACAATAAACGTCCCGAGCGGCAACAGTTTCGCCAGAGTCGCGACCAGATTGATGCTGGCTGCTGTTTGTACGCCGCGCAGGATGAGAAAATGGACTATCCAGAGCAGGACTGACGCGCCCACAATAGCCTGCCAGGTATTGCCGTCGCCAAACAGACGCAGCGTAGGCGTATCGGTAAAGAAACTCAGCGCTGAAAAGACGATAACCAAATACGATACGTTGGCGATGACCGCGCACAGCCAATAGCCCCAGGCAGAACAGAAGCCAATCAATTCGCCGAAACCTTCGCGGGCGTAAGTAAAGATACCGCCGTCAAGTTCGGAACGAATGCGCGTAAGAATTAACATAGCGAATGCCAGTAAGAGTATCCCCACGCCGGTAATGGCCCAGCCAATTAACAGCGCAGCCGGACTGGCAACGGCAGCCATATTCTGGGGCAGACTGAAAACACCTGCGCCAAGCATTGAGCTTAAAACCAGCGCGGTCAGCGCGCTCAGTCCCAGTTTTTTTTCCATCGGTATCCAGCTATAAAAATGAAATTGGAAGAATAATTATTATGGCAAAACGCATAAAAATGGTGAAAGCCACTAAGGCGCGGGATTTTACGGAGAGAAGGGACCGCATGCAACGGCCAGGATAAGATTTATCGCTAAAAAAGCGAAAAGTGAGATTTATCGCGATATTTGCCAGAATTGGACCCCGTGAGCGAGTGTCTGATGGCGGCGCTATTGCGGCTTATCTGGCCTACAGTTGAAAGGTTTTGTAGGTCGGATAAGGTCGTTATGCCGCCATCCTGCGAAAGGCGATGCGCGCCTTATTTATACAGATCGGCGCTGATGGTGATGTTGTTGCCGCGCTCCTGCCACTGACGCGTAATATGATAATACTTGGCGCCTTTCTTTGCCGCGCGTTTGGCGACCTGGTAGGAGATTTCCGTCATATTGCCGTAGTTGCCGGTGAACTTAATGCTGTCGAAAGGCACCATCATTGCTGCCGTCGCTTTATTCAGCTCTTCAACTTTTGTGCCATCCGGAAGCGTGACAGTGTAGCGCCCGCCTTTGGTTGATTGCGTTTCGAAGAAACGACCAACTTCGGCGCTCGGCGATGCGGATGTGGCGACGCCTGGAATTTCGACTTTCTTCGCGGCTTCACCGCCCTGAGCCAGCGCGGCGCGACCGGCTTCAGAGTCTGCCGGAATAGCGTCCGGGCTCTGGACAATGCGTTTCTTCGCATCTTGTTTATAGATAAACGCGGTGATGCGCTGGTTACCGCCCTGGTTCGCATCAACCTGACGGACAATATAGAAAGCGTAAGCGCCTTCCTGTTTCGCCGCTTTCGTAATGGCATCGTTCACTTCCGGCTGGCTACGGTAGAATCCCTGAACGGTGACGGTATCGTAAGGTTCAAGCTGCACGGCCTGGTCTTTTGGTAACTCCACGATGCCATTAATGATACGATTTTTCGGCACGTCGGCTTTCGGCGCATCGGCTTTATAGACATCCGCTACAACACGCCAGTTACCACTATTGCCGAACTCCGAGGTGTCGACAACATAGAAAGAGGCTGCGCCTTCTTTATCTGCGCGGCGGGACACGGCGGAGACCGCATCGCCAATAGCATTAAAACGACCGGTAATAACGATGCGGTCATAAGGTTTTAGTGCAGCCGCTTGCTCCGGCGTCAGTTCTGTTGCTGCATGGACAGAAAAAGCAGCCGCAGAAAGCAGTGCCGAC
>JGI2924J29684_1076826_pt1 | contig 11621 bp, 5 predicted proteins | sample BenlonsequencITS_FD_29684 | JGI IMG/M metagenome (IMG submission 29684)
ATTTGGTATCGTTTCAGGCCTCACTGACGGTCACGTACCGACGGCATATGCATTCGCGTTAATCGCGATTCTGTTTACGGCATTGAGCTACGGGAAACTGGTACGTCGTTACCCTTCTGCGGGGTCGGCGTACACCTATGCCCAGAAATCCATCAGCCCGACCGTTGGCTTTATGGTGGGTTGGTCTTCTCTACTCGATTATCTGTTCGCGCCGATGATCAACATTCTGTTGGCGAAAATTTATTTTGAAGCACTGGTGCCCTCCATTCCGTCATGGGTCTTTGTTGTGGCGCTGGTGGCCTTTATGACGGCCTTTAACCTGCGTAGCCTTAAATCGGTCGCTAACTTCAACACCGTGATTGTGGTGTTGCAGGTGGTGCTGATTGCGGTCATCCTGGGTATGGTGGTTTATGGCGTATTTGAAGGCGAAGGCGCCGGTACGCTGGCGAGTACCCGTCCGTTCTGGTCCGGCGATGCGCACGTTATCCCGATGATTACGGGGGCGACGATCCTGTGCTTCTCCTTTACCGGCTTTGACGGCATCAGTAACCTGTCGGAAGAGACCAAAGATGCTGAACGCGTGATCCCGCGTGCAATTTTCCTGACCGCGCTGATTGGCGGCCTGATCTTCATATTTGCGACCTATTTCCTGCAACTGTATTTCCCGGATATTTCTCGCTTTAAAGATCCGGATGCGTCTCAGCCGGAAATCATGCTGTACGTGGCGGGTAAAGCCTTCCAGGTGGGCGCGCTGATTTTCTCTACTATCACCGTACTGGCTTCCGGTATGGCGGCGCACGCAGGCGTAGCGCGCCTGATGTACGTCATGGGGCGCGACGGCGTATTCCCGAAAAGCTTCTTCGGTTACGTTCATCCGAAATGGCGTACGCCAGCGATGAACATCATTCTGGTCGGGGCGATCGCGCTGCTGGCGATTAATTTTGACCTGGTGATGGCGACGGCGCTGATTAACTTTGGCGCGCTGGTTGCGTTCACCTTCGTTAACCTGTCCGTGATTTCGCAGTTCTGGATCCGTGAGAAGCGTAATAAAACGTTGAAAGATCACTTCCAGTATCTGTTCCTGCCGATGTGCGGCGCGCTGACGGTTGGCGCGTTGTGGGTTAACCTGGAAGAGAGCTCAATGGTACTGGGCCTGATCTGGGCGGGTATCGGGCTGATTTATCTGGCGTGCGTCACCAAAAGCTTCCGCAACCCGGTTCCACAGTACGAAGATGTCGCGTAATCGCGCGTATTATCGACAATAACAAAACCGGAGGCAGTGCCTCCGGTTTTTTCTCTGTTATCCGGCACGTTTGCCGGATGCGGCGTAAATATTTATCCGCTCTGGATTAACAATACCCGTCAGGCATTGGTCAATTACACAATCTCAGTTGCGTACTGCCACAGTGATTTCAGCAACCCCAGCTTCGTTTTATCTTCCGCATACTGCTGAGAAAGCATCTGCAATTCATTGGCATACTGTTGTAAAAACTCTGGCGTCAGCACCTGACGGCGATGCGCCAGCCAGCGCTGCTGCTCTGCGTCATCCAGCGTACCGGGAAAATTGCGCGCGCGGTAATTAAACAGCAGCTTCTCAATGCGTTTATCGACAAAGGTAATATCCAGCGCGGGCAGGTTACGTGGCTCGGTTTCGAGTACGATTTTCATGGCTGCGCGATCGGAATCGCTGAAGAAACCATCATAGAGCTGGGCATCGACGTTATCCGGGGAGGAAAAAGGTTCGGCTTCGGCGAAAATCGCCACCACTTTATCGCGAACCTGCGGGTTTTCACGCAATACTTTCAGGTTATCCAGGCAGTGCTGGCGATTAATTCCCAGCCGGTCCGCATCCTCCGGGCGCAATGTATTCGCCTGCGCCAGGACCGGACATTTATTGATATGCACCAGCTTTACCGGCACTGCGGCGTTATTGCCAAGATCGGCTTTGGCCGTATAAAGCCGATCGCGAAGGGTATCGCTGTCTAGTTCAAGAAGAGGGGAAATATCGCCTGCTAAATCGACCATGATCACCGCGTTCCGATTTTCAGGATGCCACGCCAGCGGCGCGACCCAGCTTGTATTGCCACGCCACGCTCCAAACATGCCGGAGATATGCACCAGCGGCTTCATTTGCGGAACGTCAATCAGCGCTGCCAGTTTATGTTTACTGCGGTGGCTATAAAGATAATCAAACAGACGCGGCTGGCGTGTTTTCACCAGTTGCGCCATCGCAATAGTGGCGTAGACATCGGCCATCGCATCGTGAGCGTTGCTGTGTTCGATATCGTTCGCTTGGGTTAAATGTTCCAGACGAAAGCTAGGCAGACCGTCGTCGTTTTCCGGCCAGTTTATCCCCTCAGGGCGCAGTGCATAACAGGCGCGCATGACATCCAATATATCCCAGCGTGAATTTTCATGCTGCCAGCTCCAGGCGTAGGGATCGTAAAAGTTGCGATAAAAAATATTGCGCGTGACTTCATCATCAAAACGAACATTGTTGTAGCCCACAACGCAGGTTTTAGGAACGGTAAACAGCGCATGGATGCGTCTGGCGAAAGCGGCTTCGTTTTCTCCTTTCTCACACGCTTCCTGCGGCGTGATGCCGGTAATCAGCACCGCGCCGGGCTGTGGCAGATAATCATCGGCGGGTTTGCAGTAAAATACGTCCGGTTCGCCAACAATATTGAAGTCGTTATCTGTACGGATTGCGGCGAATTGCGCAGGTCTGTCGAGGGCCGGATGCGTACCGAAGGTTTCGTAATCGTGGAAGAGGAATGTGCTCTGTATGCTGTCGTTTTTAACTGTCACTTGATGTACACGCCTGATGTTATATGTATATGAAATAAGATGCTTTTAATGCTTTTAGTCATTGATTGCTTCTGTCTGTACACGTTTATATACTGTTGCTTATGCGATTTTGCGTACAGAAAATTAACATGGCGATCAGTGACGTTAAACTTCGCTCTACCTATGGTAAACCATATTCAGGTCCATCTGAAGTTATTGATTCTGATGGGCTGACTCTGGCCCAAAATCCGTGCAGTGCGTGACAGTCCAGCACTGACCGGCACGCCAACACCGGAGACCACTGCCGCAGGCCGGGATATTGCTACAACAGCGTTTGTGGCTGCGAAAGTGGTGCCGCTGGTGGGTTTTGCACCGGACGCGCTGAAACCAATGGCCTCCCGGTAGGGATACCATTATTAAAGTGGTATTTGTAATTAACGCGCCGCAAAAATATTATTTAAAGCGTATTTATAAGAGATATCAAGGTTTTCTAATAATGACCGCATAACAATATCTGAAAGATATTTTATAGTTTTTACTTGTTCTTTAGATATATCCTGATTAATGAAGTATTCATATAGCGCACAATATGATTTCTGCTCTTCTGCTGATGAATGCTTTCCTGTCAGGTAAGGAAGTGAAATATTGCATTCACTTTCTGCCTGCATTGCTACCTGGCCAATAACAGAAAAAAATGATTTTCCACTTAATTCAAGTATCATCATAAACCAGAATCTGATAAGTGGATCTTTATTTTTCATTCCGTGCAGTGAAAAATTAACAAGATTTTTCCGGTGAGAGTCCATATCAGTATTCAGAAATATAAACTCAAGCGTATCACTTGCACTCCAGCGTAACATATCATCAAGTTTCAGAGCCTTCCAGTCATTATAAAATAATGCACTATGGCAGGCCAGATGCCGGGCATAATCGTTAATAAGAAGCTCTCCCATTGAGCCAGGGCACATATAGGTAAAAATGTAATTATTGATATCTCTGTACATCATGATATCTACAATCCACAGAGGTATAAAGCATTTTATCTTTAATTCAGCATTTATTGTAGAGGATTTTACCCAGTCAAAGAAAGGATGCTCATCAATTTCCCTGAGATAACTGTCCACATAATGTATAATTTCTTCGTTATTTTTTTGTGTCTGAGTAATGTTTATTTCAGAGGGGGTGGTCAGAATTTTCCCTTCCGTTTTGACAGGATTGCTGAAATTATGAACTTCATGTTTAACAATATACTTTAATGTATAGTGATAGAATGCATCATGTATTCCTGTAAAAATATCAAACATTCTCTGAGATAAATTTCTGACTTTATCATAATATTCCGGGAGCAGAACTTCATTTTCAAAGACGCCTTCTGACTTCCAGACATGCCCATTCTCAAGGCCAAGATGGAATGAACCAAAATAGCGTAATTGAACCCCCAGTTCATGGGCGACTTCATCTGCTATAGGACTTATTTTAGAAAAAAATACGTTACCGCAGGTTTCTCCGGATTCAGAGTGAGAATATCGCAATATTGGGTCATTGTTATCATCAACGCAAAGACGCATAAACTCGACGCCATATTTTCTGAAACATTCCATTTCAGGACTAATAAATAACCAGTATATAATGTCGCTGGCCTTCCAGTTTAACTTATCATCAAGATAGAGTTTTCTCCAGTCCTCAAGAAATAATCTTGAATGTGTTTCGTCTTCAGTAGTTCCTGCATTAATAACAGATTTGAATTTAGAATCTGTTGTTGCAAATCTTATGACCCATTTATTCATATCCCTGAAGTTCATCACAAAATGAGCCATCACAGGGGCAAACATTAGTTTGTTTTTTAACGGGATAATATCGGAATCAATAAGCTTATAGAACGCATGGCTTTCAAGCTTTGCTCTCTGATAATCACGAAAATGATAAAATTTTTTCATTTTTATTACGCCCCCCCCCTTAATGAGGTACTTTATGATTTGATAGGTTGGTTTTTAGAGGTTTCACCTGCGAAGATGACATCGTTAATTGACAAATATTTTGGCTTATGTGTAAGTAAAACTACTGCATATCTATTTTGGCCATGAATAAAAACCGGACGCTCAACTCAATCTAATAGTTAGTTGAACAAAATTGTCAATACTAATATTATTAACGGTATAAAATTTTCTGACTGATTGCTGTAACGTTGAGAGTGCGGCCCAAATTTTTTACCTGACGATACCAGCCCTTATATCTTTTCCAAAAAAATAAAATCATATTTAGAAGTGTCTTGCTTTTTTAAGATTTCAACCGCTTCTTGACTAAGTCCGTCGATATGTTTTCCAGCGTCTGGTGATGCTGGGAAATGCTGATCGTAGAGATTTATACAGGAAACCTGTTCAAATACAGGTTGATGAATATCAACAGCGTGAACCTTGGAACCGAATCGAGGCCTTCTCATACACTTCTCCTGCTTCCAGGGCAAAGAAAAAATCGTCATTAGATAAAAATAAATATCATCAATTAAACTCCTTTCCGGAAATGGAATTTTATTGTTAATTAATAATTGTTTGGAGTATATATCAAAAGTGCCATTACTATTTATCAGATTAGCATCCGAAGTATGCGGGGCACGAAGTTTGATTGTCAAAATTGAAACTAAGAATGCTTTTTCTTCGTTATCAAGTAGTCGCAGTTCTTTACAAAGATTGCTGATATTTTCTTTGAACGTTTTTCTGATTAATTCAAGACCTTTTTTCTGATGCTTTCCAAATAACATACTCCACAAAATGCCAATGCTAAAAATATAATAATATAATTTATCACTGATATGTTTACAATAAATTCTGTAATTATTTTTGAGGCGCTATCTTCTGAACTGTGTACTTGAGTAGTTTTCGTGAAGAAACTACTTTTATCTTTAGTGTTTGTAATGCCTGGCTCGACCTTATTAACCTCAATGTGATTATTTATATAAGCGAATCTCCGACTCTCTTTAGGTAAAAATAAACCCGCTGAGGGAGAGTAAGATAGTTTAATTTTTAGGTTTAATGATGCACCTGGGTTATTAAAACTAATGTTATGCCAAACATGATCATGTTTTTTGCTCTTTGGGGGGGGGTGATGTCGCTTGGATGTGATTCGTGAAACAGATTTTATTTGCTGGCATCTTCATTACCCCCCCTATCATCAAAAGAGTTTGATCAATAATTGATAAAATAAAGAAGTAATAATGGATGGCTGCTAAACGGCTGAACACCTCAAAACCCGACAAAATATGGTGTCCATATTAAGTGAAAAGGTAGGATGCTGCTTGCCGTCAATCATTGGTTCACGATGACTGGTATTAATTTTAGCGCTGCAGGAAGAGTACCAAAAGGCGCTATACACATCAGCACGGCATGTTAGGAGTACCGACAGTAAAAACTCAGCAGGAAAATTACTGGAATTAATTGACTTTTTTAAAATATTATTGTGCGTTATTAGAGTTATATTTTTCTTATCATTAAAAGGTAATTATTGGGTAATTATTGAATTTATTTAATCACATTCACCCTACGTGTTCAGAAGAATGTAAAGTTTTTATAAGACAAATGGTTTTGTTCTGTTGCGGCATTTTTTTAACAACTGTGTAAGTTTGTGATTAAAGCCGAAATTTCATAATACAACTTACATATAATCTTCAGTTATATCTAATAACAGGAGGTTATATGAGCATAAGTCGTCGTTCTTTTTTGCAGGGGGTAGGCATAGGCTGCTCTGCCTGCGCACTGGGCGCTTTTCCGCCTGGGGCGCTGGCGCGCAACCCGGTTGCCGGAATTAACGGTAAAACCACGCTAACGCCAAGTTTGTGCGAAATGTGTTCCTTTCGTTGTCCTGTTCAGGCGCAGGTAGTCAATAACAAGACCGTTTTTATCCAGGGCAATCCTTTTGCGCCGCAGCAGGGAACACGCGTATGCGCCAGGGGCGGGAGCGGCGTCAGCCTGGTTAATGACCCGCAACGGATTGTAAAACCCATGAAACGCAACGGACCGCGCGGCGGCGGTGAATGGCAAGTGATTAGCTGGCAACAGGCTTACCAGGAAATTGCGGCGAAAATGAATGCCATCAAAGCGCAGCATGGCCCGGAGTCCGTGGTTTTCTCTTCCAAATCGGGTTCGCTATCCAGCCATCTTTTCCATCTGGCGACTGCCTTTGGTTCGCCTAATACTTTTACTCATGCCTCAACATGCCCTGCCGGGAAAGCTATCGCGGCAAAAGTGATGATGGGCGGCGATCTGGCGATGGATATCGCCAACACGCGCTATCTGGTTTCGTTTGGCCACAATTTGTATGAAGGTATTGAAGTCGCGGATACCCATGAATTAATGACCGCGCAGGTGAAGGGGGCCAAAATGGTCAGCTTTGATCCGCGCTTGTCGATATTTTCCAGCAAGGCAGATGAATGGCACGCTATTCGCCCCGGCGGTGATTTAGCGGTTCTGCTGGCGATGTGTCACGTCATGATTGACGAACAACTCTACGATGCGTCTTTTGTCGAGCGTTATACTACCGGATTTGAACAATTAGCACAGACGGTAAAAGAGGCGACGCCGGAATGGGCGGAAGCGCAGGCCGATGTCCCTGCCGACGCTATTGCGCGGGTGACGCGCGAACTGGCCGCCTGCGCTCCCCATGCTATTGTCAGCCCTGGCCATCGCGCGACGTTCTCCCAGGAAGAGATCGATATGCGGCGGATGATTTTTACGCTCAATGTACTGCTCGGTAATATTGAGCGCGAAGGTGGGCTGTATCAGAAAAAAGGCGCGTCGGTTTACAACAAACTGGCCGGGGAAAGGGTCGCGCCGACGCTGGCGAAACCCAACATTAAAAATATGCCGAAACCGACAGCGCAGCGTATCGATCTGGTCGCACCGCAGTTTAAATATATCGCTGCTGGCGGCGGCGTGGTGCAAAGCATTATTGATGCGGCGTTAACCCAGAAGCCTTACCCGATAAAAGCGTGGATTATGTCACGGCATAATCCCTTCCAGACCGTCACCTGCCGCCCGGACCTGGTAAAAACCGTTGAGCAACTGGAGCTGGTGGTCAGTTGCGATGTCTATTTGAGCGAAAGCGCAGCACATGCCGACTATCTGCTGCCGGAATGTACCTATCTCGAACGGGATGAAGAGGTATCGGATATGTCGGGACTGCAACCGGCTTACGCTCTACGCCAACAGGTTGTAGAGCCGATTGGCGAGGCGCGTCCGAGTTGGCAAATCTGGAAAGAACTTGGCGAGCAGTTGGGGTTAGGGCAGTACTATCCGTGGCAGGATATGCAGACGCGTCAACTCTATCAGTTGAATGGTGACCATGCCTTAGCGAAAGAACTGCGGCAGAAAGGGTATCTTGAATGGGGCGTCCCGCTGCTATTACGCGAACCGGAATCCGTTCGTCAGTTTACGGCGCGTTATCCCGGCGCTATCGCGACGGACAGCGATAACACCTATGGCGAACAGCTTCGCTTCAAGTCGCCCTCTGGCAAAATAGAGCTTTATTCCGAAACTCTGGAGGGATTGCTCCCAGGCTACGGCGTTCCGCGCGTTCGTGATTTTGCGCTCAAAAAAGAGAATGAGCTTTACTTCATTCAGGGCAAGGTGGCCGTTCATACCAATGGCGCGACGCAATACGTACCTTTACTCAGCGAGTTGATGTGGGATAACGCGGTCTGGGTTCATCCGCAAACGGCACGAGAAAAAGGCATCAAAACTGGCGATGAGATCTGGCTGGAAAATGCCACGGGTAAAGAAAAAGGTAAGGCGCTGGTGACGCCCGGTATCCGTCCGGACACGCTATTCGTCTATATGGGATTCGGCGCTAAAGCCGGGGCCAAAACGGCGGCGACGACACACGGCATCCACTGCGGTAATTTACTACCGCACGTGACGAGCCCGGTATCCGGTACGGTAGTACATACCGCAGGCGTGACGCTGAGCCGGGCATGAGGAAGGAGGGAACCATGAATCATTTAACAACCCAGTACGTCATGCTGCATGATGAAAAGCGCTGTATTGGCTGCCAGGCATGTACCGTTGCCTGCAAAGTGCTTAATGACGTGCCGGAGGGGGTTAGCCGCGTACAGGTGCAAATTCGCGCGCCTGAACAGGCGTCTGACGCGCTCACGCATTTTCAATTTGTCCGCGTCTCCTGTCAGCACTGTGAAAATGCGCCATGTGTTAGCGTTTGTCCTACCGGAGCGTCATACCGCGATGAAAACGGTATCGTTCAGGTTGATAAATCGCGCTGCATTGGCTGCGATTATTGTGTTGCCGCTTGTCCTTTCCATGTGCGCTATCTGAATCCGCAAACCGGCATCGCCGACAAGTGTAACTTCTGTGCCGATACGCGGTTGGCCGAGGGGCAGTCTCCGGCGTGCGTATCCGTTTGCCCAACGGACGCGCTGAAATTCGGCAGACTGGATGAGAGCGAGATCCAGCGCTGGGTCAACCAGAAAGAGGTCTATCGCCAGCAGGAGGCGCGTAGCGGGGCTGTCAGTTTGTACCGTCGTAAAGAAGTCCATCAGGAGGGTAAAGCATGAATACTATCTGGGGAGCGGAACTACACTATGCGCCGGATTATTGGCCGCTGTGGTTAATTTACGCAGGAGTCGTGGTGCTGCTCATGCTTGTCGGACTGGTTGTCCATGCGTTATTGCGGCGGATGCTTGCGCCAAAAACGGCGGACGGCGAAGAGCATCGTGATTATCTCTACTCGCTGGCGATTCGCCGTTGGCATTGGGGAAATGCGTTACTGTTTATTTTATTACTGTTAAGCGGTTTATTTGGCCATTTTTCTCTCGGTCCTGTAGCGCTAATGGTGCAGGTACATACCTGGTGTGGTTTTGCCTTACTGGCCTTCTGGGTCGGGTTTGTGCTGATCAACCTCACCACAGGTAATGGACGTCACTATCGGGTAAATTTTTCCGGGCTGGTGACGCGCTGCATACGTCAGACGCGTTTTTACCTTTTTGGCATCATGAAAGGGGAAGCGCATCCGTTTGCGGCAACAGAGCAGAATAAGTTCAATCCACTGCAACAACTGGCATATCTGGCGATTATGTACGCGCTGGTGCCGTTGTTAATCATCACCGGTTTGCTGTGTCTCTATCCGCAGGTTGCGGGTCTGGGCCCTGTGATGCTGGTGCTGCATATGGCGCTTGCTATCATCGGCTTACTGTTTATTTGCGCGCATCTCTATCTGTGTACTCTTGGCGACACGCCGGGACAAATTTTCCGTAGCATGGTTGACGGCTATCACCGTCATCGTACCGCGCCGCGCGGGGATAAGTCCGCCGTCTGAGTATATCCATAAAATAAAGTCAGCAAGAAAATGTGCCTTGTGTCACATTTTCTTGCAATTTATCCATGCTTGTTTAACTGAACTTCCGTAAAAAGAACGGCAAATTGAGACCATCCTGAGGACATGCTGTTGAAACGCCGTTTGTTTATTGCCGCTTCTTTATTCGCGATGCATCTTTCTCCTGCGCTTGCGGCCGATGCCGTAAGTTTTGCTCCCCAACCGCCAGCCATTAATGCAGGCGCCTGGGTGTTGATGGATTACACTACGGGACAGGTTCTTACCGCCGGTAATGAACACCAGCAACGTAATCCCGCCAGCCTTACCAAGCTAATGACGGGCTACGTCGTCGATCGCGCCATCGATAGTCATCGTATCAGCCCTGACGATATCGTCACCGTTGGGCGCGACGCCTGGGCGAAGGATAATCCGGTGTTTGTCGGCTCCTCGTTGATGTTTTTAAAAGAAGGGGATCGCGTGTCGGTGCGTGATTTAAGCCGTGGCTTAATTGTTGATTCTGGTAACGATGCTTGTGTGGCGCTGGCGGATTATATCGCGGGCGGGCAGCCGCAGTTTGTGGCGATGATGAACAGCTATGTGAAAAAACTCAATTTGCAGGATACCCATTTTGAAACCGTCCACGGTCTGGATGCGCCGGGACAACATAGCTCCGCGTATGATCTGGCCGTACTCTCCCGGGCGATTATTCACGGCGAACCAGAATTTTATCACATGTACAGCGAGAAAAGCCTGACCTGGAACGGCATTACGCAGCAGAACCGTAACGGCTTGTTATGGGATAAGACCATGCATATCGATGGGCTTAAAACCGGACACACATCGGGGGCGGGATTTAATCTTATCGCATCGGCGGTGGACGGGCAGCGTCGACTTATCGCCGTTGTGATGGGAGCGGAAAGTTCGAAAGGTCGTGAGGAACAGGCGCGAAAACTGTTGCAGTGGGGCCAGCAAAATTTCGCGACGGTGCAGATTTTGCACAGCGGCAAAAAAGTGGGCAGCGAGCGAATCTGGTATGGAGACAGAGAAAAGATTGCGCTGGGGGCGGAACAAGACTTCTGGATGGCGCTGCCTAAAGCGGAAATTCCGCATATCAAAGCAAAATATGTGCTGGATAAAAAAGATCTGGAGGCGCCAATCGCCGCTCATCAACGGGTAGGTGAAATAGAGCTCTACGACCGGGATAAACTGATCGCCCAGTGGCCGCTGGTCACTCTGGAATCGGTGGGTAAAGGCGGTATGTTCTCTCGACTGAGCGACTATTTTCAGCATAAAGCGTAAGCCGTTGTCACACACCGTTCACCGTCATCTGAGGTGTCAAAAGGGCGGGATTGCGAGGTTGCTCACAAAATGATCACTCTGTCCTTGTGACCGTAAAAGGCTGTAACTATACTGTATATTTATACAGTTAAATAAGGTAACGGAGGCAGCATGGATTACGAAATCAGGCAGGAACAAAAACGCAAGATAGCCGGTTTCCACATGGTCGGTCCATGGGA
>JGI2924J29684_1076824_pt1 | contig 11616 bp, 10 predicted proteins | sample BenlonsequencITS_FD_29684 | JGI IMG/M metagenome (IMG submission 29684)
CCCCCTCCTTATGCTTATATGTCGATGATGCAAGGAGGGGTTTACCCGGGTAGCTTTATCCCTCCGATTCCGGAAGCCGCTACTAATCAATATCCGTCGGCCCAGGTTTCGTTTACGGCGAGTAATAACGGTGAGTTTTACTATTTATGCCAATACCCAGGTCATGCTGCAAAAGGTATGTACGGGAAAATTATTATTGGTTAAAAGTACAAAATCTAGACTTTGGCGGAATTGGTTATTTGCTTGAGGGTTTATTTATAGATTCGCGGTTCTCTTACTCTTACTCTTACTATGGAAGATATTATGACTTTAGGAAAATTCCTAGATAATCTAAGCATCTTCTGGTGGAAGGAAAAGCTACCTACAATACTTTTATGGGGCCTTTCGGGGTGCATATTAAAGGATCAACATCATTCGTTGCCGACCTGACGACTCAAATTATGCAGTATATCTTAGTAATTGCCGGAACTCTTAGCTCCATGTATACAACTTATTGAAACGCCAAAAGAACTATGGTGTAAGTAAAACCTTATCAGTTTCATTACCGCATATGGGTGTCATTTTGCTCTTCGGTATTTTAAACTCCCTCAGCTTTACTGTCCGTATGGTAATGCGGATGTAAAATTCGGATGTCAGAGGTTAGCGGCCAGAGGTTATTAGATAATTTATTTTTAACAGCTTTGCGCACTCGCGAAATCGAGTGCGCGAATCAGTTACAGATCAACACGTTAATTAATTTAAATAAAATTGCAGTTTTAGGAGATTATATGTATATCTCCTAAAAGATTTTTTTCGGGAGGGCGTGCCATGAATGACACAAAGAAAACCCAAAAATTAAAAACCGTTATTATAGTAGTCTTGCTCGCCGCATGTTTAATTGGGGCTGGGGCCTATGGATTCTTTTCCAATAATAGTAGTTCAACACCCCTTTCGTCGACTTCTAGCAACAGTGACTACACTAATGCCAGGAACCGTGTAGATACTCTAACCCAACAACTGAAATCAAGCCCTAATGATATCGGTTTGCAGCAAGATTTGGGAGATGCTTATTATGATTTAGGAACCGCTGCCCGAAATAATGCTCCGAACGAAGCAAAAGAGGATTATAGTCAGGCAGTAAAAAATTATCAAGTTGTTCTCAAGAATAAACAAGACCTCAATGTCATAACCGATATGGCGACAGCTGCCTATTATAGTCAACAATTTGATCTAGCTGAACAAAGTTACCAAAAGGCCTTAAGCATAAATCCAAATTTCACTCCCGCTTTGAATAATTATGGCGTATTTCTGTATGAGTATAAAAAAGACAATGCTTCAGCCATCCGAATGTGGCAAACTGCCCTGAACCAAGATCCCAATGGACCCAACTCTGCTCAACTTAAGTCCCTGATTAAACAAGCTCAGAATCGATAAAGACTACTTGTAAGTTAACAAGATTAAGAACCAAAGGTTTAATCTATCATTTTTCGAAAAACACAAAAGGGAACTAAGTGCAATACTTCAGTTCCCTTTTGTGCTTCTGTAATCTTATTTACCTTCCCATTCTTCCAGTGGAACCCATCATGGTTCTGACTCTTGAATATTGACCCGATTGTTGAGTTGTGCTAGAAGCATTCACCTTATTAGACCTGTATGTTCCACTCATTACTTGCTGGCTTTGTGAATTATTCATTGGTCCATTCATGGGAGTACTCACAGACTTTGTCTGCATTTGAGTATAACCGGGCATGTTTTGTATTTGATTATTGGGTTCGTTGGTAGCGATTGGAGTACTCATAGGCATCGTCTGCATTTGAGTATACCCCGGCATGTTTTGTAGCTGATTATTGGGTTCGTTAGCACTCGTTGGATTACTAGGGTTTGTCTGGTTAGTCTTCGGAGTTGTTCCCTGCAAATCTCCTGGACTTGTGACATTGCTAGGAGTCATATATGAAGTTGCGCTGGAAGGTTGCGACAATGTGTTGTGGGAATTGCTCCCCGTGGTAGCAGCATTCACGATCCCCGCCACCCCTAATACTAAAGCCATTGATAAAGTCGCCACTAATGCTTTCTTTTGCATGCTACAATTCAATCCTTTCTTAACAAGATTTAGATAATATTAAAATTCAACGCCCTTGAAATCCAGTTTAATTTTCCGTTTGTCTCTCACCTCCTGTTGTCACCATAGTATTCGCAGTCCCTTCCGATTCTCGGGGGGTAGGTTTACATCTTTTTTAAACTAAATTTTTTTAAGGTACCCCCTAAAATCCAAGATATCTTTACGAAACTTTCTACTAGGTGGAGGGGTTGAAGTGCAAGAACAAACAATTCAGCAGACTTTACAAGCAGCTAAAAAGGGAAACAAACTTGCTAGAGAAGAATTTATTGAAAATCACAAACCATTGATCTTGAAAATCAGCTCAAATTTATGTAAGCGGTATCTAACTTGGGGACATGATGAAGAACTAAGCATCGCCTTAGTAGCTTTTAATGAAGCAATTGATGACTATGACCCTGTCCAGGGTGCCTCGTTCTACGGGTTTGCTAAAACTATCATAACACGACGATTAATCGATTACTTTCGCAAAGAGTCAAAACATCAATTACTCTCGCTTACCCCTTCAGAGTCTGACAACGACATCGATCACCATTATGCTTCCGAAGCGTCTTTGGATATATATAAAGAGAAAGAACAGCATAATGATTTTGCCGAGACGGTTAAGAGCTATATAATCGTTTTAGCCGAATATGGAATAACCTTAGAAAATTTAGTGGAAGTCTCCCCTAAACACCGTGACAGTAAAGCAACACTATATAAAGTGGCCCAAAAACTATGTTCTCAACCCGATTTGCTGCAATACCTAACCAAGAATAAGTGCTTGCCTCTCAAAGAGTTAGAGCTTCTTACCGGAGTAAAACGCAAAGTCCTGGAAAGAGGGCGCAAATATCTGATTGCCACAGTTCTAATCCTATCCGATCCTGAATTCAGATCTTTAAAAAACTTTACACAAATAGACTCGATAACTACGCGAAAGGGGTTAGCGTAATGGCCAAAACTAGAGGCATTGTCATGAAGACCTCCAAAAAAAACACTATTCTTTACACTGAATACGGGGACTATCTGAATATCAAAACACCGCTTGCTGCTCCCCTTCTCGGACAAGTTATGGAAGTGGATCTGCCTATACGGAAAGCTATTAGTCCAAGCTTCCTAAAAATAGCTTCGATTGCAGCTATGCTGCTTCTCGTTTTGGGTGTAAGTGTATTTAACATTGTCTCCGGCGTCAATACCGCCGTAGCAGCTGTTGTAATGGATATAAATAATAGTAAGGAACTTTTGGTTAACTCTGATGCCAAAGTTCTTAAGGTGATTGATTTAAATCAAGGAACTCAAATTTCACCATCTGAGCTTGAGCTTCAAGGAAAAGACATTTATACATCTGTTGCCCTAATGGTAGATCAGGCCAATACTCAGGGAGGCTTTAAACAAGGCAAAAAACCGGTCATGGCAAGCATTATCCCCCTTAACAACCGTCAGGCAGATATCGTTGATCAAGCCAAACTCCGTGACTCTATTAGACGCCTCATGATTGAGAAAAATATTTCTTCCGACTTGATGGTAAGCACGACAGATGAAACCACACAAAAAACCGCTCAAAACCTAGGAATGAGTGTGAACAATTATCTAGTGTATAAGGGTTTAATGGCTAAAGGGTTCGTTGTCAATCCAAAAGGTTCAGGTAATAACAACACTCTTCATATGTTGACAGAGGCAAATACTACCTTAAACTCACTTTTCCCTAAAGAATGTGTAACAATAAATCCTCAAAGCGAGACACCTCAAGAGACACCCAACGCGATGGAAACTCCGATGACTGGCCAAAATATGCCTTCTAATGGTACCCAAAAAGCGAGTTTGAATCCAAGTCCGACTCCGAGTTCGGGTCAAAGTCAAAGTTCTAGTCCAAGTACAAGTCATAATCCGAGTTCACCCAATATGACTAACACCTCGCCACCTACCGGTTACCCAATGCCCAGCAGTTCTCCAAAGAACATTACACCCTCGTTCCCCATACCCAAGCAAGATAATATGCCTGCTAGCTCAGGCTCCGAGAGTCATAATATGATGCCTTAAATTCATACAAGAGTCTTTTACACACAAATAGTGAAAGACTCTTGAAATTCATCAGAAATTCATAACTCATTCACAGCAAAATCGAATTGATTTTCTATACTTGAGACATGAAGCAAGGTTATAATTAGAGGAGGAAAAATGATGAATAAGACAAAATGGATTGTAGGACTCTCAATAGCTAGTATAATTGCCCTTTCAGGTACTGTGTTCGCTATGAACTCTGGGTCATATGCCACCAAACCTGTCGGACAAAATACCGTTTTATCAAATTCCGTTAATAAAACCGCCAATCTAGGAACAGGCACTGGCACTGATACCGACGGAAGCAGCGCGATTAATAATAGTTCGCCAACAACAAGACAAGCCACAAGCACATCACCATCTTCAAGTGACAGTAGGCCAAATAACGTAATTACGCCAGGTTCTAATGGATTCGCCGGAGGTTATGGAATGGGTGGTTACGGTACTAATGGAAATGGTGGAGGCAACGGTATGATGGGCGGCTACGGTGCTAACGTAAACGGTGGAGGCTACGGAATGATGGGTGGCTACGGCGCTAACGGAAACGGTGGAGGTTATGGTATGATGGGCGGTTACGGTTCTAGTGGATACGGCGGAGGATATGGCATGATGGGCGGTTATGGTTCTAATGGAAACGGTAATAAGTAATTACTCAAGTACGATACATTCACTGTTGGTTTCTTTGTTACAATGATGTACCATGTACCATATTCCCAATAAACAGAAAAGGAGTTTGTTTCTTGATGAGAATCTTACTCGTTGATGATGAAAAGAAAATCATCACAGTTCTTAAAGCCTACCTACAACAAGAAGGCTTCCAAGTAACTACCGCCCTTAACGGGCTAATTGCTCTGACGCTATTTAAGGAGAACACTTACGATCTAATTATCCTCGATTTGATGCTTCCCGGTATGTCCGGTATAGAGATTTGTCGTGAAATCCGTAAAATATCCTCCGTCCCTATCATAATGCTCACGGCAAAAGTCGAAGAAGAAGACCGTATTCAAGGCTTGGGCATCGGTGCAGATGATTACATTACCAAACCCTTCAGCCCACGCGAAGTAGTCGCTCGGGTTCGTGCTGTTTTACGTCGGGTGAATAACGAAACCACTCCACTTGCAGACATGATTTCCTATAACAACGGTCTGACTATAGACAATATTCAACATGAGGTTCGCCTTCATGATCAAGTAGTTCCACTCACTCCAACCGAGTTTAAGATTCTGGGGGCCTTGGCTAAGCATCCTGGACGGGTATACTCCCGTGGACAGCTGGTTGAAATTGTTCAAGGACATGACTTTGAAGGAGATGATCGCGTGATTGATGCTCATATTAAAAAAATCCGGCAAAAAATCGAGCTTTCCCCAAGTGACCCGCGTATTATTCTCACTGTTTACGGAGTGGGCTATAAGTTCAATCCCAATCCGGAGCTGTAAGATGCGCAAAAAACTATTTTTGTCCACAATCATCATCGCGCTGATTACCGTTACCCTTAGCATGCTAGCCGTTGAATTTGTCTTTCAGCAACAATTTAGTAACTATCTGACTACGACGAATGAGAATACTATAGAGCAGCTGCCTTCACGCCTAAGCGCCCTCTATCTGAGTAAGGGTTCTTGGGATTCTGCCTCTTTAGAAGAAATCAGCAATACCCTTCCGGCTGGCACGACGGTAACATTGAGCGATCCCAATGGCCGACTCATTGCCACCTTAAATGATTCTATGGGATCAATGATGCAGGGACAAGGTAATGCGGGAATGATGGGTATGATGGGCTCATCGGGCATTATGAGTTGGAAAACGAAAACTCTCCCAATTTCCGGAGCAAATGGAGTTATAGCAACAGCTCTAGTTCGCTACCCGTCCACAGCTCAAATTCTAAATCCTCAAGATGTCCTCTTCCAATCCTCAGTATTTCGTTCGCTTTTATTTGCCGGAGGCTTGGCCCTATTATTGGGGATGATCCTCAGTTACTTCACAAGCCGCCGCCTTGTTGCTCCTCTTCAGAGCTTAACCCGAGCTGCGGAACGAATAGGACAAGGACATCTCAAAGAACGAGTTTCGACACGATCACGTGATGAAGTTGGACAATTAGCGAATGCCTTTAATATCATGGCCGACAGCTTGGAGCGGCAAGAAACCCTGCGCAAACAATTCACAGCCGACATCGCCCATGAGCTCCGTACTCCTTTAACTTCCATCAAGAGTTTTATTGAAGCCTTTCAGGATAACGTTCTGCCGGCCAGCCCGGAGAACCTCACCTCCATTCATGAGGAAATTGACCGTTTAGTTGACTTATCCAGTGACCTAAAAGACTTAAATGTGGCGGAAATGGGTACTTTAACACCCATCTTCGAACCAGTAGACTTGAATCATTTGCTAGAAAAAGTGATTAATAGCCTTTATCCGCTGATCCAAGAAAAGCAATTAGCCCTGAATTGGAACGCTTCGCCGGAGCCTGCGACTATATCGGGAGACGGGCGGCTTTTAACCAGGCTCTTTTACAATCTCATTCACAACGCCTATCGGTACTCAAATGATAGCGGTAAAGTGATCGTTAGGCTTACATCAACACCGGATTCTGCGGTAATCGCTATTAAAAACACAGGCCCCGGCATTCCGGAAAAAGATCTGCCTTATATCTTCGAGCGATTCTACCGCGCCGATAAATCCCGTACCCGGGAAACCGGAGGAACAGGAATTGGTCTAGCCCTAGTCCAGCAGATTACAAACCTCCATAAAGGCACCATCACTGTGCAAAGTAAAGTCGGTCAAGATACTGAATTTATTGTCCAACTTCCTAAAGAGATAAAAGTGGCAGAGGAATAGATCCTCGGCCACTTTTATTTTCAAGTATTGCTTTAGCCTGACGTTAGACTTTAGCCTGCAGTTAGAATAATAAAATTAATAACAATTGATCTTATCATATCCCCAAAAACTTATTTTGAACCAAGTGCTTCCTTAACAAGAGGTTGTAGGGCTGGATCTTTTAGCATGGTTTCAAAGGTCGTTTTCATCCGAGGATCAGCCATGATCTGTACCATAGGCTTATACATAGACGGATTAGACATAATACTTACCATTGCATCCTGGTTTTGGCTGCTCCCCATGAAACCAATCATATTCTTTTGGACATTGCTGTCCTTCATCACATCTGTCATCACAGGTAACATTTGAGATGACCCCATGATTTTCACCATAGACTGACGCGTATCAGGTGAGCTTAAAATATCAACCATAGCCGAGGGATTGCTGGTCATATATTGGGTCATATTGCTGGTATTCATCATACCATTGCTTTGACTGCTACAACCGGCAAGGACTAATGTAGCAGTCGAGATTAAACCTACAATTAGAACTGATCTTATTTTCTTATTCATAACCCTCATTCTCCTACATTCAAATTAGCTTTTTCTTTAAATTTTGTCTAAGTATAAGTAGTTTAGAATCAACTAAAAATATGTTCACGAAATCAATCATTGGCAATGTCTTTGTTTTGCTACCATTCCTCATATTACTTCGGGAACAGCAATACCACTTTCATTTTTCTTTAATTCATTCCTCCCTAAATATTGTTTAACAGCATCAATTTGTTTTATGCTGTATTGTTATATCTTTAGTGTACCTCTTTAATATGAATTTCTCATGAATTCGGGCTTAGATATTTGATCTGGAGCCCTTTTTCAATTAGGAAATAATAGAATTATTAAAGAGCCTACTGGATCATCAGAAAAATCTTATTTTCAAAAAATATTAATAAGCGATAGCACAATTCTTACCGCTTTGTTTAGCCATTAAGAGTGCTTTATCGGAGGCCACTACAACATCGTGAATATTACTCGCATCGTCGGGATAACTCGAAACCCCAAGGGATACTGTAATTTGGGGATATGGAGTGTTAGCCAATCGACTAATTTCAGTTCTGATCTTTTCGGCCAACGTTATGGCGTCCTTTTTATCACAGTCTATTAGCAGCAAAACTATTTCCTCTCCACCGTATCTATAAACTCGATCAGTCGCACGGACACAAGATTGAATAGTCTGACCTACTTTTATGAGAATCGCATCTCCAACATCATGTCCAAACTGATTGTTAAAATTCCTAAAATTATCAATGTCAATGAATATTAGTGACAATACACCATTGTGTTCTACATTTTTCATATCGATATCGAACGCCCTGCGATTGAAGAGGCCCGTCAAAGAATCAGTCATAAGCTTTGATCTTAATTGCCGATTGATATCTTTTAATTTTTCAATCCTTCTGTAAAACAAATCGACCGCAATAAAGTTTACTGTCCCAATCAAAGCTCCCAGAGTGATACAATGCACAAGTATATTATTAAAAAGTGGCGTAGCTAAGAAATGTAATGAAGCTACACAAATTATTCCAACAAACACCAATGCTAAAAACAGCCACGATATAATCATTTTTTAAAATCACACTCTCTTGTTATGTGATGACTACAAGTTTTTCCTCACATTCTAAAAATGCTTCAACAACTTCCGGATCAAAATGCTGATTTTTATCCGCTACAATTCTATCTTTAGCCTCTTGATGAGATAGACCTTCTTTATAAGACCTTTTAGAACGAATTGCATCGTACGCATCGCAGAGAGCAAATATCCTAGCTTCTATGGGGATCTCTTGACCTTTTAACCCTTCAGGATATCCTTTCCCATTAAACTTTTCATGGTGATAAGCACAAATATTCATCCCCATTTCGAGGAAAGACTCTGTCAGATCATATTTATCAATCGTTTCTTTAAGGATATTTTTACCCGTTAGAACATGTTTCTTCATTTCGGTATACTCTTCATCTGTCAATTTACCATTTTTCAGCAAAATAGCATCAGGTATAGCAACTTTTCCTATGTCATGGAGTGTGGCTGCATAATAGAGATTATCTATAAACTCGCTAGTTATGATTTTTTCGTACTGCTTATGTGTCCTTAATTGCTGAGCTAAAATTATGGCATAATCTCTTGACCTTTCTAAATGCATCCCAGTCTCTGGATCGCGTCCTTCTGCAAGTGTTGCGAGAGAAAAAACAATCGCCTTTTGTGTACTAAATAACTTTTTGAAAATTGAAAAATTCATGAAGATGCTATACATAACTAAGCTCAAAAATAAGAGGAGTAAAGCTTCGAACATATATACTAATTTACCTAAGGTTACTTTCAATAAAGGTAACTGATGGTATTCCGCGAGGATAAATGGTTGTTGGTCAAAGATATTAACCCTTGAATAATGAATCCTTTCCATTTCATTTACCGGATACCAATTAGAACTGTCGTTTAATGGATAGCTAATTTTCTTAATATCCAAGCTCCCATCTGTTTGATTCACAAATATGTCCAATCCATCATTCGTTTGAATAAATAATTGAGTATTAGGGAGAATCTTAAAAACGTTTGATAAATCAAGATCAATGAACAATACACCTTTTAATGCTTGATCATCCATTAACGGCATAGCTAAGGTCATTACAACCCTTTTCCTTAAATCAGATCCTTCTTTTTCTGTTGCAAAATATACTGGAGAAAGAGATGCTTGACCTTTCTGCAATTTCATGGACTTTTGGAATAGATTCCTATGTACATCACTGTTACTTAAACCATTAGTCCAGGAAAGTAAATTTTCCGTTTTACTGTTTACTTGTAGCATCTCAAGCTCCGAAGCATTCATCACCGTCATCTGATAAAATTGTTTACCCTCCAAGAAACCCGTTAGTACATGCTCTGCCTCCATTTTCTTTGATGGGGCAAAATTTTGTGAGTAATAATCTTTTAGTTCAGGCAACGCTATGGTAAAGTCCAAATCCCGCTGAAGATCAGAAAAATAATTGCTTATATTCGTTTTCCCGGAATTCACTTCAGCCATTGTTTTTTGACCTCTCCATTGTTCTTCTTCATTATATACTTGTCTTGAACCAAGATATAATGAGATTCCAAAAACAATCAGTAAAAGGAGAAGGACTAAAATAAACATTAAATTCTGTCGTATCAACTTTCTAAGCGAGGATAAATCTCCCCTTGGGCGAGTTGAGAAACCCTTCATGATCGTATGCAGAGAATCAGTTTCATGGTTCCTTTTAAGTACCACACGTTAATGTCCATGAATATGTTCATACCTCTTCCCTCTCTCACTATTTTGACTATCTTTATTCATCCTTGTAGAGATATCTAATTAAATAATTCAAATTAACACTTTGAAGAATGGAAAATCATCTAAACATTTGCTTTCTAGCACTATCAATATTTTACTTAAGGAGCCCGCTTTAATTGAAAAATCTACAGCCTAAATTTTGAGACAAGATGTAATAAACTTTCGCCAAGCTTTGCCAGGGCTTCAGCTGATTGGCTCACCGTTTCCATTGTGGCGGCTTGTTCCTCCGACACAGCGGAAACCTCTTCTGCACTTGCTGCAGTCTGCTCAGCTATCACACCAATACTTTCCACTGATTGGACCGCATGGGTTGTACCTGTGGCCATTTGGTGAGATGCTTCCGAAACCTGATGAATTTGCTCTACGACAGTGTTAACTTCTTCTACTATGGTTCGGAAGGAATGACCTGCCAAATTCACAGCTTCTACTCCCGCAACCACATCACCTTTACTATTCTCCATCAGTCCTACCGCACGTTCCGTCTCACGCTGGATATTATCAATTAGGGTTGCGATCTGAACTGTGGAAATCGATGATTGCTCCGCCAACTTACGGACCTCTTCAGCAACTACAGCAAATCCTCTCCCTTGTTCGCCCGCCCGTGCAGCCTCAATCGCTGCATTAAGAGCCAGTAAATTGGTTTGCTCTGCGATTCCTTTGATGACATCCACAATTTGCCCGATCTGTTTGGATTGATCTCCCAACTGGAAAACGGCTTCGGCTGTATGAACAGACGCTTGTCGGATTTGTTCGATTTTGTTCACGGCATTTTCGGCTTGAAGCGCTCCTAGGTTAGCAGCCTGCGCTGCCTTTCCACTCCTTTGGTTAACCACCCCAGCATTTTCCGCCACCTGCAGCGCATTAGCTGACAGCTGTTCAATGACCCTACTGGTATCTCTGACTGATATTGCTTGATCCGTTGCCCCGGACGCAAGTTGAGCTAGAGTTTCAGATATTTGTCCACTGGCAGCTGTCGCTTCCTCTGAAGCAGCCGATAATTCTTGGCTAGTTGCCGCAATACTCTCAGACTGAGTTAATACTTCTCTAATAACCTCTCGCAACGAATGGACCATCGCACTAACCGCTTGGGCTAAAACACCAATTTCGTCTTTATTTTTAATATCAGGCATTTTAACGTTTAAGTCCCCATCAGCCACTGACTGAGCAACCTTCGTCACCTCAGTTAGAGGACGGCTAATATGTCGTGCCAGCATAATTGCCAAACCCGCCCCCACAATCAAGGCCATTAAAACAAATATAATCAGGAACCTCAAAACAGAACTATCTGTAGTCCGCGCATCTACAACGGCTT
>JGI2924J29684_1076822_pt1 | contig 11575 bp, 10 predicted proteins | sample BenlonsequencITS_FD_29684 | JGI IMG/M metagenome (IMG submission 29684)
CACATACATCAGTAGATTTTTCCACAATAGCCCGATTAAGAATGCTGCTGGTACCAGCCAGAGCATTAAAACCAGGGACAATACTCGTTGCAATATTCCAGATAGTACCCAAAAGATGAAGCCCCTCCCTCGATGCCGGAGATAACGAGGACTCGGTTCGATGATGCCGTGAGTCATCGATATCAAAGCTCAGCTCAATCAACCCACCTAAGCCCTCCTGAATAACCTTATTAAATCCATAAACGAATTGTTGACCATCATTCATGGATGAAACTTTACTCTTGAAACGTTCAAGCGCCTGAACCTGCTGATTATGTTTTTGTTCTGTTGTCAACCAAATAGATGCTGAAATATCTTGAGCTTCATGAATAAAGCTAGTAACGGCACTCTTTACCATTTTATTCATATCAAACGTACCTAATATATCACACTCCTCCATATGTTTTTTGATATGCTCTTCTGATTTATAATGTTTCTCCACCCAGTCCAACTGTTTGTGGATAGCTAATTTTATTAATCGAAGTTGTATACCGTTGCCGTTATTTCTTATTACCTCTTCGATATGTCGTGTTAACTTATTGTTTACCATAATATTTCTTGATATTATTTTTATATCCCTATCTTTAACTGAACCAGAATTTTTTAAGTTCATAGATTTTTGAAGTATAGTTAAAATAATAACGTAATTTTGCTTTCTGATATTATGCTCAAGCAATTTCATATCACCACCGTTTCTGGATAAATGATGAATGACGAGCTGGGCAATTTTAAAAAGCGCCCGCATTTGACGATGATTTAATAGTTTTGATTTTCGTGTGGTTTTTCTGTAAAGATTAATATCCTCAAGAACTCTTGAAATAACATTACGGCCATATAGCTTTTCAAAGCTTGGGGTATGGGGGGTGATGAACTTCCTTTTCAAGTGGTGTAAATAATGTCCAGACTCTTTTGTTTCTGGATGAACCACCATATCTCTGGCTAATACTTCAAACATTTCGTACTGACATTCTAATCGATCTATTATAAATTGATAAAATGTAATAAGTCTTCCATTATGGAGTGTTATAGTCGTTCCTTTTTCTATATAATTCTTTATTTTTTCAAACATATACTCGCTGGCAATTTCTCTCCCATTTTGGGGCCATTTACCTGTTTGTGAAAACACAAGTAATTCGTGATACCCTTTTACATACAAATCTTCTCTCACACTACTCAGTACTGAAAGTACCTGATTTGCCAGCAGTACCTGATTTGCCAGCCCACCATGGTTATAGAATATCTCTCTAACATAATCTCTTTCCGGCTGCTGCGCGGGATGATCCTCTGGAAGCGCTCTCGGATATCGTTGTTGCTCTTTATAGAGGGGGTGATTACCATCTGGCTTTGTATACTTGTCTTTTATTTCAGCGCTATCTGGCATTGCTGTTACTCGGGATGAGAGTAACAAACTCGTTACAGCAATACTCTTTATATTTCTTTCTATTTTATGAACCGCTCCTGGCTGAAAGTTATTGCTGCCATGAAAAGATGAAAGAATTCTTTTTTGAATTTCATTACCCTCATATATAATTTGCTCAGTACTTTTAGGAAGAGCAGTTATGCTATCAATATTAAATAACTCATGTTCGCTGTTCACCTTTACCGGAGAAAAACACAACAATGTATGCGCAATTGCCACGGGGTCAATTTCCTTATAAATAACATTAGAGAAAATACATGTAACTTCATTGTTTGAATTTAAATCACCATGCAAAATATGTTTCAGAAATAAATCTAACAATAATTTTTCTGATGTTATTTTATTTTCACAATTGTAAAAATCAGGGGCGATAGGAAAGCCATTTATATCAAATGGCATCGATAAATATCCACGTCCCCCTTCAGCATTTTCGTAACTATAATTCGGAGATATCTTTACTTCGCATTTATTGGTATCAATATCGTTATTTATAATATAGTCCACCTTATAATTAACTAACCTTCGAAAGGTTGGGCTGTTCAAATAATGAAAATCCAACGTCGTTTTAATTTCTTCGCATATAAGTTCAGGTGTTGGTTCAAAAAAAAACTCATAAATATTTAAATTGTATTGTTTTTCATCTCTGGCCATCTCATCCAGCCGAATATATTCATCTGGTAAATTAGATGTTTGCTCATTAAAAATAGCATCCTGATATGTTCCACCCAAAGCTGAAAGGTACTGCATGGTGTCCCTGGTTCCGATACCTTTTATCTTTAACGTCTGCCGTGATGGTCTTGCTGAGATATTTTCTAATGTTATGGGCATCATTTTCTCCTGCCAGAATTGCAATATGGCATCATAAGAATAGATTTAAATTAGCAGTTCTAATCACAAATAATGTTTCTCAAATGTACATACAGAACATTCTATTTTTAATTCAACACTACCACAAAAATAGACAAGCCAAGTTTAGACCACATGAAGTAAACAACAATGAAACACTTTGTGAAACACTTTGTGCTATTTATTAGAATTAGATAAAACATCCTTATATGTTATATAACATCAAAAATATAAAAACAAAAATGTTCTACCGAATCTCACCATAAACCTGCGCAGGTTCACACCATAGGATCGCATAAAACGAGCCATCGTCGGGCTGATAACGTACCTAGTATAATGTCTCATGTGAAAAGGTTTTCTAGTCCTGTTAGGCGTGTTATTAGCACGATGCTAATAGGTATTGAAAAGAATAAATTATTTGTATGTTGTAACTAAAAAGGATTGTTTGACTTTCGCCACGTATGACTCGCGATAAGTAAAGATATAGTAAAGGGATTTATAGGGGAAAAGGATCGGCTTCCCCTACCGCTGATTCATTTGCCTGACCAGCCAGTAATGGATAACGCTGACGATATATTGTTGTTGCGCTTCGCTCAGCGTTTCTCCCTGAGGAATATGATGCCACTTCGCCAGGCACCCGCGACAGCAGGTCGCCGTCGCATGTTGCGCGATAAACACTGGATGGCCCCGCATCGGCGTTTGCTTACCATCCTTCGCCGGGTAAGCAGGTGCCAGTCGTTGGGCGATAAAATCAGCGGCATGTCTATCAATCACCTCCGCGCCTTTATCCCAGCAATATTGCCTTTCTTTGACACCAAGACGAAAACGCGAACGAAATGTCGATCGCGCCAGGCGGGCAAAGAGTGGTTCAAGCGCATTCATCAGTATACTGAGCGTCCTAATGTCTGTGTTAATTGTTCAAGCGCGGCAATACCCGCCAGAGAATTCCCTGCAGGGTCCAGTTCAGGACTCCAGACGGCAATCGCCATTTCATGCGGTACAATAGCGACAATCCCCCCTCCCACTCCGGACTTAGCGGGCAATCCCACTCGCCAGGCAAACTCCCCGGCGTTCTGATACATGCCGTTGGTCGCCATTAGCGCGTTAATCTGCCGGGCCTGCATGGGCGTAACTACCGGCTCGTCGAGATGAAATGCCTCGCCCTGATTCGCCAGAAAAACAAACGTCCTCGCCAGTTCCATACAGCTCATTTTCAACGCACAGTAATGGAAGTAATTTTGCAACACGGTAGGCACATCATGATGAAAATTACCGAATGATTTCATCAGCCACGCAATAGCGGCGTTACGGGCGGAATGCTCAAATTCAGAGCGAGCGACCGTAGCGTCATACGTAATATCCGATACGCCGCAAAGCGCGCGCACAACTTCCAGCATCCGCTGACGCGGCGCGCTAAGCCGTCCTTGCAACATGTCGCATACCACCAGCGCGCCCGCATTAATAAATGGATTACGCGGGATACCTTGTTCCATCTCTAACTGAACCAGCGAATTGAACGGCGAGCCGGAAGGATCTTTTCCGACGCGCTGCCAGATCTCCTCTTCTGGATAATGACGCATCGCCACCACCAGACTGAGCACTTTCGAAATAGACTGAATAGAGAAGCGTTCGTGCGCATCGCCCGCCTGATAATGCTGCCCGTCCACGGTACAAATCGCTATTCCCAGCTTTGAACCCTCGACGGACGCTAAGGCCGGAATATAGTCAGCGACTTTGCCCTGGCCAATGAGGGGGCGAACGCGCTGTAAAATCGTCTCTAAAATTGCATTATCCATGGCCCTGGCCACAACATGCTCCTTGCTCGCAGGTCTGAAAAGGCCTGCGAGTATAGCAGAGAGCACTACGCGACGTCAGGACGATTAGACACGGTTCTTCCAAACGGTCTGCACATTGCAAAATTCGTGTAAACCAAAGTGCGAAAGCTCGCGACCGAAGCCGCTTTTCTTCACCCCGCCGAATGCCACACGCGCATCGCTGGCGCTGTACCCATTAATGAATACCCCACCGCACTCAAGACGCGCCGCCATCTCCGCGGCCAGCGTATCGTTGGCGGTAAAGATCGTCGCCGACAGGCCAAACTCACTGTCATTCGCCAGCGCGAGGGCGTGCGCCGCGTCTTTTGCAACGGTAATGGCGGCAACAGGCCCAAAAAGTTCCTGACGAAATGCAGTCATGTCAGGCGTGACATCAGCCAGAACGGTCGCAGCATAATAGTTGCCTTCCCCGGCGATTTTCTCGCCGCCCAACAGTAGCCGTGCGCCTTCGGCGACAGAAGCCTGCACCTGTTGATGGAGTTCATCACGCAGATCGAAGCGCGCCATCGGTCCCAGATCATTCTCTTCAACGAGGGGATCTCCCATCGTTAATGCCGAGGCTGCTGCCACAAAGCGCTCAGTAAACGCCTGCGCAATACCCTCTTCGACAATAAAACGTTTGGCGGCGGCGCAGACCTGTCCGGTATTTTGATAACGTCCTGCAACCGCGGCTTTTACCGCCAAATCGAGATCGGCATCATTGAGCACAATAAACGGATCGGACCCGCCCAGTTCCAGCACACATTTTTTCAGCGCCGCACCTGCCTGAGCGCCAATCGCTGCACCGGCGCGCACGCTGCCTGTCACCGTCACCGCCGCGATTCGTGGATCGTTAATCATCTGACTCACGCCCTCATTACTGGCGTTAAGCCATCCATAGACGCCTGCGGGAGTACCGGCTTCCGTAAAGATTCGGGCTATCATCTGCGCGCAACCGGTAACATTAGGCGCGTGTTTTAATAGATAGCTATTCCCCGCCAACAGTATCGGCACCGCACCGCGTAACACCTGCCACAAAGGAAAATTCCACGGCATTATCGCCAGAATAACGCCCAGCGGACGGTATTCAATCACAGCCTGCTGATTTTCTACCCGTGTAGGCTCTGGATTCAGCATTGCCGGACCATGTTCCGCATACCAGTCACATAACGCAGCGGATTTCGTCACTTCCGCACGCGCCTGTTTTATGGGTTTACCCATTTCACGCGTAATACATTGCGCCATCTCTTCTGCATGAGTACGAAGCGCCTGACCAATGTCGCGTAATGTTTGCGCCCGTTGCGTTACGGGGGCCATTTTCCACTGTTTGAAGCCTTTCGCCGCCAGATTCAGGGCATGTTCAATCTCTTGCGCGTTAGCCCAGGGCATTGTCGCCAGCGTCTGTCCGGTCGCAGGGTTAATGGATAGCGCCGGTGTTGGAGTCATCATGGTCATGTGCTTTCTCTCGTTATCAGGGGAGTCATACCATCATGACGCCCTTTACCATTTCTGAAAAATGAATAATATTAACCACACTATTCATGAATTGAGAAACCTATGGACCTGACGCAACTGGAGATGTTTAACGCTGTCGCTCTGACGGGCAGCATTACGCAGGCGGCGGCAAAAGTACACCGCGTTCCGTCCAACCTGACAACACGCATCCGCCAGCTTGAAGCCGATCTGGGCGTTTCTCTATTTATTCGCGAAAACCAACGCCTCAGGCTGTCGCCAGCCGGGCATAACTTTTTACGTTACAGCCAGCAGATCCTGGCGCTGGTTGATGAAGCCCGCATGGTGGTCGCCGGAGAAGAGCCGCAGGGACTGTTTTCACTCGGCGCGTTGGAAAGCACTGCCGCCGTCCGTATCCCCGCGCTACTGGCGGGTTTTAACCAGCGTTACCCTAAAATTCAGTTCGCATTAACGACAGGTTCTTCCGGCGCCATGCTGGAGGGCGTGCTCGAAGGAAAGCTAAACGCCGCCTTTATTGATGGTCCGCTCATGCATCCGGGGCTGGAAGGTATGCCGGTCTACCCGGAAGAGATGATGATTGTCGCGCCGCATGGCCATCCCGTGGTATCGCGGGCAAGCGACGTGAATGGTTGTAACATCTATGCTTTTCGCGCCAACTGTTCTTACCGGCGGCATTTCGAAAGCTGGTTTCATGCCGATGGCGCTATGCCTGGTACGATTCATGAAATGGAGTCATATCATGGAATGCTGGCGTGCGTGATAGCCGGCGCAGGTATTGCGCTGATGCCAGCAAGTATGCTCAATAGTATGCCAGGGCATTATCAGGTGGAGGCCTGGCCGCTGGCGGAAAAGTGGCGCTGGCTTACCACATGGCTAATCTGGCGTCGCGGGGCGATGACGCGCCAGCTCGAAGCATTTATAGAGTTACTTAATGCCCAACTATCGAGTACCGACTAAAAACAAGACGGCCTGCGAAGTAAATGAGATGCAGCTCACAAAATGATTGTCTTTTCGCCAGTAAACGTTTTAAGATCGTGCCCTCACCTTTTCGCAACTAACCCGAAATAATCTATGACTATCAATCCAGTTTCCCGCAAAGTCGCGTGGCTACGGGTAGTTACGCTTGCTATCGCCGCTTTTATTTTTAATACCACGGAATTTGTGCCGGTCGGTTTACTGTCAGACATTGCCGAAAGCTTTCATATGCAAACCGCGCAGGTCGGCATCATGCTAACCATTTATGCCTGGGTAGTTGCCGTAATGTCGCTGCCTTTTATGCTCCTCACCAGTCAAATAGAGCGCCGTAAGCTACTCATTTGTCTGTTTGTTCTGTTTATTGCCAGTCACGTGCTCTCCTTCCTGGCGTGGAACTTTACCGTGCTGGTCATTAGCCGTATCGGCATCGCTTTCACCCACGCTATTTTCTGGTCGATAACCGCATCTCTGGCGATCCGCCTGGCCCCTGCCGGAAAACGCGCGCAGGCATTAAGTCTGATAGCGACCGGAACCGCGCTGGCCATGGTGCTTGGACTGCCGATAGGCCGCGTTGTTGGCCAGTATTTTGGCTGGCGCACCACTTTCTTTGCCATCGGTATGGGCGCATTAATTACGCTGATATGCCTGATTAAGCTTCTACCGAAATTGCCGAGCGAACATTCCGGCTCACTAAAAAGTTTACCTTTGCTATTCCGACGCCCGGCGCTGATGAGCCTTTATTTACTGACCGCCGTTGTGGTGACAGCGCATTACACGGCTTATAGCTATATTGAACCCTTCGTCCAGAATGTAGCCGGGCTCAGTGCGAATTTTGCTACCGTTCTGTTACTGATCCTGGGCGGCGCAGGGATCATCGGCAGCCTTGTGTTTGGCAAACTGGGTAATCAGCATGCCTCGTTGCTCGTCAGTATCGCTATTTCTTTGCTGGTTGTCTGTCTGCTTCTGCTGCTGCCTGCGGCGGATAGCGAAGCGCATCTGGCCCTGCTGAGCATTTTTTGGGGAATCGCGATTATGGTGATAGGGCTCGGTATGCAGGTGAAAGTGTTAGCGCTGGCGCCGGATGCTACCGATGTCGCGATGGCGCTATTTTCAGGCATCTTTAATATCGGTATTGGCGCTGGCGCGCTGGCAGGAAATCAGGTGAGTTTGCACTGGTCAATGTCGACCATCGGTTATATTGGCGCTGTACCCGCCTGTGCGGCGCTGGTATGGGCTGTGCTCATATTCCGTAAATGGCCCGTGACGCTGGAAGAACAGCCGCGTTAAAGCATTCGCTGCCGGGAACGCGTTCCCGGCAGACGAAAAAGCGCCTTAGTGGTACGTTTTAATAATTTCCAACACGCCGTTGATAATAAATTGTACGCCCATACACACCAGCAGGAATCCCATTAAGCGGGAAATTGCTTCAATCCCCCCTTTTCCCACCAGCCGCATGATAGCACCGGAACTGCGTAAGCACCCCCAAAGGATCACCGCCACGGCAAGGAAAATAATCGGCGGCGCGACCGTAATGACCCAGTCGGGAAACTCGCCGCCATGACGCACCGTGGAGGCAGAACTGATAATCATTGCGATGGTCCCCGGTCCCGCGGTGCTTGGCATTGCCAGCGGAACAAACGCAATATTGGCCGTCGGTTCGTCCGCCAGCTCCTCCGATTTGCTTTTCGCTTCCGGCGACTCATGCGCTTTCTGCTGCGGGAAAAGCATTCTGCAGCCGATAAACGCCACGATTAATCCCCCGGCGATCCGTAGCCCTGGAATGGAAATACCGAAGGTGTTCATGACTAACTGCCCGGCGTAGTACGCCACCATCATAATGGCGAAGACATAGACCGAAGCCATATATGACTGCCGGTTACGTTCCGTGCTATTCATGTTGCCCGCAAGGCCAAGAAACAGCGCCACGGTGGTTAGCGGATTGGCTAAAGGGAGCAGTACAACCAGCCCCAATCCAATCGCTTTAAACAAATCCATCATAATACTATCTCTTACCCATCAGCGTTGCATGAACCGGAAGTATAAAGTGTAACAGCCCCGACGCGCCATTTTGCCAGTACGCAAGTCGATAACTTCCGTAACCTATAAGCTTTAATTATCAATCAGTTACAGGTTATCACAGCACATTACCTCGTACATCTTTTAGCAAATCGTGGCATCGGTTAATTCATTCAGTTGACTTATACTTGCCTGGGCAATAGTATCTGAAGCAACTAATTACTTGCCGGGGCAACCATTTTGAAAAGCACCAGTGATCTGTTCAATGAAATCATTCCGCTGGGTCGCTTGATCTACATGGTAAATCAGAAAAAAGATCGCCTGTTAAATGACTACTTATCCCCGCTGGATATCACCGCATCACAGTTTAAAGTGCTTTGCTCGATACGCTGCGCGGGATGCATTACCCCGGTTGAACTTAAAAAAGTGCTGTCTGTCGATCTCGGTGCGTTGACGCGGATGCTTGACCGTCTGCTGTGCAAAGGCTGGATCGAAAGACTGCCGAATCCTAATGACAAACGCGGCGTACTGGTGAAGCTAACGCCAGAGGGCGCGGCAATCTGTGAGCAATGTCATCAACAGCCAAGACAAGACCTGCATCAGGAATTAACAAAAAACTTAACTGCGGACGAAGTGGCAACGCTTGAGTATTTGCTCAAGAAAATTCTGCCGTAGATAAAAAAAGAGGTATGACGATGTCCAGACGCAACACTGACGCTATTACTATTCATAGCATTTTGGACTGGATCGAGGATAACCTGGAATCGCCGCTCTCACTGGAAAAAGTGTCTGAGCGTTCAGGGTACTCCAAATGGCACCTGCAACGGATGTTTAAAAAAGAGACCGGTCATTCATTAGGCCAATACATCCGCAGCCGTAAGATGACGGAAATCGCGCAAAAATTAAAAGAGAGCAACGAACCCATTCTCTATCTGGCGGAACGCTATGGTTTCGAGTCACAACAAACATTAACCCGGACGTTCAAAAACTATTTTGACGTGCCGCCGCATAAATATCGGATCACAAATATGCATGGCGAATCACGGTATATGCTGCCGCTGAATCATGGCAACTGCTAGTTGTATATGCGCTATGCAAAGATAACGCCAGAGGGACATGGCGTATCGGCGCGGCCCTCCATGCCGAACACGGCAACACGGATTCCCGGGAAGATTTTAACTCAACGCATAACGACGTGGATTTCTGGGGTATTTCTCTTTATCAGAGCTGGCGTAACGGACGCGTCAACATAACGGGCGATATCGGATATAACGCCAGCGATGGTATTAGCGCCAACCTCATTGAGAAGACCACGTTTGCAGGCCAGATCGGCGTAAAATTACTGAAAGGCGACATGCGCTGGGGGCTGGGCTATAGCGTTAATACTTCCAGTCACAATAACGATCAGATGATTAACGCCACCTGGCAACTTAGCTTCTGATAGCCAACCGCAACACGCCCGATGGCGCCAGTTCATCGGGCTTTTGAATCATGCTGATGTAATGGCATCTCTGGCGTCATTTATGGGAGGCGCATTTGCTTCCTGTATTTCACAGTACGTTATGGTCGTTGCCAGTAGCGGCTTCACGAAAAAAGTGATAGCCGTCGTCCTGCCGCTTAATGCGGTTATTATGGTCAGTTTGCAATACGCCGTTGGCCGCAGGCCTACCGCCGTCAATATTCGATCGATGATGACGACAGGTACTTTCTTTTTTATCTTCGGTCTCAGCGGATTTATTTTTTCAGGCGACAATCTGTTTTTTTGGTGCTCTCGGCGGCGGTATTCACGATTGCCGAAATTATTTATGCCCCTGTCGAATATATGTTAATCGATAACATTACGCCTGTCGGCATGAAAGCCAGCTATTTTTCAGCGCAATCGCTGGGCTGGTTGGGAGCGGCGGTAAACTCGCTGGCCAGCGGCGTGATCCTGACGACGCTTCCCGCCTGGGCGCTGGTGTTAAACGGAATGCCTATTCCCCCTGCGGGACAGGCCATCGTCCGTTAATTATCAGTAACCGGTGATGCGCACATTACCCCTATATATTGCAGGCTAATTATCTGCGACTAACGCGATAATTCAGGAGTATTCGTGGACGCCGACGAAAATACGCTAACGTTTAACCCTTGCTGTAAAATAAATGCACAATTCAGACTTTGCTTATGCGCAAATTAGTACTATAGTCTTGCATGATTTTTTAAAAAAAAGAGGATGCACGCTAAAATAAGGAGAAACGAGATGTTAGGCAGTATTAACCTTTTTATCGTTGTATTAGGAATTATTTTATTTTCCGGATTTCTGGCCGCCTGGTTCAGTCACAAATGGGATGATTAATGAACGGAGATAATCCCTCGCAGAGCCGGCCCCTTGCTGCATCGTTGCGCAAGGGGCCGCTTTTGTCTGGATGGCAGGCAAAAAAAACCGCCGGTTCACCAGCGGTAAATGCTTGCATGGATAGATTTGTGTTTTGCTTATACGCTACCGGGCAAATTCTTGCGAGGATAACGGATCGCTAACGACTGTAGCACCCTTAATATCAATGAATATTAAACGATGCGCAACCAGGCCTGAATAAGGCATTATGAAGCCTTTTGTCGCCACCTTGCCGCATTTTGTAAGACTCATCGTACTTCCCATACACGGCTGACCCGGAAATTGCCGATTAGTACTCATTACTTTTGTAGCCGGCTCACGCGAACAACCGCTTCCTTCGCTTTCTTGTCCAGACTACCGTTAATATTGATCATTTGATCCGGCTGAACTTCCCGCCCATCAAATACGGCGGAAGGAATTATCACGTTAATCTCGCCGGATTTATCACGAAATACATAGCGATCGTCGCCTTTATGATCAATAAGGTTGCCGCGCAGCGAAACGGTCGCGCCATCATGCAGGGTTTTTGCCTGTTCGATGGTCATTTTTTCTGCATCATCCGTACCGCGATAACCATCCTCAATAGCATGAGGCGGCGGCGGTGCCACGTCTTTTTTT
>JGI2924J29684_1076821_pt1 | contig 11573 bp, 10 predicted proteins | sample BenlonsequencITS_FD_29684 | JGI IMG/M metagenome (IMG submission 29684)
CGACTTGGGCGTATAAGTTTTCGATGGTTTCTTCTTGTTTACGCTTTTCTTGGGCAGCAGCCTTAGCACTCTTAGATGTGGTGAACACCTTGTCAGCGCCTTCTAAGAGCTCCTTCTTCCAGCGGTGAATCACACTAACATGTACTCCGTATTCCGATGCAATTTCTCCAATGTGGCGTTCTTCTTTTAAGGCTTCTAAAACGATCTGCAATTTTTGCTCAGGTAACCACTGTTTTTTTTTGCATGGGATGTGCTCCTTTCACTTCTCAGTTTACTTCGAGATTGGTGTCGCTTATTCCGTGCAAAATCGTGTCGCATTTCCTGGGACCATTATATCCCGGTGATTAAGAATTTCGTCATTTCAATTTTTTTTTGTCCAATCACAGCAGGTTATATCAAAGCAGTTGACGTGTTTCGTCCGGTTTACGAATGATTCCATGAGATGTTGTGTTGCTGTTATAGCTGTGGCGACGGCCTGATCTAGATTATCGCTCCTGTGATATGATTCCGCACCCACCGCCAGCGAGGATCCCCACAGCATTACGCATTGATAACCCTGCTGCAGTATTCCGCCTGCAAGTGGTTCCGCTGCACGCACTTCTTTGTCCATGGGTCTTCCAAATTCGCGGTTCAGAATAAGCATCAGTGCGCTCGAACAAGCACCTTGTTTCATAGATACCTTTCTGGCGTCTTTTACAGCTACTTTTGAGTCACTCATTTTCCCGTAAAGCCTCCTCCTGATAAATAATGAAAAAAGAACCACCTCTTGCGCGGTGGTTTTGCTAGAAAAGCTTGCCATTTTAATTTATTCTAGTAACTTTATGTTAAATATATTGTATTACTAGAGTTAATATTTTTAGTTAATTTAAACTCAAATCTATTCTGCAATTATGAAGCTGTCAAATACCTGGCCTTGGTTTGGACCGCTTGCTGCAAAACCTTGTGCAGTAAGGCCATTTTCATCTTTCGTTATGATCATGAAAGAGCGAATGGAGTTTTCTTCGATGACTGGTTTGTAGCCTGATGGGTGATATGGATCATCTGCAACCCTATAGTTGTTACCTATAGACGCCGCTTCAATGTAATTTACATCGTTGATCAAGTATCTTTCGTAAACGTGGGAATGTCCGAAGTTAACGCCATTTACATCATATTTTTCAAATAGAGGTCTAAGTACATTCCAGGCGTAGTCGCCATGAGGATATTTTACTGTGCCATCTTTCTCCACCAGAGGTTCAGAATAGGGATACCAGCCGTCGTTTCCTCTATTAAGCATATGCCAATGCATGTTTACCCATTTGTATTTTGCATCTGTTGTTTTCAGGTCATTTTTAAGCCATCTTACTTGTGGGCTTCCTTCTGATATGTCGTCAAACATAATCCAGCCTGGAGCTTCGAAACCGCTCCAAGGATGCCATCTGAAAGCTGAGATACTAGAGATGTGCATATCGCCATAATCTACACTGTACCAGTGTTTTCCGTTTGGATAGTATTCTTGTTCAGGATAAAGAGGTCTGAACATTTGCATGTAGATGGAAAGTGACCAGTCGTCAGGGTTATTTGTTGCCATCTCTTTATCGCTCATAATTCTCTGGTCGTCTACTTCGTGATTGCCGGGAGTTATAAAGATTGGAGTGTATTGCAGCAGTTCCGCTCCGTCTTCTTCTTGTTGCATGATTTCAAACCAGGTTTTGCCTATTTCAGCTGGAGCGATGTAGCAATCTTCTACAAAGAACCATTCTCCTGCTTTCCATGGAGTATTTTGCAAGTCACCGCCGTAGATGATGAAGTCGGGTTTATGTTGACCAATTTGTTTCACTGTTGCAGGGCTTTCAGCCTTTAATTGAAGGTCAGATAATAATGCAAAAGTAAAGTCTTCACCATTTACAGGAGCAGTTTTGAAGTTGTAAACTTTTGATTTTTCAATTTTGTCTCCAACCTTTGTGGTTGCTTGATAATAGTAAATCGTATTAGGCTTCAGGTTTTGTAGAGTTGCGATTTGTTGAAAAACGTTTAACTCAGGATTTTTAGCAGGATCTGGGTCATAACCTTCTGGAGTTATTGATGTTCTAAGTCCCTCAATTTCGTATTGTGTTGCCGCAACTGTTGTTCCCAAATCTTCCGTTAGACCGAATTCCACAAAACCTTCTCCGCTTTCTTTTGAGATCCAGACTACATTCATTTCATTGCTTGGATTTAAAGTAAGCAGATACGGTTTTGTATAGGTCAGCTCTTCGCCTGCTTCACTTGCCAATCCAACAGTTGGAATCATTGCAAGCAGTACCATCAACGTTAAAATAAAAGATACAGTTCTTTTCATCAGGTCCTCTCCTTAATTTTTTTTTGCGTACTGACTCTCATTTAACTCCTCTTCCATCCCCAGCCAAAACCCAAAAAAGTCTCCTACACCTCCTTTCCACGCCGGCATCCCGGAAAGCGCCCCCGCTACTGCCTCGTTCATTTCCTTTCATCTTTCTTCCTAATTGTGCCGCGAAACAGTTTGCGGTGAACAGATATTACCGGAACCAGACTCCCCCTAAATTATCCATTATGATAGTAGCTAAGCTTTAAACAAGAATTAATTTGCTGTTAAATAATTCCTCTAAGTTTGTTAATTGTTATTAATAAAGCAAAACACCTGAAACTACTCGTTTCAAAGGGTTTTTTTGTAATGCCCCCAGACAGAGTCTGAGGGCTTTCAACGTATAAATTCTGAAAATGCGTTGTCAACAACCCTTTTTGTTGCTTAGCCTTCCATCCTTAATAAGTCTCGCTCTATTAAATTGAGTGTGAACTGATGGGATGGAATTATTCGAATTCCGTAAGCATCACGTAAATACCAATCAAAGTAAGTAAGCCCTGGCTTTAGCCATAGGGAGGAAATCAAATGCTGGGATTGAGTATCACGACGTTACTCTCTTCAAAAACGGCACCGTCTGAATACAAAATATAAGCGTAATATGTTTTACCGTTCGTCAGGCTTTTTACATGCGCACCTTGACTGTTGAAGTTAGCGTCGGCAAGGTAATATGTGCCATCGTAATCCTCGCATATCCACACCGTATAGTCTTTACCATTCGCCGACCTTATTGCAAAGTCTATATGAGCTTGACCATCGCCGTTTGAGCTTACGGTTGTGAAAATTTCCGGTGTTTTCAAGGCGTTTATTGCCGCTACAAGAGTTTCCAGCGCTGTGTCGATCTCATTTTGCGAGGTTTCATCGGCTAAACTAACTCTTTTCGCTTCATTCAACGCTGTCTGGAAATCATTCCATGAAGCATGCGTATAGTCGAACCGATTCAACAACTCTGATTCGGCTATTTTATCGTTAAGAGCGGTTTTGTCAAGCGCTTGTTCGAAGAAAAAGATCGGATTGGAAAACGCGAATGGAGCCGAGGTGTCGAACGCAGGGGTACTGTAAGAACCGTTGGTCAGTTTTTTAGTCGCAGTTTCCTTGCCTTCTACTTCCATACGGATAAAGTCGCCGGGATTGACAAATACTTCAACGGTTTCATTGAATGAAGCGGCGTCAATGTTTTTTGTATAGACGATCTCGCCGTTCTTTATAAGCAGGACTCTGGCCAAATCCTCAATGCAATAACCGCTGAGATCAACATCTACATATTTGCCTTCCTGCGGAACCGCGACGTCGTCTCCCATCATGGCGCTGCCTACGCTAAAGTCAATGACGGGGCCATTGGAACCATACATATGCCCTGCTTTGAACCCATTGACGATACCTTCAACCGAGTATTCATCCACATAAACGGTGGTGTATACTGATCCTATACCCGCTGCGGAATGGGTATCGGTATCCGCAATGCCATACAAATGCCTGCCCTGATTGTTCAAGATATCCCATTGAACCCGTGCTTTAGCGTTTGCCGTATAATTTGAAGCATACCAGCCGTTCCAAACCTCAATTCCGTCCAGATCCGCGTTCCACGAATCATTTTTACCCCATGGATCGGCTTCTACCGTTCCATCGTACGGGTGAGCGGCGTAAGCAAGCCCCTCGCCGTTTGTATCTGCTTTGAAGTTGTCAATGGCTGCCTTGGGCAGTACTCCTGCATTGTAGTTCTTTTCCTGATTCACATTCATAAACACAGCGTGGCCATAGCCGCTGTATTCGTTGCCCCTGATCGGAATAATATTGTATTGCGGTCCGGCAACCTGGGCGTCCGCCCAACCTCTGGAATTATCATGATCGCTGATATTGATAAAATCCATACCGACTTTTTGCGCCTGAGCAAAATTCTCAAAAATCGTTCCGGAACCATCGGAATATCTGGAATGGTTATGAATATCGCCGGAAACCCAACCAGCTTGTCCGGAAGTGACCATTCCCATTTTGGTTTGCTCCTCCGTTCCATTTTCATCCATGGATTCATCTGTGGGAGATGCCATGACAGCGGATTGCATGCATCCGATCATCATAGCAAACGCTAAGATGAATGCCAATACTTTTGAGGATAGTTTGCTGTTTTTCACCATGACCAAACTCCTTTCAATTTTTTTTGATACCTTTTGGTATCTAAGGAATTTATAACATGGCAATGTTAAATTTACTTACATATACAGGTAAATATATTGTAATACAGGTAAATATATTGTAAATTTTTAGCGCCGTAAAGCCCCTAGCTTCAGCCTCCTAAAAAGAGAGGGTGATCAAGAATAGCTCTATCCTGAAAAAACAACCAACCACAACATATTGCAAGCAAAACTCAACAACGTGCCCACATATAGAGCAATAGGCCTTAGGCTAATTTTCATCTTCTGATGGTGCCGCGCAAGCGGCATGGTGGTCTATAAGATTGTTTACCTCGGAACGGAAACAGCTGTTATAGCACGCAGGGGTATTAACACGGAATCGTTGGTATTATTAACCGTTCGGTGCACTTCAACGTAATTGGAACCCACACCATGCAGCGTACCCGTCACCGGGGTGGAAGCGTCACAGGGGGTAGATGAGAACTTAAAAGATGAACAATTCGACCACTTTTACAGCCAAGGCAAAGGACGCCCCTCACTTAGTCCAACCCGCATGCTAACAGCTATCATGATACAGCTGGAAAAAGGTTACTTAGATCGCGAAATGGATTAAGCTGCCCAATTCGACGACCGGGTAAAATATGTAAAATAAGCACCCTTGTTATCAGGTGCTTTTGCTAGGTGTCTTTACGCAGAATGTTTAAATACTCTTCGTAGGCAAACACCCTGTTTCTTTGAACATTTTCCGTCTGTTTTAAAATACCCAGCCGGACAAGTTTATTAACAGCATTGGACGCCGCGTTAAAAGATACCCCTAACTCTTCACTGGTTTTCTTGATGTCAATGATGGGGCTGCCTTCCAGGTAATTAAATACCTTCATGATGGTTTTAGCGGCTTTTCCTGTGTTTTTTACAATCTCCCTATTTTTATTATGCAGTTTAACCAATTCACCAATGGTTTGGATGGCGTCCAGTGCAGACTCATAGGTGGCCAGCAAAAAGAATTTAACCCACTGCTCAAAGTTTCCTTTTGCTCGAACCTCCGTCAAACGGTCATAATACTCAATCCGGTTGCGCTTTAAAAAATAAGAGATGTATAAGGTTTCATAACTTAAAATTTTTTTTTCCATCAGAAAAAGGTTGATTAAAAGCCGTCCGATTCTCCCGTTGCCGTCCAAAAACGGGTGGATGGTTTCAAATTGATAATGAATCAGAGCGGTTTTAATTAAAGGCTCCAGCTCATCCTCGTTATTAATAAACTTTTCCAAATCAGACATGGCTTCTATCATGTCCTCTGGATTAGGCGTAATATAGCGGGCATTTTTTAACGTGCTGCCTACCGGCCCCAGCCAGTTCTGACTGCGTCTGAATTCTCCCGGATTTTTTTCCTCCCCCCGAACATTCTGCATTAAGACCCTATGGGTTTCTTTAATGAGACGATTGCAAATGGGCAGCTCTTTAAGCCTTGCCTTTGCATATTGTGATGCTTTTATATAGTTAATGACATCCGCCACATGGCGATTGGTGTTTTCCTCAATCTTCGGGTCTAAAATATCATCCAGAGTAGCCTGCGTTCCCTCTATCTGTGAAGACAAGAGGGCCTCTTTGCGAACATACATAGAAACAAAAAGCTCAATATTCGGTATCTGCCTCGAAAGACCTTCCAAAATGCCGATGCTTCTGTTCGCCTTGGACAAAAGACCTGCGGTCTCTTCGCCGATCTCGATAGGCGGGTCCGGCGGCAGTGGCTTTGGTATAAATGATTTGTATTGAAGTTCGCCGGTCAAGTTGGTTCGATATTCTCCTGCCCTGTTTTTCATTGGCCACATCTCCCAAAATGAAATAACAATCTGAAAATAATACTGTTATTTCATTTTACCAGTAATATTGAAATAAAGAAAGCGTTTCTCCTGTTATTATTTCATTTTGGCCGGATTTTAAAAGTAATATACTTTTTCGTTCCCTTAAATGCCACAGTGTAAAAACGACAGCGGAGGATGGTGGATTTGGGGATATGATCCATGTTTTGCCTTATTATTCCATTAGGATTATCCGGGTCTTCTACATAATTGAAAATTGGCAAACAAATAACCCTCTCCTGAAAAAGAGAGGGTGACCGAGCAAGCTTATTAAGAAAATTAATTTATAAAGGTGCTGAAATTGCTGTTATAGCATTCATGGGTATAATCAAAGCCTCTCTGATATTATTGGTCATCCGGTGCACTTCCACATAATTAGAGCCTACGCCATGCAACATCCCTGTAACGGGGGTAGATTCTTCGCTTACATAGACGGTAATATTTTTCCCCACCAAGCTTTGCAATCGATCGTTAAAGGTCATACCGTATCCTGGACAGTACGAACCTCCCATACCGCCGCCCGGATACCCACCGGGAGGATATCCGGTTCCAGTGGCATCAGCCATCAATATCGCCTCCTTATAACAATGCATATCCCAGAATATGCACGATGAGGCAGAATTGTTCATAAACTTTTATGCCTGTGTTTCATCTCCGTCCGCGCCCATCTCACCATCACCGGGCTCACCTTCAACATCTGTTGTTTCCTCAGTTCGCTGCGCCACTACAGTTACCACAGTGGTGGCGGGATCGTCCAACAACTCCACATTATCCGGAACTGCAATATCCCGGACAGCAATGGTATCCCCCACAGAGAGACCGTCAACATTAACGACCACTTCCCGTGGTATATCAGCAGGCAGACAGGATATCTGCAACTCCCGCAGAGTGTATTGCACAATACCGTCGTTAACCGCTCCTGTAAAATTAATCGGCACGACCGCCTGAATAACATTATCCAGAGAAATCTGGTGCAAATCCACACTAAGCAAATTATGCTTTATAGCACCGTACTGCATATCTTTAATCAGCACTTTGTAATGTCGCTCTTCTTCACCTCCCGACCCCTTGATTGTAAGATCAATCAAAGAGTTGGCACCCTCGGATAAAATCTTTTTTAACGGTTTTAACTCCATTTCCACAGGGATACTGCCCACCGCCTTGCCGTAAACCACCCCCGGTATCATATCCCGGCGGGCCAACCGTTTGCGGTAACTTTTACCCCTTTGATACCTGTAATCGACTTGCAGATTAAAATTTGCCATTTTCAAACCTCCTCTAGGATAATATTCCCTTTTAGCGGTTATATCATGCCTGCCATCAACATAACATTAAGTATAATAATTAAGGCGCACAGGGGGTGTGTTAATAATGCGCAAAAGCAAACAATTTATATCCATGCCGGTAATAAGCCTGGAAGAGGGTCAGCAAATCGGCATCATCAAAGGCCTGGTGATTGATCCCGGGTTAAAAAGGGTGGCTGCCCTGATGATAGAACAAAAAGGTTGGTTCAACGATCAAAAATTCATTCCTTACATCAATGTCCACAGTGTAGGCGAAGACGCTGTCACGATTAAGCACGGCACCATGGTGCAAAAAGGTACCAACCTGCCGGAAATAATCAGCCTGACAAAAAATAAAGTTAAAGTAAACGGTGCCCGTATCGTAACCGAAAGCGGCACCCTGCTGGGTGAAGCAGATGATTATTACGTAAATATGGCTTCGGGGGAAATGATCGGCATGGAGTTTAGCGGTAGTTTTATGAATGGCCTATTCAGCGGCAAAGCCTTTTTAGATATTAATCATGTCCTTACCATAGGTAAAGATATGATCGTCTGCTCAGATCAAGCATTGGATGAAGCAGTCAAACTGGACGGGGGTTTACAGGAAAAATTGCGCGGTGTAAGGGAATCCACAAGCCACATATGGGAGTCAACTGTACAAAAAACACGGGAACTGGGTTCTAATGTAAACAGTTCTATCATTAAGATTAAACGCAGTAAAAAAACCAGCGACGAAAACACTCCCCCGATTGATGAACCTATCACCGAAACTAAGGAGCAAATAGATCATTTAGCGCCCATTGAACAGCCGGAGGAACCCACAGCACCCAATAACCCACCCCATAAAAATTAACCCGGCCAACGCCAAATAATAAGCCCCGTTAAACGGGGCTTATTCAGTCAAAAAGTTTACTTACCGATAAATCCTCATGTATGCGAATAATAGCCTCTCCCAAAAGCGGTGCCACCGAAAGTATTTTAATTTTATTTATCACTTTACTTTCCGGCAGGGGAATAGTATTGGTAACCAGCACCTCTCTGATGGGCGCGCCGGCCAACCGCTCCACCGCAGGGCCGCTGAGTACGGGGTGAGTACAACAAACATAAATATCCTCCGCCCCCCATTTTTTAAGAGCCGCTGCTCCCTGAGTAATAGTACCGGCCGTGTCTATAATATCATCAATCATAATTACTTTCTTACCGCGAATGTCACCGATAATATTCATTATTTCAGCCACATTGGGTTCAGGACGTCTTTTATCGATAATGGCAATGGGGGCACCGATTCTTTCCGCTAAATCCCTGGCCCGCTGCACACCGCCCAAATCAGGACTTACCACCACTACATTGTCCACTTTCTGCTGCATAAAATACTGGGCCAATAGGGGTACACCAGGTAGATGATCTACCGGTATATCAAAAAAGCCCTGGATCTGCCCGGCATGTAAATCCATGGTAATAACCCGGCGGGCACCACTGGCAGTTATTAAATTAGCAACCAGTTTGGCAGTGATGGGATCGCGGGCCCGGGCCTTACGATCCTGCCGAGCATACCCGTAATAGGGAGTTACTGCGGTAATCCTGCGGGCCGATGCCCTGCGCACGGCATCCACCATAACAAGCAACTCCATTAAATGCTCGTTTACCGGCTCGCAGGTGGGTTGAATAATAAAAACATCTGCTCCCCGCACGCTTTCATTTATTTTAACCTGTATTTCCCCATCGCTAAAACGAGTGACCTTGGCAGCTCCCACGGAAACACCAAGATAGTGAGCAATCTCCTCCGCCAAGGCAAAGTTGGCGTTCCCGGTAAAAATTTTCAGCCGTTGTCGGGATGGCATGTGCGCGTACCTCCAAAAAATATATTTCTTATTTTTTTCCGGATAATTTTTTTCTTTTTTGAGCCCAGCCTTCAATATTTTTCTGTTTATCCCGGGCTACACCCAGCGCACCGGGGGGCACATCTTTGGTGATAGTGGAACCTGCTCCGGTTATGGCACCATCACCAACCACCACTGGAGCCACCAAGTTAGTGTTACTGCCGATGAAAGCATATGCACCAATTTTTGTGGATGATTTCTTTTCACCATCGTAGTTGCAAGTAATGGTGCCGGCACCAATGTTTGATCCCCGCCCCACCTCGGCATCACCCACGTAACTCAGGTGCGGTACTTTACTACCCTCACCGAGGTGGGAATTTTTAAGCTCCACAAAATCTCCTACTTTGACGTCCTTTTCCAACACGCATCCCGGGCGAATATAAGCAAAGGGACCGATATTGCACCCATCCCCCACCCGACTTTCGGTAATTACCGAGTTCTGCACGTTGACCCGGCTCCCCAAAGAGACATTGACCAACCTGGATGATGGTCCTATAGTACAATTCTCGCCAATTTTCGATTTTCCTTCTATAAAGGTAAAAGGGTATATAATGGAATCCGGTCCAATATGTACAGTATCATCTATAAAGATTGATGCGGGGTCCATAATTGTAACCCCAGACATCATCAGCTTGTCCAGAATACGCCGGCGCAACACCTTTTCCACCACTGCCAACTGACAACGGTCATTTACGCCTATAATTTCAGCAGCATCACCCGCGAATACAGCGCCCACAGAGTCACCCCGGGAGATATAGTATTCAATTATATCCGTTAGGTAATATTCGCCCTGAGCATTGTCAGATCTAATCTCCGACAGTGCTTCAAATAACCCGTCGGCTTTAAAGCAATAAACACCGGTATTGATCTCCGAAACTAACAGTTCGGCGGGGGTGGCATCCTTTTGCTCTACGATTTTCAATATACCACCAGTGGTACTGCGAATAATCCGCCCATAACCGGCAGGGTCGCTCAAATCCGCTGTCAGCACGGTAGCTGCAAACCCACTGCGACTGTGTTCAGTATACAATTGGGACAGTGTTTGGTGCCGCAGCAGCGGTGTGTCTCCACAAACCACCAGTATATCACCATTAAAATCCTTAAGAGCATCGCGGCACTGCAGCAGTGCGTGGGCCGTACCCAGTTGCTCCGCCTGGTAGGCTGTTTCTACCTGATCACCCACCATCTCCGCCACTAATTCACCTTGATGGCCCACCACTAAAACGGTTTTCTGAACACCTACTTTTTGCACTGCCAGGAGCACATGCTCCACCATGGCCCGCCCACACACTTGGTGTAAGACCTTGGGTAAACCTGACTTCATTCTGGTTCCCTTGCCTGCCGCCAGTATTACCGCTGCTAACCGCATGTAGCCAAAAACCTCCTAGTGGTCATATTATCGTGTACATATATTATGGCACACGCTGTTTTAATTCAACAAAAAAATGTTATTCCCTTTCACAATGACAAATATTTGAGTCAGCTGAAATCAAATATTAAGCCTATAGTTAAAAAAGAGAGCATTTAAGCTCTCTTTTATTATTATATATAGCCTTCTTTGTTATTATATAGCTTCATTATAAGCTTTGAGTACCGCGTCCTGAATTATTTCCCGGGCGAAGGTATTAATAGGGTGGGCTATATCTCTAAATTCACCACCTGGGGTTTTACGGCTGGGCATGGCCACAAACAACCCGTTTTGACCTTCCACTACTTTGACATCATGAATGACAAACATATCATCCAAGGTTACCGAAACAATTGCCTTCATTTTTCCCTCGGTCAACACTTTGCGCACCCGCACATCGGTAACATTCATGCATTCACCACCTTCCAGTTAACCATTTATGCCAAGTTTTATCATAAAACCTTCTACAAATAGATAAAAATCCCTGCAAATGTACAATAATATTGGAAAATTTAATTAAAAAAATTGGACATAATTTTATAACACTCAGGGCACAAAAAACCCCGCTGCTTATTATACACGCGGGGCTTTTTATCAGGCCAATCCCAATTGTTTATTCACCAACTCAAGGTCGCTGGGCTTATCCACATCC
>JGI2924J29684_1076820_pt1 | contig 11563 bp, 8 predicted proteins | sample BenlonsequencITS_FD_29684 | JGI IMG/M metagenome (IMG submission 29684)
ATCTTGCTTTATTATACCACGAAAATGGCCTTAGTTCCTACTCCCATGCAGGTTTCGAGGTTATTCAGTAATCCCTAATTAGCTTGAATGCTGCATACCTAAGTAAGTTTACGAAACCGCAGACTTACTTAGGTTTCTTTAATTCCTGCCCCCTAAGCCGCTGGCCAAGACGATAAGCGGACGAGCTTATTGCCGCACTGCGACTCATTACGCATGCTCCAGCAGTGTGGGTTTGCCGAGTGTCTTAAAATATTCTTAACCTATTCTAAGTGTATTGACGGATTTATTTGTAATTAGTATAATATTAATCAAAGAAATAATATATATATTTTGACTAATCGATCTATTGTTCTATGTAATTCTATTCAGTAAACCAATTATTAGCGCAATGTATTCAAATAAAAAAGAAGTGGGGGGATCAATTGTAACAAATCCAACTGAACGTGGTGTAGTTCGGGTTACTATGAAAGTGGAGGTGCGTCGATGACTCAACTTATTTTATCAAGATTACAGTTTGCAGTGACAACATCGTATCATTTTTTGTTTGTACCATTGACCCTGGGTCTTGGTATTTTAGTTGCCTTAATGGAGACTTTTTATGTAAAGACAGGTAATGAGACCTATAAAACGATGACTAAATTTTGGGGTAAACTCTTTCTGATTAATTTTGCTATGGGCGTAGTAACAGGTTTAGTTCAAGAATTTCAATTTGGCATGAACTGGTCTGAATATTCACGTTTTGTCGGAGATATTTTCGGAGCTCCTTTAGCAGTTGAAGCTTTACTGGCCTTTTTCTTAGAATCAACATTCTTAGGAGTTTGGGTTTTTGGTTGGGATAGATTGTCCAAAAAAGTACATCTACTTAGTATTTGGCTAGTTGCGATATCTTCCAATCTTTCGGCCTTATGGATTTTAATTGCTAACTCTTTTATGCAAGAACCCGTTGGCTTTACTCTGCGTAATGGCCGGGCTGAAATGACTGATTTTTTTGCTTTAGTAACGAACCCCCATGTATTTTATCAGTTTCCCCATACGGTGCTCAGCGGATTTGTCACAGCAGCATTTTTCGTTATGGGAATTAGCGCCTATCATCTAATAAAGAAGAACCATTCGGACGTTTTTCGTCGTTCATTTCATATAGCTGTCGTATTTGGTATCATTAGTACTTTCGGAGTTACTGGAATTGGGCATTTGCAAGGTATGTATCTTGTTAAAACACAGCCTATGAAAATGGCGGCTGCTGAAGCACATTGGAATACTGAAAATCCGGCAGGTTTATTGTTAGTCGCCTCTATTGATCAACAAAAGGAAAAAAATAATGCCCAAATTGAAATCCCCGGTTTGTTAAGTTTTCTTTCCTATGATAGCTTTACTGGAGAAGTTAAAGGAATCAAAGAACTTCAAGCAGCCGATATCAAGCAATATGGACCAGGTAACTATATACCTCCAGTAACCTCGTTGTTCTGGAGTTTTCGAATCATGCTTGCCGCAGGACTCTGGCTGGTGTTAATGGTTCTTCTAGGGTTGTATTTCTACAAAACAAAGCGCTTAGAACAGAAGACGTGGTTTTTAAAGCTCTTATTATTTACAATTCCAGTTCCATATATCGCGAATACTGCAGGTTGGTATTTGACAGAAGTCGGTCGTCAGCCCTGGATTGTCTATGGACTGCAAAAAGTCGAGGCGGGCGTTTCTACCTCCGTATCAGCTGTTTCCATGCTCATTGCTTTGACCGGTTTTGCCTTCATCTATGCAATTTTAGCTATTGCGGATGTTTACCTCTTAGTTAAATTCATTAAGAAGGGTCCTGAAGAGGCAAGCCCGGAAATAATGGATCATGAAATGAAGGGGGCGTCATTATGGACTTAAATATTCTTTGGTTTATCTTGATTGCGGTCTTGTTTGTGGGCTTCTTTTTCCTGGAAGGATTTGATTTTGGAGTAGGAATATTACTGCCTATCCTCGGTAAAAATGATGTGGAACGTCGAATGATTATTAATACCATCGGCCCCCATTGGGATGGCAATGAAGTCTGGATGATTACAGCAGGCGGTGCCATATTTGCCGCTTTTCCCAATTGGTATGCGACCTTGTTCAGCGGTTTCTTTCTGGCGTTGTTTTTCGTTTTGGTAGCCCTGATTATAAGAGGTGTGGCCTTCGAATTCAGAAGCAGTCATTCAGCCTCCGGTTGGCGAAACACTTGGGATTGGGCAATTTTTACCGGCAGTTTATTATCAGCGATTCTCTGGGGAGTTGCTGTGGCAAACTTAATCAAGGGAGTACCCATCGATGCTAAGATGCAATACGTCGGGACTTTCTTTACTCTGCTTTCTCCTTATACAATTGTAGGCGGGCTAACGACTCTCTTTGTCTTCGCCTTCCATGGCGCCTTGTTCCTTAGTCTCAAAACCACAGGAGAAATGGCTGATCGATCGAGGAAAACAGCTCGCGGTCTGGGCTTAGGAGCTATTTTGATCGTACTGATTATGGCGGGGTTAACGTACGTTCAGACGGATCTCTTCTCGCACACAGGGGCCGGAATCCTCTTGCTGTCATCCGGCATAGCTCTTATCTTGGCCAACGTCCTGCTGCGTTCACAAAAAGCAAAAGCTTCCTTTATCCTTAATGGCGTGACCATTCTTTTATTTACCCTGGCGATGTTTTGGGGACTTTTCCCACGCGTTATGGTTTCGAGTCTTAACCCAAATTGGAGTTTGACAATTTATAATGCTTCTTCTAGTCCCTATACTTTAAAAATCATGACCATTGTTGCTCTCACCATGGTTCCTATTGTTTTACTTTATCAAGGCTGGACTTACTGGGTATTTCGCAAGCGTGTTACCGAAAAAGACTTACATTATTAAGTCTCAAATATTAAAATAGTATGAGGGCCTGTTCTTAAAGCATTCCTTCGATTTAAATCTAGAATGCCAAAGGGAAAAGCCCTCATTTTTATGTGAATTCACCGTTAAAACTTAGGAGATGAATTAATTGTTTGATCGGCGTCTGGTTAAAGAAGCGAATCATGTCAGGGGATTCCTCTTTCTCTCGCTAAGTTTAGGCTGTGGGATTGCCTTATTGGCCGTGGCTCAAGCTTGGTTTTTCTCCCAAACGGTAGCCAATGTTTTCCTGAAAGGCCTTTCTTTAAAAAACGTTGGCGTTGCCCTTGGTATAATACTGGGTATTATTTTAACGAGAGCACTTTTTCAATGGGGAAGTGAAGTCTTTGCCCAAGAAGCAGCCTTACGGGTCAAAAGCAATTTGCGGCAGCGCTTGATCGATCGTTTGTTTACCTTAGGTCCACTCTATATCCGAAAAGAAAAAAGCGGTGAGTTAATCTCTACTCTTGTCAGTGGAACTGATTCACTGGTTGATTATTTTGCCAAATATATTCCTCAACTTCTTTTGGCAGTCATGATACCTATAATCATCCTATCCTTCGTATTTCCACAAGATTGGAAATCCGGAAGTATTCTTCTTTTGACCGGACCTCTAATCCCCATCTTTATGATCTTGATCGGGAAATTAGCTGAGAAGAAGTCCTTGCAGCAGTGGCAGAGTCTTAGCTGGATGAACGGGCATTTCTTAGATATCTTGCGGGGAATTACCACTCTAAAAGTCTTCGGGCGATCTAAAGATCAAATCAGAGTCATCGCCAGAGTCAGCAATTCTTTTCGAGAATCAACCCTCAGTGTTTTACGGATCGCCTTTTTATCAGCCCTGATGCTCGAATTTTTCGCAACAATGAGTACAGCTCTGGTAGCTGTTGCCATTGGCTTAAGACTTGTCTATGGCACTCTATCTTTTTCCACCGGGTTATTTCTACTGTTGCTTGCTCCTGAATTTTACACTCCGCTAAGAACTCTTGGCCTAAATTTCCATGCCGGATTATCCGGGGTAAATGCGGCAGTGAGAATCTATGAGATCCTTGATGCGCCTCTGCCAACGATGGCGAAGTCCGGCATTGATCACTGTACCATAGATATACTTGCGGAAACTTATCAGATTACCTTTGAGCACGTTTCATTGACTTACGACCAGGATGAAACTCCTGCCTTACAAAATATCAATATATCTCTAAGCAGCGGAGAAAGCATTGCTCTTGTGGGTCCCAGCGGGGCAGGAAAAACTTCCTTGGTTCAACTGTTAATGGGTTTCGTTGAACCCACGTCCGGACAAATTTATGTTAATGGTAAATTGCTAGAGACTATCTCCATGGACAATTGGCGGGAACAAATAGGTTATATTTCTCAAAACCCTTATCTATTTGCCGGCAGTATTTTAGAAAACATCCTTCTCGGAAGGCCTCAGGCGGAGATGAGAGAAGTAATCAATGCTGCCGAGTCTGCCAATGCTCATGGTTTTATTATGTCATTTCCTCAGGGATATGACACAATCCTGGGGGAAGGCGGATATCGCTTAAGCGGGGGACAAGCTCAAAGAATTGCAATGGCCAGAATCTTTTTAAAAGATGCTCCGCTGCTCATTTTTGATGAACCAACTTCTTCTTTAGATCTAGAGAGTGAAGATGCTATTCAGAACGCCCTGAATAATTTAACTCAAGGCAAGACCTCCATAATCATTGCTCATCGGCTCAATACGATTCAGCACACAAATCGTATACTTGTTATGGATCAGGGGCGGATTGTTGAAGAAGGAAATCATGAGGTTTTGTTGGAAAAACAAGGGCTTTACTATGACCTGGTCAGGAAAGCAAGAGGGAGCTCTTTATGAAAAGTATAGGCTGGTTAACCCGTTTGATGCTGGCTTATTGGCCAAGAATTCTCTTGGCACTCTTTCTAAGTGTACTAACCATTACGAGCCATATTGGTCTAATGGCTGCTTCGGCCTATTTGCTTGCTCGAGCAGCTCTTCACCCGCCAATTCTTGATTTAATGGTGACCATCGTAGGTGTCCGTTTCTTTGGACTTTCCCGCGCAGTATTTCGCTACCTGGAACGCTACCTATCTCATGATGTCACATTTCGGGTCTTAAGTCAGATACGGGTCAAGTTCTACGAGCAAATAGAACCTCTTGCTCCAGCTCGTTTAGGCGGCTTGCGCAGTGAAGATTTATTGAGCCGCATTGTGGCGGACGTGGAGACACAACAGAACTTTTATCTTCGGGTTTTCGCACCACCTATAGCGGCTTTTTTCGTTCTTATTGGCTATGGAATATTTTTAGCGAATTATGATATTCGACTTTCGTATATCCTTGCCGCCTGTTTTGTCATAGCGGGGGTCATAGTTCCTTGGCTGGTTAAAAGATTGGGACAGGGTATCGGGGCTCAGATTATCTTCCTTAAGGCGCATTTGAATACCCAAGTCGCTGACGGACTTTTGGGCATGACGGAGCTGTTGTCATATCATCAGGTCGGGGATCACCTGATCAAATTCCGAGAAACCAACGATGAGTTGATTGAGTGCGAACGAAAGATAACAAAATTAGCGGCTTTTTCCGCAGCCCTGACAGGGTTGATCGCTAATCTGGGAATGTGGCTTATCCTGGTCTTAGGAATTCTGCTTGTGGAAAAGGGAAGACTGAATGGAGTTAATTTAGGGATGTTAGCCCTTGGAACGTTAAGCAGTTTTGAAGCCGTCTTTCCTTTAGCCCTTGTTCCTCACCACTTAGAACAGAACCTTGTTTCGGCGGATCGACTCTTAGACCTAATGAAGCCGGAAGAGACAAAAGATGGCAGAGATAGAAAGAAACATGATTATAATAGGGAAAACGATAAGATAAGACATGAAGATTCAAGAGAACATGAAGATTCAAGTAAAAACGAAGATTCAAGAGAGAACCCAGGAAAGCTTATCCCCAGAGCAGACAACTTGAAACTTAGTTTTCAAGAAGTAAGCTTTCGATATGAAAAGACAGAACCTTGGGTTTTGAAGGATGTTTCGTTTACCATCCCTCAAGGCAGCAAAGTCGCCATCGTCGGCTCAAGCGGAGTTGGGAAAACAAGCATTATTAACCTCATCCTGAGATTTTGGGACTGTGAAAAAGGTGAGATCTCCTTAGGGGATCATAGTCTACCAGAGTATGACATAGAGGAGTTAAGGAGGATAATCGGAGTCGTAACTCAAAAGACTTATCTTTTTAATGCAACTATCAAAGAAAATCTTCTCTTAGCAAAACCCTCTGCAACGAATCAGGAACTCATGGATACGGCACGTCAGGCTAAGCTCCATGAATTCATTACTTCTTTACCCAATGGCTATGACAGTTACATTGGTGAAGGCGGTTTTAAGCTCTCAGGAGGACAAAGACAACGTTTAGCCATTGCCCGCGTCTTATTAAAGAATGCACCGATTTTAATTTTGGATGAAGCAGCAGCAGGTCTTGATTCGATTACTGAAAGTGAGGTACTAAACGAGGTTTACCGACTTATGGAGGGTCGAACAACTATTTTAATAACCCATAATTTCTCGGGATTGGAAATAATGGACGAGATTTTGTTGCTGAAGGAAGGCAGGATTATCGAGAGAGGAACTCATGCCGAACTTTTACAGCACGAAGGGGCATATTGGGAGTTATGGAAAAGAGATCGATTCATTAATTAAGATCTAAATGATCAACTTAGGTGAAATCAGAATAATCTTTAGCTTAATCTAAGTTTAGTACAGAATAATTAACGCAATATTAAGGGTGCCCAAAATAATGAGCTGTCAAATTCAAATAAGGATTTGGCAGCTCTGCTCATGATTTTCCTATTCTTCAATCTCGGCATTGTCAGATTCGGTTTGTCTTAATAACAGGTCCGTTTCGTTCACGGGCAGAGATTGAACAGTTTTTAGTTTGCGTACGATGGTTCGGGATTTTCGAGTTGCGGTGTCAATGGTATTGCTTGCTTCTTGAAGTTTTCTTTGCGTTTTTTCGAGAATTTCAACAAACTTGCCAAATTCCGTTTTTACGGCACCCAGCAGATTCCAAACTTCACTTGACCGTTTTTCAATGGCAAGGGTTCGAAATCCCATTTGTAAACTGTTAAGTAAGGCGGCAAGTGTTGTTGGCCCGGTAATGATGACCTTATATTCTCGCTGAAGAATTTCACATAAACCGGGACGCCGCAAAACTTCGGCATATAAACCTTCCACAGGCAAAAATAGGATGCCAAAATCTGTCGTGTGGGGAGGAGCGATATATTTATCATGGATACTTTTGCCTTCCGATTTTAGGCGAGCTTCCAGAGATTTTCCGAACTCTTCAATGTGTGGGATATCCACTTGGTCTTGTGCTTCCATTAATCGTTCATAGTCCTCTAAGGGGAATTTGGCATCAATGGGAAGCCAAAGAATACTGTCCTGACCATCGCGGGCCGGCAGTTTAACTGCAAATTCAACGCGGTCATTGCTGCCAGGCTTCGTCGCCACATTTGTAGCATATTGCTCCGGCGTAAGTACTTGCTCAAGCAAATTACCCAGTTGAATCTCGCCCATGATTCCTCGGGTTTTTACATTGGATAAGACTTTCTTTAAATCCCCGACACCGGAGGCTAAGGTCTGCATTTCGCCCAACCCTTTGTATACAGCTTCGAGCCGTTCACTGACCAATTTAAAGGATTCCCCTAAGCGTTGTTCAAGAGTGGCGCTGAGTTTTTCATCGACAGTGGCGCGCATTTGATCTAACTTCTGTGCGTTATCTTGTTGAATCCGCGAAAGTCGTTCTTCTACAGTTTGACGCAGTCGTTCCATTTTTAAATCTGTGGTTTTGGTAAGAGAATTTAACTGTTCGGAAAAGATATCCAATTGATTGCGCTGGAGAGAAGCTATTTCTGCCATACGTGCTAAAACAGAATTATTAAAGGTATGCACCGTTTGGCTAAGTTCTTCACGCACTTGACGGGAATTGAGCATAGATTCTTCTCGGTTTTTGGAAATTTCCCCCTGAACCAACCGCTCGCTGCGTTCGAGGCTTTTCTCCAACAGCTCAAATTTGCCGGTAATAGGAGTCAAGGAATTTTTAGAGGTGCGCAGCAACAAGAGAATTAACAAAAGGATTGAAATAGATACAAGAACGATTAGGGTTATAAGCATTGGGTCGACCATCAAAATGCCTCCTGTAGTTTAAGTCTTAATATTACATTAGCACATTTGACGGACATTTTTCGTAAAATTTTCGTGAAGTCGTTAGATTTCAAAATCAAAGGATAACAAATTGAAAGATTTGTACTTGCTTAAACCGAGTGTACATCGTTGAAAACAAATTCGCTATTAAGTCTATTCTGTTTCAAAGGGCGTCAGTCATTAAGTGTTGACTTTGAAATTTGACCATGTTAGATTAAGGAAAAGTGGATAAATTTGAAAGCGGGGGAGCTGGAGAGGCCGGCTGAGATTGAGACCCTAAAAAGTCTGAGACCCTAAAACCTGATCTGGATAATGCCAGCGTAGGTAAGCAGTTACTCTTTTTATGAAAATATTAAGAGCTCAGATCCTAGGCAGGGTTTGAGCTCTTTTTCTCTGGCAAATAGTAATCCTAAGGGAGGAAAATCATGAAAAAGGCATTAACTATAGCCGGCTCCGACAGCAGCGGAGGGGCAGGGATTCAAGCAGACTTAAAAACTTTTTCTGCCCATGGCATTTTTGGGATGAGTGTTATTACGGCTGTAACTGCTCAAAACACCCAAGGCGTCTTTGCGGTACAAGATATTTCAAGAGAGGTGATCGCTGCACAAATTAAGGCGATTTTTGAAGACATTGAAGTTGATGGATTAAAGGTCGGTATGGTTTCACAAATATCGACCATTGAGATTATAGCAGAATTATTGAAAGTTTATGCGCCGAAGAATATTGTTATAGATCCGGTTATGGTATCAAAAAGCGGCTACCATCTGCTAAACCCTCAAGCAGAGCTAACTTTAATTCGTGAACTTTTGCCTTTAGCAACTGTCGTAACCCCTAATATTCCAGAGGCTGAGGTTATGACAAAAATGACCATTCAGAACCTTACCCAGATGGAGAGTGCAGCAAAATACATATATCAGATGGGGGCTAAAAATGTTCTTCTCAAAGGCGGGCATCTCGAAAACGATTCAACGGATATTCTTTACGATGGTCGGAACTTTAAGTATTATACTTCACAGCGTGTAAAGACAAAGAACACTCATGGAACTGGCTGTACTTTGTCTTCTGCCATAACATCCAATCTTGCTTTGGGCTATCCGTTAAGCGAAGCTGTCTCGCTGGCTAAAGATTACATTATAGAAGCGATTGAACATTCTTTGGATATTGGGAAAGGTGTTGGACCTACTCATCACTTTTATTCACTTTACCAAAAAGCGGGATTTAATAATTAATACTGCGAAACGTATGTAAGGAAAGAGGAGCGATAAAAATGGAACTGCGTGAAAGAATCATGACCAATTTTAAATTGATTAAGGAAAATAAACCTTTAATACATCACATAACTAACTATGTGACGGTAAACGATTGTGCGAATATTGTCCTTGCCTTGGGGGGCTCCCCGGTTATGGCAGATGATCAGGCGGAAGTTGCAGAAATGGTCGGGATTGCTTCATCATTAGTTCTCAATATCGGGACGTTGAACTCCAGGACCATCGACAGCATGCTGCTTGCCGGAACGCGAGCCAAAGAGTTGGGGGTTCCCATTATCTTAGATCCGGTTGGTGTTGGAGCAACAAAGCTGAGAACGCAAACTGCTCAAAAATTGATTGAAGTCCTTACCCCAGAAGTTATAAGGGGAAATATGTCCGAAATCAGCGTCATAGCAGGCCAAGAAGTTGCTATCAAAGGCGTAGATTCGTTGGCTGATGAAAATAACAGCAGTGTTGTTGCTAAAAAACTCGCCTTCACTCTCAACTGTGTTATTGCTATCACAGGAAAAACCGATGTTGTGTCTGATGGACAACAAGTGTGTAAATTGAACAACGGTCACCGGATATTGGCTGATGTTACCGGGACCGGCTGCATGACAACTTCCTTAATCGGAACCTTCTGCGGCGTGACAAAGGATTATTTTGCTGCGACAATTGCGGGAATCACCTGTATGGGATTAGCGGGGGAAATTGCTCATGCCTCTCTCCACCACGGAGAAGGAATTGGAACGTTCCGGGCCCGTTTGTTTGACAGCATCTATAATCTGACTCCTGAATTACTTGCCCAAGAAAGTAAGATCAGTTATGAGTAAAATGAAGGCGGATTATAGTTTATATCTAGTTACGGATAGGGTGCTCTTAGGCAGTCGAGATTTAATTCAAAGTGTTGAACTTGCCATCCAAGGCGGAGTTACCATGGTTCAGCTTCGGGAAAAATCAGTATCTACCGGAGAGTTTCTTAACATAGCTTATGAGTTAAAAGACCTAACATCACGCTATAAAATACCGTTGATCATCAATGATCGTTTAGATATAGCACTGGCAGTCAATGCCGAAGGATTGCACGTTGGTCAAGATGACCTTCCCATGAGTAAAGCAAAAGAACTATTTCCCGATAAAATAATAGGGGTCTCTGTCAGCTGCTTAGCCGAAGCTCTTCTGGCTGAAGAACAAGGGGCAGACTATCTTGGAGCTGGAGCCATATACAGCACTTCAACAAAAGCCGATGCTAAACTTGTCAGTCTTCATGAGCTTGAGCTTATTAAAAAGTCTGTGAAAATCCCGGTGGTTGCCATTGGCGGAATCAACCAGCAAACTATTCGGCAAGTGATGTTTGCTAAGATAGACGGTGTTGCCATTGTATCAGCTATTCTGGCTCAAGATGATATTTACCAAGCGGCTCATGATTTTCGCAAACTTCTTGCAAGTTCATAAAGCCTAGTTTTCATTCTAGTTAAGAAATTTCGGGGACACTATATAATATTAACTCGAAAAACCAAAAGCGGGTGCAAATAGCCAAAGTCGTTGCCACTTTACTACCTAGTCTCTTGGGAATTAAGCTTGTGGAGTTTTAAAGTGTGCGATATACTTGAAAACAATATACATTATAACAATGAATCAAGAAACATATCAGTAGTATAATAAGGAGGATTTCATATGCTCAAAGGGAATGTGGCTCTAATTACTGGTGGTGGCACCGGTATCGGAAGAGCCATCGCTCTGATACTTGCTAAAGCCGGAGTTAATATTGCAATTAATTATTCCCGCTCGGAAGCGGATGCTTTAAAAACGAAGGCTGAGGCAGAAAGCTTGGGTGTTCGTTGTTCTACTTACCGTGCAGATGTAGCGAATGATCAGGAAGTTAGAATCATGGTCAAGAAAGTCATCAATGATTTTGGGAAATTAGATATTCTTATCAATAATGCCGGTATGACGCACTTTGTAGATCATGTTGACCTTGAAGGGTTAAAAGACGAGTATTGGGATGACATCATGGGAGTTAATGTCAAAGGAACGTTTTTTTGCTCCCGCGCAGCGGCCCCTGAACTAAAAAAAACCCGGGGATGTATTATTAATATGGCATCAATTGCCGGTCTTACGGGGTTAGGCAGTTCTATTGCATATTCCGCATCGAAAGCAGCCGTTATCAGCGTAAACAAATCTTTAGCACGTGTATTAGCCCCTGAAGTAAGGGTTAATGCGGTTGCCCCGGGAATCGTGCAGACCCGG
>JGI2924J29684_1076819_pt1 | contig 11552 bp, 5 predicted proteins | sample BenlonsequencITS_FD_29684 | JGI IMG/M metagenome (IMG submission 29684)
GGTATCGCCGCCATTGTTGAACCAGCTGCCGTAGGCATTGCTGCCGGTATGGGTATCACTGACCAGACCGAAGAAAAACAGCTTGTCCTTGATCAGCGGACCACCGATCCAGGCATTCCAGCGATTGTTGAAATCCACCGGATTGGCATGGGTGACCCCATTGCCACTGTTGTTCTGCATCAGGTAATTGCTGTTCTTCGAATTGATCGACGAGATCGCTCCGTTCTTCAGATATACGTTCGGCTGGCTGGCCATCGCATCGGTAGGAGTGATGGTGTAGTCCACACCGCCTTTCCACTGGTTGGTGCCGCGTTTGGTCTGCACCGAGACCACACCGCCGGTGGAATTGCCGTACTCGGCGCCGTAGCCACCGTCCTGGACGTCCTCCTGGTCAATGGCCTCATAGGGCACTTGGGCCGAGGTGAGACTCTGGTAGTAGTTGGTGGTATTGAAACCGTTGACGTAATAGCTGTTTTCAGCGACGGAAGCACCGCTGAACGAGGCCAGATTGCCAAAAGCCGAGTCGCCACGCACGGCACCCGGCGCCAGCAAGGCCGCCGCAGTCTGGTTGCGGGCGATCGGCAACTCCTTCAGTTGCTCAGCCGTAAAGGTGGTATTGACCTGCACCGAGCTGGTATCGATCACCGGCGTGCTGGCCTGCACCGAGACCGCCGTCAGATTGGTCGCTCCGCCGGTTGCCGCGGTGCTGCCAGAGGGGGCGCTCAGGCCAAGGCTTACGGCTGTGCTCTTGCCGGCCAGGACCTGAATATGCCGGGTAACGCTGTTGCCATGATCGAGAGACTCAACCGTGTAGTGGCCGGGCTGCATCGTCGACAACGAAAAACGGCCGTCCGAACTCGCCGTAATGACGCGGGACTGACCTGTATCGGTATTGGTGACCGTGACGGTAGCACCGGCATGGGTGATTCCCTGCATGGCACCGGATGTGGACTGGGCCTGGCTGGTAGTGGCCACTATGCCGAAGGCACTGAAAATCGCCGCCGAGATCAACGATCGCCGCAAGGGCATGGGCTTGCGCACAAGTCCCGCTGTGTTGTTTGTCACCCTGATTTACTCCCCCGTAAATGCTGCGCACACTTCCATCGCCGGAACGGGCTTGCCCCGTTTCGACTCGTCATGTTTGGACGCTTGGCCGGAATTACCCCCAATGGTTTCCGGGACGGCTGAGACCGTCAATTCATATTGGACTGAATCTGAGGGGAACTCCAGCGGTACAGGAGGCCATGCACCTCAAGGGAACGCATGAAAATGCGAATGGATGGCCGTTGATTCCAGCGCTTCCGAAGTGCCATCGCGTAATTACTTGGCACTTTTCACGCGTCTTTCCACGTCATTTTATGAATGAATGATGAATATCATGTCATCTGCGCATGGATGAGTTTGAGCGCTTTTTCAGCATCGTCCCTAGCTGCTTCGCCGGCCGAGCATGTTTGCGCAGCGGGTTTCGGCATCGACGCCCAGCAACAGGGCTATGCATGCATTCGCCGCTTGCGGGCGCATACAGGCTGATCAAGCTTGCGGAGGTAACCTTCCATCAGGGGGGCTTCCGGTGCGGCCTGACATTTCTGCGCCCGGCCAGCCCATGAGGCCGGCAGGAAAGACGATTCCCCGGCCGAATCCTGCTTGGCGGACAGGCACGAATTTTGCGGAGGCAAAGGTATCAGCCATTTCGCTGCACGTACCCTAGGCTCGCTCGGCCGGAGAGGGGCTGCAGATCGATTTTCCTGCGATTGCCGAGAGAGGGGGATATCGGCCAATTCCATTCATGGCTCGAACAATCTCAGCAGTGTTTCGAACCAAGCTGCAACGAGTCGCGATTGGACCTGCACAGCATTGACGTCTCCTGAAAAAACGGCCTCCATCTGCACGAAGACAGATGGAGGCCGCAGGACTTCAGCTTGACTGTATGACTGCTGGATCAGTAGTCGTAGGTAATGCCGAAGCGGACATAACGCGGCTGCTCATACGAAATCGGCATGCCGTATTCCGGATCGCTGAGCGCGTTGGCGGCCTGACCCTTCACTGAGTTGTAGAGGCCAAGGTACGAGTAGTACTGCTGGCCCTTTTGCTCGTTGAAGACATTGAAGACAGCGATATTGAACGCCAGACGATGCTTGGCGAAGTCCGGACGATATTCAATATTCAAGCCCAGGGGATGGATCCACGAGCTGGCACCCGCATCACCCGGACGTGACGGCGATCCGCCGCAATAGTGATAAGCCTCGTTGCCATAGCCGATAGGATCGGTCTGCCCTGTGCCATAGGCACCGTAGCAATCCATTGGCATGCCTGAAGCCATCATCAGATTGGCACTGACCATCCACTCTGGGGTGATCTGATAGGTACCAAAGACCTTGAACACGTGCGAACGGTTGTTGGGCAACAGGCCGTTGGCGTAGTTCATCACCTGAGCGTAATCCCAGGCCTCGGTCTGCCCCGGGCTGCTGTTGGTACCGGCGTTGGAGTCGACCTGGCCTTCTTCGTTGCCGTAGCTGCGCGAATACACATAGCTGGCATCCAGCATCAGCTTGCCATTGACGGGGGCGTAACGCAGGTGGAGTTCAGCGGCGTAATAGTTGCGACGCAGTTGCGGCAGGCCGGACTGCTTGCCGGAAACCTTGACACTGTCGTAACCGCCTGAGGAGTTAGGTACCAGATAGGTATTGGCACGCCCCGGATTCATCAGATAGCAACCGCTCGGAGATTCCTTGCTGGTGTCGTAGCCTTCGGCAGCTGCCGCCGTCAGCAAGGCACCGCCGCTACCGGTATCGCACCAGTCATCGATAGCGTTTTTCAGACTGCGATAAGTGAACTTGGTTCCGAACACCCAGTCGCCGGCAAAAGACTTTTCAAAGCCCAGGATATATTCATCCTGATATTCCGACTTCATGTTCTGGGCAGCAACGGTCTTGGGATCGGGTGCGACTCCGTTTTCACCATTCGCATAATAGGGGACGCCCTTGCCATCGGCTGTATCCATGGGCTCCAAGCCGGTCGGTGCGCCAGTGGTGGGGTTGATACCGGTATAGGTGTAGTAGGTAAGGCTGTACAACGACGCACCGGCAGCACGCAGCGCAGGCGCCGCAGGCATGGCCAAGTAGTAACGACCGGCGTTGGCAAACACCTTCATGCTGCTGTCGCCAAACACGTCCCAGCTGATACCCAGACGCGGAGCCCACTGGGGCTTGGTCTGACGCAGATAGGCTTCGCCGGAAGGATTGTAGTTCGTGAACTGATCGTTGCGCAGACCCAGGTTGATCAGCAGATTGTCGGTGGCTTGCCAAGCGTCCTGAATATACTGGCCGCGCTGAGCCACGCGTACCGATGCCGAGGTGTTGTAACGATACTGGGAAACGTAGTAACCACTGGCAGGCCCGGTCACATAACCTGACTGGAAAGGCACGCCCGGTGTAGCGGTGCCGTAATCCCAAGCATAGCCGGCATTGGCGTACATCGACTGGCCATCGTCGATATCCTGCGAGTTCAGGTTGTCGATACCGGCGCTGATGGTGTGGTCGCCAATGGTGTAGGTCAGATCGACGCGGTAATTGGACGACTTGTCTTTGTTGTTCGGATTGGCTACCGAAGTCAGCTGCTGCAGCGGATTGCTGTAACCGCCTGTGACACCGTTGGTATAGGCGGGGTTTTCATACCCACTGTTAAGCACTGCAATTTCGGAAGGATCCGAAGCGTAGATCTGGCCGTACTGAGTCACCTGCCGACCATATTGGGCCGTCACGGTCAGGTCTTGCGTGATGTGGCCCGTGTATTTGGCAGTCCAGAGGTTGGTGCTGGTGCGCAGGGCTGTATCCGGAGAGATATACGAGCCCTGACTCAGGGTCGAATAGTCATAGTTGTACAGATTGCCGTCGTAGTTGTGCTTGGAACCGGCGGCCGTCAGCTCGATGCTGTGGTTCTTGGTGATGTTCCACAACACATCGGCATAATACTTCGGGTCGTGGTAGTTGTACTTGTCGGTCTGAGCGCCCGAGGTGTTGGCCGAAGTCGACTGTCCCGCGCTGCGGGCCACTTCGTAGTCCAGGAAGAAGAACAGCTTGTCCTTGATCAGCGGGCCGCCGACATAAGCCGAGATGTCCTGATCCCAGGACTTGTTCTTGGAACGCTCCCGGTACAGCTGGCCGGAATAGATCGAGCTGCTGGGGTAATAGGTATTGACCGGGTTGCCGGACATATCTTCCGGCACGTACTGGATCTGGGCGCCGTAGTGCCAGTCATTGGTGCCGGTGCGACCGACCTGGTTGATTACGCCGCCATCCGAACGACCGTACTTGGCTTCGTAACCGCCTGTCAGGGCCTGTTGTTCGGCAACGGCGTTGTAGGGCAATTCGAGACCGCCATAACCGTTGACCGGATCGGTCACGTTCAAGCCATTGACATAATAGGCGTTTTCGTTGACCGAGGCGCCACCAAACGAAATCAGGGAATTACCTGTCGGGCCAGCAAAGCCGGTAGCGGTCGCACCGGCCACCACGCCGGGAGCCAGCATCGCGACGGCTTCGGCCGAGCGGGCCAGCGGCAGTGCCTGCATCTGCTTCTGGGTCAAGGTGGTGCGGACATCCGTCTGAGTCGTATCGATCGGCGGAGTGGTCGCGGTCACGGTCACGCCATTCAACTGCTTGGCTGCAGTGGTATCGGCAAACGATACCTGGGTGCCGCCACCGGCACTGACGGTCACGGTGCGGGAATCGAGCGCTTCGCCACTACGAAGCAGCTTCACGGTATAGGTGCCGACAGGCAGCTGACTGAAGCTGTAGCGTCCACCGGACTTAACGGCGATTTCGCGCGTAGCCATATTGCCGCCGGAGAGCTGGATGCTCTCATTGTCTCCGGTTGGAGCTCGGCCAAAAATGGTGCCACTGGTTTCCTGGGCTGAAACAGCCCCCCCCAGAATCATTGCCACAGCAAATGGCAGTAATCTTTTTTTGGTCAACAAAATGTATCCCCCAGGATTCAAAAGATGCGCGAAGTTGCGCTTATTGGTGATTGTTTTGCAAATTGATTATTGATGCATGTCGAATCAATGTTTAAGCGACCTTGCATTTGACAGTCAATATCGTTTGCAAATATATTTATTGATATTTGCATATCGACTTCGCAAGCTATTAATGGTTCAAGTGAAATTGATGCGGCATCTTTTCACTTCAATGCCTTGCCTGCGAATTACAGTCATGCCGTCCCATAATGGAGACATTTGACTTGATGCCGTCCCCTAAGATCCTGTTTGCATCGATGTTCGCCTCGGCCGATTGGCTCGGCAGGGAGTCGATCGATAGCGCATGCTCACCTCGAAGTTATGGCATGTGAAATGTTCCGTCAAGAGGTTGTTTAAAAAGTGTTGCCCGCAGAATCGCAATATAATGATGCATTATATTGCGATCGCAATATAATGATGATCTGTCGAAATATATAATGTTCTTCGGCTGCGGAATTATTCGCGCCCGGATTTTTCGTGTCGGCCCTGCCCGGCCGCCTGTTGTCGCCGAGGGCGACGCCACGTGTGATTGGTGGGGATGGCCGGCATAGGTGTCGAGGCCCTGGCGCTGAAGCCGATCTAGAAGCCGTCCGATGGTTTCTCGAAATTGGGATCCGCACTATCTTCTGCGCCAGCGGTCCGATAGGGACGCAGCCGCCAGATCAGGGTCGCACGGCACGGTAGGTGCCTGCACAACTGGCCATCGCCGCATGCGGGTGCTGGCAAAACGGGCATTCATGGCTGATCATCGCCTGGGATTTCACACCTGGATCAAGTCAGCTTTCAGAGCTTCGATGGGATGGGCCAGGATCTACAGTCACTGGTGGCCTGGAATACGGATGCAAACGGTCCAGGAGGCCTTACCTTATGAAAGACATCTGTCTGGCCGCGTGCTTTGTGGAGCTTCGCTGGACGAATCATTGATCCATGCAGAAGGCCTTTCTTGCTTGCAGCGAGGCGTATGGGCAACGCCATCCGTTCCGCTGACGAGCAGTCGATGCCGTGTCATCCGGCAATATGGTGGATGCGTCTCCGCATGCGGCAAGGTGGCATGGGGTGTCTTTGGAAGACTGCCAGGCCTCTATTCAATGGCGATGGGCGTCGACTCCATATGAGTGCGCAAACAGGTCTGCATTCACGACGGGTCAAGCATTTCAGCCATGGCTGGCGTCAACGAGCTTGCAGAGTGGGAGTTGCAAGCCGTCGCCCACGCTTCTGGTGACCCGGTTTCGGAAGCGCTTCATGGTTCTGGCGATATCCGATCTTCATAGTTCAGAGCCTGCGGGACAGTCACGCTTCGCGTGGTGAGTGCAAGGTGACAGGCTACCTCGGGCCTTCGGTCATATGCGGGAGAGTCGTCATGAGGGAGCGCCTGGCCATGGTGCGACCAGATCGATTATCTGGTTGACCTGATATGGGGCTCGATGTGATCGAGCTCAGATCGTCATCCGCAATGCCGTGCCTGGATGGTCTCCTCTGACATGTGCGGAGCAGAGGCTGTCAGGCTACCATCACCGGTCGTCATGGGTCGGGATGGCGATTGAAAGATGCAGGTTTCACTCGTGGCCAGCCTCATCGGCTTTGGCTTACATGGTCTCAGGCCTGCCCAGCAGGCTGTCCTGTATCCAGTTGAGTATCCGGGTGGCCAGCAGGGCGCAGATCACGCCGATGGCGACTTCCAGAAGCCGGATCAAGGCCACGCTCCAGAATGAACCGGCGTGGGGTACCAGCATCACGGTGGCCACCGTGGTGGCGGCGATCTTGCCGGCGCTGCCGATATTCATGGCCCAGCTGGCGACGATGCCGATCACCAGCGTGATGGCATAGACATAATAATGCTCGCCACCCAGATAGCTGCCAAGCAGGGCGGCAGCACCGCCGACGATAGCGCCGACCCATTGATCATGTGACGAACTGCGGGTATCGGCATAGCTCTGCTGGGTGACCGAGATGGCGGTCAGAGCCGCCCAGAAGGCATTCTGGGTATGCAGCAGAAGGCCGAGACCGTAGGCGGCGCTGCTGGCGCTGATCGCCAGCAGCGCCTGGATCATGCCGCGTGCGATACGCTGGCTGATCGGTTGCTGCTTGTAATGATCGATGACTTCGCGATGCAGTTGCGAAACGGTACGCAGGGAGTCGCCGAAGGATTGAAAGATACGCATGATAATTTCCAGCGATAAAGACGTCCGCATGCCGTGACTTTGACTGATGCGGTCCGGGTGGCATGGCCGCTGCCAATGAGTGGCCTGCTGTGGAACGGCGCTTACAAGGGGGTCAGGTTGGCATAGCTGTAGACCAGCCACTTGCTGCCGCTGTCGGAAAAATTGACCTGGATTCGCAGATGAGCGCCACTGCCTTCGGCGCTGACAACGATGCCTTCGCCGAAATGGGGATGACTGACGCGCTGCCCCAGTTGCAGGGGCATGCTTTCCTGCAGCCCAGGCGCGGCCTCGGCATGATGGTCCCGGCTGCCGGGTCGGGATACCTTGGGGCGAGGACGGACTTCGTCCAGCAGGTCATCCGGTATCTCGCTCAGGAATCGCGATGGCCTGGCCAGCATTTCGACGCCGTGCAGGCGACGGGACTCGGCGTGGCTGATGGTCAGCCGCTGCCTGGCGCGGGTGATACCGACATAAGCGAGCCGGCGCTCCTCTTCCAGCCGGCCCTCATCTTCCACCGAACGCTGACTGGGGAACAGGCCTTCCTCCATTCCGACCAGAAACACCACCGGAAATTCCAGGCCTTTGGCGGCATGCAAGGTCATCAGCTGGACGCAGTCATCCCAGGCCTGGCCCTGGCCCTCGCCAGCTTCCAGGGTAGCGTGGGCCAGAAAGCCGGACAGCTCATCCATGCCTGCATCGATATCATCAGCGGTCAGCTCAAAACGACTGGCGACATTGACCAGCTCGTCCAGATTTTCGATTTTCGATTCGCCGTGGCCGCGGGCATCCTTTTCGTGGAAGTCACGCAGTCCGGTACGAGCGTAGATGTCTTCCAGCTGTTCGGCCAGGGTCAGTGGGGTGGCCCCATCCTCGCCGGAGCGCATGCTCTGCTGCAGCTGCTGGATCAGTTCCATAAAGGCCTTGATCGCATTGCGAGCCCGTCCGGCCAGTTCCCGGCCGCCGCCGAGTTCCTGCAGGCAGGCTTCCCACATCGAGCTGGCATCGCTCCGGCTGCGTCGGCGCAACACATCCAGAGTTCGGTCACCTATCCCGCGGGGCGGGGTATTCACGGTGCGCTCGAAGGCGGCGTCGTCATGAGGGTTCAAGGCCAGTCGAAGATAGGCCAGGGCATCCTTGATTTCGGCCCGATCGAAGAAGCGCAGGCCGCCGTAGACCCGATAGGGAATCTGGCGCTGGATCAGCTGTTCTTCGAAATTGCGTGACTGGGCGTTGGACCGATAGAGAATGGCGCAATCGCGGGCCTCGCCGTGTTCGGCGATATAGTCGCGGATGCGTTCGATCACGAACCGGGCCTCGTCCTGCTCGTTGTAGGCGGCGTAGACGGCGATGCGCTCGCCATCGTCGCCGTCGGTCCACAACTGTTTGCCGAGGCGACCGCCGTTGCGGGCGATCAGACTGTTGGCGGCCTTGAGGATCGTGGCCGTCGAGCGGTAGTTCTGCTCCAGCCGGATGGTACGGGCACCGGGGAAGTCGTGCAGGAACTGCTGCACGTTCTCGACCTTGGCACCGCGCCAGCCATAGATAGCCTGATCGTCATCGCCGACCACGAAAACCTTGCCTTGCTGGCCGGCCAGGACCCGTATCCAGGCATATTGCAAGGTGTTGGTATCCTGGAACTCGTCGATCAGCAGATGCTGCCAGCGCTGCTGGTAGTGGGCCAGCAGCGCCGGATGCTGCAGCCACAGCTCGTGGGCACGGAGCAGCAGCTCGGCAAAGTCGACCAGGCTGGCGCGCTGGCAGGCCTCCTGATAGGCCTGGTAGATCTGCACGAAGCCGCGGGTGACCGGATGATCGCGGTGTTCGATGCTTTCCGCACGTCGACCTTCGTCTTTCCATTGATTGATCTGCCAGGTGGCCTGGCGAGGAGGAAAGCGCGCCTCGTCCATGCCCTGACCGGTGATGATGCGCTTGATCAGGCGCTGCTGGTCATCGGCATCCAGGATCTGGAAATGCTCATTCAGGCCGGCTTCCCGCCAGTGCCGTCGCAGCAGACGATGGGCGATGCCATGGAAGGTGCCGACGGTCAGACCCTGCAGTCCACCCGGAATCAACCCGTCGAGGCGGGCCCGCATTTCGCCGGCGGCCTTGTTGGTAAAGGTGACCGCCAGAATCGCCCACGGCGAGACATGGTCGATCTGGGTCAGCCAGCCGATGCGATGGGTCAGCACGCGGGTCTTGCCAGACCCTGCCCCGGCCAGTACCAGATAATGTCCCGGGGGTGCACAGACGGCTTCGCGCTGGGCTTCGTTGAGAGAATCGAGCAGATATGACACATCCATCTGCCCGATTGTAGCGGCCGCGCGCTTTCCCGTCGCGCGCCGGGGGACGCGGCAGGCCCGCGTCCAGTTGATGGTTCATCGCGATTTGCGCAGAAATCCGATGGCGGCCAGAACGATGCCGACGACGATACCCGCGATGCCGGCCCATTGGGGGACAGCCTCGTGGTGAGTCGCCTGCAGCTTGGCCGAACCGATCTGGACCAGGGTATCGGTCTGCGGAACGCTGGCATGGCCGGCCAGAATCCAGATGCCTGCGGCCAGCAGGACAATGCCAAGGACAATCAGGATGGCACGCATGGTCGAACTCCCTTTGCCGCTTCAGGAGTTGCCAGCCTAGGCGATGCACGGCCTTGTCGACAAGTCGGCCCTGCGGCGTATGACCGGCCGCTTCCAGACAAAAAAATCCCCGGAGGCAAGGGGGAGGCCTCCGGGGATGGGGGACCAGGATCTGGGGGGGATCACTGGCCATGCTGGCGCAGGCAGCACCAGGGGAAGTGTGCCTGCACCGGATCATCAGGCAGGGGAACCGAATGATCCTTGAACGCCGTTGCGTGCGTTCAGAAGATTAGAGGGGCGTGGTGCCGGAAAGTTGCCTGTGCCGGGCGGGTCTGGTTATTCGCGATTCAGCATTCCGCCACGCCTCCCCTCAATGGGCCTCGTCCCAGTTGGCACCGATTCCGACGTCGACCACCAGCGGCACTTCCAGCTGCGCCGCCTGGCTCATCGCTTCGACGACCGCGGCCTGCACCGCTTCGATCGCATCGGCGCGCACCTCGAATACCAGTTCATCGTGTACCTGCATGATCATGCGCGCGTCATCACGACCCTGCAGCCAGGCGGCGACCTTGATCATGGCCCGCTTGATGATGTCCGCCGCGGTGCCTTGCATCGGCGCATTGACCGCGGCACGCTCGGCACCGGCCCGCAATCCCTGCTGGCGAGCCTTGATATTGGGCAGATACAGGCGTCGCCCGAACAGGGTCTGCACATAGCCATCGCGTTGGGCATCCTGGCGGGTCCGGTCCATGAAATCGCGGACGGCGGGATAACGGGCAAAATAGGCGCTCATGTAGTCGGCCGCTTCGCGCTGGCCCACGCCGAGTTGTCTGGCCAGACCGAAGGCGCTCATGCCGTACATCAGACCGAAATTGATGGCCTTGGCCGCACGACGCTGATCGCTGCTGACCGCCTCGACCGGAACCCCGAAGACTTCGGCGGCGGTGGCCCGATGCACGTCCTCGCCCGCCTTGAAGGCGGCCAGCAGACCCGGGTCGGCCGATAGATGGGCCATGATCCGCAACTCGATCTGGGAGTAGTCGGCGGCCATGATCCGCCAGCCGTCGGGGGCGATGAAGGCTTTTCGAATGCGTCGACCCTCACGGGTGCGCACCGGAATATTCTGCAGGTTGGGATCCGAAGATGACAGCCGGCCGGTGGCTACGGCGCCCTGGTGATAGCTGGTGTGGACTCGCCCGGTATGGGGGTTCACCATCTGCGGCAGCTTCTCGGTATAGGTCGAGCGCAACTTGGCCAGCCCCCGGTAGTCCAGGATCAGGCGAGGCAGCGGATGGCTGTCGGCGATGGCTTCCAGGGCCTCCTCGTTGGTGGAGGGCTGGCCCTTGGGGGTTTTCAGCTTTGCATCCAGGCCCAGCTCGTCGAACAGCACCGCCTGCAACTGCTTGGGCGAATCCAGGTTGAAGGCATGCCCTGCCTCGGCATGGGCCTTGGCTTGCAGCTCCAGAATCCGCTTGCCCAGTTCGCTGCTCTGGCGGCGCAACTCCTCGACATCGATCAATACACCTTGCTGCTCGATGCCGGCCAGTACCGGCACCAGCGGCATTTCGATCTCGTCATACACTTTGCGCAGGGCGGGCTCGGATTCCAGTTTCGGCCACAGGGCCTGATGCAGGCGCAAGGTGATGTCGGCATCTTCCGAGGCGTAACGTGAGGCCGTGTCCAGATCGATCTGCGAGAACAGTTTCTGCTTGGCACCCTTGCCGACGACATCCTCGAACTTCACCGTGTCGTGCCCCAGATAGAGCCTGGCCAGCGAGTCCATGTCATGGCGGGTCGCGG
>JGI2924J29684_1076818_pt1 | contig 11546 bp, 7 predicted proteins | sample BenlonsequencITS_FD_29684 | JGI IMG/M metagenome (IMG submission 29684)
GTTTTAAACCGGCTACATCATCTTCCAGCATATATACCGCAAAAATTTTTATATCTCTTGGCTTATATTGCTTACCAATTTTAACTTTAGCAAGGTTATCCAGCACGACCTCTTTTACTTTTGGAAAGCCCCGGTGTATCACACTATCCTTAATCTCCGGAAGATTTATCTTTTTCCCCCCAGTTTTATTGGACCTCTTGATGTAGCCCCTGGTTAATTTTATTGCATCTTCAATATCATGCCTTTGTCCAACGATTGCACCCATAACGTATGCTTTTTTGAAAGATTCATCAATAAATACTTCCAAACGGCTCACCACTTTCTGGAATGACTGTATGGTCTAAGATATGTATAGGTTGGGCCGTTATAGGTAAATTGCAACCGTTTAACTAAACCATGCTTCTCCAAATCCACCCAGGAATTGCTTCACTACTAATTAAATTTTCGAGCTCCATTTTATAGCCCCATCTTTGACCATGAAGAGGTAAATACCTTACCTGAAAAAAACATTCGCTACTACTTATTCTTAATATTTTAGATGCGGTACTGGTCATTCAGGCGTACAGAACGTTGCTCGGATTTACCTCTCTTGCCTTTTAGCTTTTCAAAACGTAGACTCTTGAAAGCATAAAGGTCATTTTCGTTCCTTACGGCATCAATTACGACCATCACGTCAAAAAAGCCTCAACAACCTCAGGGGGATATTTATGGGCCCCTTTTTCTTCGGTGTATAAGGCTATTAGCTTCTTTGATTTAAATTGGAAACGCAAACCGTTCTCTCCATTCAAATTATAGCAAGGATTTTTAAAATACCCAAGTTAAAATTCACCCTTGGGGTGAATTGTTTTAAATTATTATTATATCAATAAGTTAACTAATTGTTATGTAGCGATTTTTATTACATGCCACATTTTAGATTTGGTTTGTTTACTTTATTTCGCTTTTGTCCCTCTCCGATATAATTTCCTTTAGGGTTTCAAGGGCACTTTTTTCGGTTGGGTCGTTGGTACCAAGTTGCCCACGGAAGGCAACCGAAAGAATATTTTCGTTTAAGCGTTCAATAAGATTATTCAAATTAATTAAAGCTTTAATTTCTTTTTCTATAGATATCTGCTTTTTTACTAAGGAAGTAATGGTTTTAATCTCACTTTCAGGTGGTATTGGAACTGGCAACATCAATAGCTTTTTGGCATTAATATTTGCTTGGCCAACCTGCTGAGTAATTTGAGATTTTAAAAACATCTTTCCTTGATAGCTATTAATATACCAGCAGATATATTGTCCGAAAAATTCTTTTTTATATAAACTAATTCTAATAAGGTAAGATGCATAAATCATTTTGTTATGTTCAGATCTAACTAAAGCGGTCTTGCCTACTAGTTCATAACTATTAGTTCTATTAAATAATAAATCATTAGTCTCTAGTGTCAGTTTCTTTACATCCTCATGCTCTGATTGTAAATATTTTAAATCGTTTAATTGAATTTCACCATCTTGTATATTTCCCATTCTTAATACGGGAATTCCATCCACGTCATCGCTTGTTTTAGCTGATGAACCATATGTTGAAGTTTCAGTAATTTCCCCCAACCTCACCCAACACCAACCTTCTGGCAATTCATATGGCGTTTCAATTGGTGGAAGTTCCGCTTGTTTTCTACCTTTACCATTACTTAGCTTGGCCTTTTCTTCCTTAATCCGCTCCAGTAGTTTTTCAGCCGGTTCGGTATTGGGGGTTTGTTCCCGCCATTTCTTAGTTAATTCCCCCCGGAAAGCTTTGGCTAAAATGACGGCCCGGCGGTCGGCAAAGGTTTCCCGGGCCTCGTCGATTAATTCTTTGGCCTGGTTTATTTTATCAAGTAGGGATTCAACCCGGGCAACGATACGTTTTTGTTCGGGCACAGGAGGTAAGGGGAAAGGATATTCATTTAAAAAATTTTTAGGAACGCGTTGCTGTCCCACAGCTCCTGTCATTACAGCCTTAGCCTGATTTCTAAAATATTGAGATCGTACTAAATAATATAATAGATGATTGTTTAATATTTTCTTTACCCTTAAAACGTGAAATTCTGTTGAGCCATAGCCAAATCCATTTAATAAATTTTTCGCTATAGCCGCTTTTCCATTCTCCATACAGGGTGTAATTTTAGCAAATAGCACATCGTCTTCTAAGAAACTGGTATATCCTTTTTTTACATCATAATATTTACGAGCCTCAGGTTTTTCTATAATTCCGTGAACATCACTAACAGAACTCATTGGTATAAATGTAGTTAAAAAATCTTCCTCATCATTTTTAGGGTTATACTTCGGTGGATTAATAATTGCAATCTGTCCAAGCCTCACCCACACCCAATTCCCCGGCACCTCATACGGCTGTTCCTCCTCCGGCACCCGCGCTTCTTGCAGCATTTCCTCCGGGGTCAATGTTTTCTTCTTTATCGCGCTCACGCCTGACCCTCCTCGGCTTCTTTTAGTTCTTTAACTACCTCATAAAGAAGCGCCGTGGCCTGTTCCAACTTGGCGATGGCTTCTTCCGCCGATTCTATGGGGTCGGGCAGGTTATCGTAAGAGGAATACTTTTCATCAGCAATCAGGCCTTGGTCCAGGTTATCGCCTTTAGCCCGGATTTGCTCGCGGGTCAGACAGGACCAGCGCTCGTCTTCTACCTTTGAGCGGTCTTCCGCCAGGTAAGCTTTTTCAAAGCCGGCAAAGTGTTCCTCGGTGAGCGGGTTGCGCTTACCCAAACTGGGCATGTTGGTACGCAGGTCGTAAAACCAGACCTCTTTGGTATTTCCCCTATCGGTTGTGCCCCGGATGAAGAACAGCACGTTGGTTTTAACTCCCTGGGCGTAGAATATGCCGGTGGGCAGGCGCAGGATGGTGTGCAGGCCGCACTTGTCCATCAGGTCGGCCCGTACTTTCTGGCCGTCACCGTCTTGGAAGAGCACGTTATCCGGTAAAACCACTGCGGCCCGGGCACCGCCTTTATTATGTAGAGAACGGTAAATGTGCTGCAAAAAGTTAAGCTGTTTGTTGGAAGATGGGAAGGTTAAATCATCCCTGGTGGGGCGCTCCCCGCCTTTTTTGGTGCCGAAGGGCGGGTTGGTTAAAACCACATCATAATCCCGTAATTCTTTGCCTTTGGTAGAGAGGGTGTCACCCAGAATAATTTCCCCTTCAATACCATGCAGCATAGCGTTCATCAGGGCCAAACGGTGGGCGTCCTGCACAAGCTCACAACCCGTAAAGGCCTGTTTCCTCTGAAACTCAGCTTCTACCGGTTTTAGGTCAAAATAGTCATCAGTTTTTTTCCTTACATGCCGATCGGCAGCAATCATAAAGCCAAAGGTGCCGGCAGCCGGGTCGTTGCATTTTTCACCCGGTTTAGGGTCAATTAAACGCACCATTACATTAATTAACGGCCTGGGGGTGAAATATTGTCCAGCCCCCGATTTTTTTTCACTGGCGTTCTTCTCCAAAAGGCCTTCGTACAGAGCGCCCAAACCCTCTTCCCGGGCGCTGTACCAGTCCAGCCCGTCTATGGACCGAATGATTTTTTCTAAGTTTTTAGGTTCTTCAATATTGGTATAGGCGTTGGCATAGATAAGTTTGACACTGCCCCGCCCTTCTTGGCCCAGGTCCACTAATAGTTTGCGGTAGAAATTTTTTAATTCCGTACCTTTCTTTTCAACCAAATCATCCCACCGGTAACCCTCGGGGATCTGGCTTTCTTGCTCTGTTTCTTTCATCATTTTTAAAAACAAAATATAGGTTAACTCGGTGACGTACTGGTGGAAGGTGATGCCGTCATCCCGCAGCACGTTGCACAAATTCCAAAGCTTTTGGACAATTTCCTGTGTCGTCATTCTTTATGCCTGTTTCCTTTCGTCGGGATAGAGTGATTTTATAATTTGGTTAAGCACCTGGTCGATCTGACCGTTGAAAATTTTGTTGATCTTCTTGTAGCCACCGATTTCTCTGAAGGGCTCTTTGTCCAGATCCTCAGGGTTGATTACGGTTTCTTTAATTAACTGTTTCTCTATGCGCTCCAGCCACTTGCGCTGCACATTGGTCCACTTTTGCAGGGCGTATACTTTCTGCATAGCGTTTTTAATGCGCTCTTCATGGCTCAATAACGGGTCGCCCAGAGCCTGCTGGCGGATAAAGCCGATGATGTCCGCAGCTATATCCTGGTTGGTCATTTCCCGCCAGGCGGTGCGCAGGTTGGTCTCGGAGTAACCATGCCGGTCCAGTTCCAGTTTAAGTTCCCGCAGCGCCTGCCTGGTCAATTCCCGCGGCCTCTGGCAGACAATCTGCAAAGCCGGGATGATATTCATATTATCCTTAATAAATCTGGTGAACTCACCCAGGTAATCCTCCGGCTTTTCGGCATTGCCGTAGCCCCTGGTATGGTAGACCAGCTCATCTTCATGGAAAGAAATTAGCTGCTGCCGGGGCTGGTAGCGGTTCTCGTCCAAAAAAGCAAAAAGGTTGGTCCGCTTTTGCAGCTCTTCTTTTATCTCACTGACCGGGGCGTTGCCCAGCCATTTAATAAATTCTTCGGGTGAACGCCCGCCGGCCAGGGTGGTGAAGTCCTCTTTGTCTTGCCCTTTTAGCCGGCGCTTTTTGCGCTGCAGCTTGGCTACGATTTGTTCCACATGGGCCTTTTGCTGCGCCTCGTCTTCCAGTTCTTGCAATTCTTTTACCAGAGTAGTGAAATCCACCTTGGGGTTGGCTACCACAGGCTTCATATTGGTAACCGGCGCCAGCGCCTCATACAGGCCTACAGGGTCATAGATGACAAAGTGGGTTTTATTGATTCTCGGGCACAGGCGGGTGGCCCGGCCCAGCATTTGCTCGTAGAGGATCCGGGAACGCACCCGGCGCAGGGAAACCAGGTTGCATATTTCGGGTACGTCTATACCGGTGGTCAACAAGTCAACGGTTACGGCAATGTTGGGCAGGCGCTCGTTTTTATATCTACGAATCATCCCCACGGGGTCTTTTATGGAGCCCGTGATTTTAGTAATAGCGTCATCGTCAATGGTACCGGACTGCTCTTCAAATTCCTGTTTCATCAGCCTGACCACCATATCGGCGTGATCATCGGTAGCGGCAAAAAGCAGGGTTTTCTCTTCCCCCTCGGGGTCAAGTTCCTTGGCCAGTTCTTTGATCACCGTTTTATTAAAGTTCTCGGTTATGACAGCCCGGTTGAATTTATCTATATCCAGAAATAACTCATCCGGCAGTTCTTCGCTGTTGGTTATCTGGCCGGTTACCGGGTCGTATATGGGTACTTTCTCGCCCTTTTTCCACTTGATGCCGGTTTCCTTTAATTTGGTGCCGATTTGATGGGGCGGTTCGTGATCCACCAGCCAGCCGTCAATCACCGCATCCCGGTAGGAATAGGTAAATACGGGCTTGCCGAATATCTCTATGGTGTGGGGCGCAGGCGTTGCGGTTAGGCCGATTTTAACGGCGTCGAAGTATTCCAGTACCATGCGGAATTTGCTGATATAGTCTTTCTGGTCGCGGAACTCCAGCTCCACTTCACCCATTTCTTTATCCAGGATGTAGCCCCGGTGGGCTTCGTCTACTACGATACAGTCATATCTATCCACTGTGGGGGTGTCTGCATCGTCGTCACCGAACATAATCCGCCTGACCATGCCTTGGACGGTGGCGATATGTACTTTGGTGGTAGCCTCGGGGATTTTATCAGCCAGGCCTTTTAGGTCAAAGATTTGGGTAAAGGTATGGAAATCCTCCAGCCTGGCCTCTTTAAAGGCATCCTCAGCCTGTTCCCCCAGTGCGGAGCGGTCCACCAGAAAGAGAATGCGCTTAAACCGGTCCAATTTAATCAACCGGTAAACTAAACCGATAGTGGTACGGGTTTTACCTGTGCCGGTGGCCATTGCAATAAGGATATTACGCTGTTCCTCGGACAGAGCCTTTTCGACTGCTTTGATGGCGGCCACCTGGTAATCCCTTAAGTTTAGGTAGTCGTATGGCTCCCGATGCAGTTTTTCGGTGGCCAGGTCAATATTTTGCTTAAATAGTTCCTTTAAGCCCTGCGGTGTGTACCAGGCCTGCAGAGGCCGGGGGTGGTTGGTCTTTTTGCGGGCATCCAATAGCCATACGCCGGACTTGGTTTCTAACTGTTTCAAGTATGGCCGGCTGTTAGTGGTAAACAGAAAGGGTACTTTATACGACCTCCAGGTGCCCAGTATGATTTCATCGGCCCGTTGGGTAATATGCTTAGCATAGTTTTTAACTTGCTCCATGTCAGCAACTACGTCTTTGCTTTTCTTTTTGGCTTCAACCAGCCCGATAATTTCCAAACCGGCAAACAGGGCATAATCCACCGGACCCGCCTCAGTGGGCCACTCAGCAATAGCCAGATTGCGGTTTTTCTCCGGGCGCGTGCCTTTTGACCAGCGTAAATTTTGGGTATCGGCTTCCCAGTCAGCGGCCTGCAGCTGCTGGTCAATCAGCTTGCGGGTTTCAGCTTCGGAAAGTTTAATTTTGGCGGCTGCTTTTTGCGCCCGGTCATGACGTTTTGATTTTTCTTCTTCGGTAAGTGCAGCCGCGGCCTTTTGTTGGGCCAGCTCTTCCTGCAGCCTGGCCAGTTCGGCCTCAAAATTTTCGGTCTTCCGGCGCAATAGGTCTTGCAGTTCGTGAATATCCTGCGGTTTTTCAGGCTGTTTAAAGGGTGACGGATTAAAGGTCCAATTATCGTAAGTTTGCACAAACCAAACGGCCAGGCGGTAGGCAAAGGTCATTTGGGTGGTGGCTTCCTGAACCGTGCCGTAGGCTTCGTGCGTGGCTTTATTGCCGGCCTTGCGTATAGAGTGGAACATATCTATTAACCGGTCGGGCAAAGCACCGTCGCTTTTAATCAAGCTAAGCCTGGTGGTTTGTTTACCGTCATAAGGTTCCTCAAGGTTTTCGTAGGAAAGAATAATTTTAGATAATATTTCCCCAAACATTCTTAATTTGATTAAAGATGTATTGGGGTCGGTATGTAAGTTTTTTTCAGCTAACTCACCCAACTGGGCCAAAGTTGGCCATCTGGGTGCTAAAAAGGAAAAATTACTTGGGCTCATGTGTATTCCCTTCTTTTATTATTATGGAATGCCAGGCACATGATGCTTTTACATATTTCTGCAATTATGTCATAAGTCCTGTTTATTTAAGGGAGAATGATGTATTACCATAGTAACCCAAGATGTGACAGGTTAATATTTGAGAAAGTTACGTTTTACCATATATTGTTATTTATTTAGAAGAATAGGATATATTTTACAATGCATATTTTTAAATAAAAAATGGGTGAGCATTGTGTATTAGTGATCCTATTTTCAATTTACTCTTCAGCAAGGTTAGCCTTTGCAGAGGTCTATTAGTACTCGGTTCTAGCTATTGGGGATTATGAGAATTATCCTTACGTAAATTTAACTTTCGAAGATGCCAACTATTTTGATGACTATTTAGAAAATCATTTAGATTAGAGAAAAACACAGTATGAGGTTGAACCTAATCCTGATGGCTCAGGCGATGATTATAAACCGACTGAAAGAACTGCCATTGGGGTTTCTTTAGGCAATTTTAAAGACGGCGATAGTATTCCACAAGCAAACCAGAGTGATTTGCTTTACTTTATGGGACATGCTGTATATTTATTTTGGCATGACTTGTGTTCTTAAAGCAGATATCAATCACAGGCCGTTTAAAGCAATATCGACCGGTTCGTCCAATTCAAGGCATCCCCCGCGCAACTCTAGCGTATCCTCCCCTTGAAATGGCGCACTTCTATCACTTGATCAAGCCGAAGTTCCCAAAAGGTTGCCTGAACATATTTTCCGTGGCTTTCCCACTCATTCTCCCGCAGCGGTGAAACGTCAAATATCTTCTCCCATGATTTTCGTTTTACCTTCAATTGCTCATCGGACGGCAAGCTTTTGTACCATTTATCCTCGGCTTCATATTCCTGTTCGTTTGAACAATCTCTATAATAGCCATCATTCAATAAAAGATGCCACATGTCCTCATTGCTGAGCAGTACGTCTTTATCCGGCACTTCAAGTTCAATACAGACCTGATTTCCGCTATAGCTGCGAAACTCCATGCGACGCAGATCGGGCTTCCGATGTTCCCACTCCACGGTATGCCACGCCCAAAACGGATACTTCACGCCCGCAGGCGGTTGCCCAACACGCAAGACCATTTGCTCCGCAAGCCAATCATAAGCGGGACCAAAGCCGCATTCGGTAATCAGTTCAGATTGTGCCGGATCGCAAAAGAGAACCTTTTCCGCTTTTAACTTCACATACAGGCTTTCCGGCTGAATTGACCATAAAAGCATAAACTTCTCCTTACAATCCTAAAATATCGTATTTTTTGTCACGTTTTATGCTTTAACTATCATACATTGCGGGGACGCTCCTAGTGCTTTAGGTGGTGCAAGCAGCACGCTCAGCAGGAGCGTATTTCCTATTTCTTTACCGGAGCGGCTTTGTATTCGTTAATAGGAATATCAGGTAAGCCCGCAAAAGGGAAAGCTTTGCGCAGACTAACAATAAAAGCTTCTTCATGTAGCGTTTCATATGTTACTTCCTTGAACTGGTAACGGATGACCATATCCTTCACAAAATGCTCTATTTTGGGGATAATAGTCTCAAGTTTCGTATCCAGGTACATCTCAACCGTTGACTTGTTCGGTTTAGGCGTATTAATGCCGTACTTGAGTTCATCAGGCGGGTTCTTCTTTATTGCTGGTCCCAGAATGCCTTTGAGATTCTTCTTGCATGCTTCGAATTCCTCTTCCAGTTTTGATTGAACACTTTGTTTGAAACTATCCAGTTCTGTCTGCAACTGCTCCAAATCTTTGATAAAGTCATTTTTATGTTGTTTTAACATCACCGTACCATAACGGCTTCCAAGCGATTTCAGATATTTGTCCCGTAACGCTTTTACCTTTTCATGCATAGCTTTTCCTGAAAGATCACTGCCAGATCTTATAAGTTGATAGGAAGCTTTCAAGCGATCTTTATCTTTTTCGTCAGACGCCAAGTTCAGCAATTCTTGAGGTATTGAAATCGTATGCCTAGTTAAGTGAGTCCCTTCCAAACTGAGTTCGACGAACTGAATATAGCTTGAATACACATTTACTTGTCTAGCTAAATCGAATTGCTGAGGGGGACACTTTTTAAGATCAGACTCTATCTCCTCCATATCTTTAATACTAAAGGTCTCATGGGCTATTTCAGGTTTGGGTACACCAACGACAGGCGGTTTATTCGCTACAGTATTTTGTTCCAGCATTTCACCAAGTACTAACTGCGGTGCAATAGCACTTAGCAATTGATTAGCCTGTTCAAGGCTGATAGCAACTGAATTGGGAGCAAAGGTGCTATTACTAGTTGGTTCTTCCTCAACAAGCCTAGGAGTTGGGGTGAAAAACCAGGCTTCCTCATCCGCAATGAGCAGACCAACTCGTATACCGGGGCATTTTCGAAGGTAAATGCCTTCAGTATCAAGGTGTTTGATCGCCTCCAGATCTCCATACCCTAACCGATAGACTTGCGGATCTGGGTCTAGAATTATTTCTAACGCTGCCGCACTATTCTGCTTCTGATAGACTGATATTGCTTTGGCCACTGAAAGCCATATACCTGGAGCTATGTATACTACTCGTTGATTGGCATTGCTGACGATATCGGCCAGCATTTCATCGGTTAGCATTTGAAAAGTTGCCAATTCTATCACCGCCTGACTGTTTTCTGCTTAATAGTTTAAACCTATGCTTAATATCGTCTTCGGTAAGATGCAACGTTTGACAGGGCTTATCTTTTTTATACTTCTCATTGCACCGCCAAATCGTGCGGCGGTATTTAGTGTTGGAGCCCCAGACCTTGGAGCCGTAAAAGCCACCACATTCGCCGCAAATGATTTTTGCCGAGAATGGGCCATGGCAACTGACTGGCCGGCCGAGCTTTTTGTGCCGCTCTATTTCAGCCTGCAAACTTGAGAAAAAAGACTGCCGGTTTGGAAATTGATATTGAAGCCAAAAGCCAGGAGATCATTGATTCTCTTGGGAGTAAGATAGACTATTATAAGCAATATCTTAAAACAGCTAGAAAAGAGAAAACATCGGATTACGAGGCTTTAAATACTCTGTTCCGCGAAACACTTAAAGAAGTCTGGGAATAGTAGCTATAAAGGAGTATTCACCATGGATATTCAGTATATAAAAGATAAGCTAACTTCAAGCGAATATGATTTTCTAAGAACAGACCCGCACCTTGGAACGAATATATTAATTCTTACTACTGCAGGGTCTATTGCCTATGGAACAAATGTCGACACCAGCGATATTGATGTCAGAGGCGTTACAGTAGAAATTCAATTTAGTTACAAATTGCCGGGAGTAATCAGGTTAAAACAAATTGATATACTATTTCATTTGTTTCCTGATCCGTTAGTCTGTGATACTTTAAAAGGAAATTGATAAAGCTTCATCTCCGGTGTTTTGTCAGCATAATATAGAGCACCAGCTTTTTCATCTATCAAGATTCCCTCCCTGGATAAAATCCGACAGGCCTTTGCGTTCCGATTTCATACCATTGGCAAGAGCCAGTGCTTTTTCCCATGTCTTTTCCGTTTCATACTTAAGAAATTCATACAGGGGATTTAATTCCTCAGCCTCATCATACTTTTGCAGGCACTCAAAGTACATCCGCTTATCCTCGTCATAGACGATGAGGGGCGGGTGATTATGTATCATGAGATAGTAATTCATGAGTGTCCTGCCAACACGTCCGTTACCGTCTGCAAAGGGATGGATATACTCAAATCTCGCGTGAAGATAGGTAGAAGCTTTCAAAACGTCCTTGCCCCCATATTCATTTACTTCAGCAATCAGCTCCGTCAATTCGCTTTCCACATTTTCCGCAGCGGAGCCGACCTCATGGACACCGGTCACATAATCATGCTTTTTAAACTCGCCCGGTCGTTCCTCATTTACGATATACCTGCGCTCATCGTATGTCCCGCCAGTGAGAATTCTGTGAATTTCCTTGACCAGCTCTACACTCATAGGCTCCCTTTTTATGATTTTTTCTTTTAAAAACTCATAGCAAAGCTTTTGATTTTGCTGTTCAAACAAGGCACGGGGACTTCCGGTATAGCTCACCACCTTACCGTTTTCAAAGATTTCCCTTGTATCATGATAGGTGATTTCCTCATTCTCTATCTTCCCGGAATGGAACGCAAACAGGATACGGAAGCTGTCAAGGTATTTGTCCAGATCGACCGCGGACGTAATCTTGTAAGATTGCCAAAGTCCGATAACCCGGTTATATTGCTCCAAGTACATTCCCCCTTTTTATATTACCGAGTTCATTATATCACAGTTTTAACAAATTTAGACAGAAAGGACCATTACGTCCGTATTTTAATAAGGCCTGCAGATCGTGACAGCAGCAACTGCAACAGGAGCACAAAGCGTATTCCAGTTGACCGGGAGATGAAATGGTTAAATG
>JGI2924J29684_1076817_pt1 | contig 11539 bp, 10 predicted proteins | sample BenlonsequencITS_FD_29684 | JGI IMG/M metagenome (IMG submission 29684)
GTTTATCGATAAACATGTACTTTATATTTTAAAGTTCTTTATGCGGAGACAAAATAATGACCACAACCAGTGCTTTCGAAGATTTAAGTTATTTGCGCGCTCTTGCTGAAGAAGGCGCAGCAGCCCCCAGTATTAATGGGCGCTATTACATCACCTTTGGTTTTTTAAGCGCGATAGCTCTGGCAGCAACTTGGGCAATTGCGAGCGGCCTCACAAGCTTAGATGTCTCAGCAACAGCATTTGTTTGGCTTAGCTATATTGCTGTGACGCCGCTAGCACTTTTCCTCTTAAGTAAATCAGCAGGAACAAAATCGGGTTTCAAATCAGCAGGTAACCGCGTTACTCGGCTGTTCTGGCTCACAGTTTCTCCAGCTATCTTTTCAATCTGGGGTGCCCTTTCAATTGCAGCGCTCTTTCGAGATGTACCCATCATAATATTCAATATGTTGCCTATTATCGCTTTCTTTGCGTATGGCGTTATCTACATGGTAGAAGCCAGTTTAGAAAATGTATCTTGGAAACGCTTTGCGGGACTGGCTGGCCTCGCTTCAGCATTTGTAATGGCGTTGTTCATTGGCATACCAGAAGCCTATCTAGGCGCTGCAATAGCCACACTACTCATCGGTGTAATTCCCGGAGCAATAATGATGCGCCGTGAACCAAAAGAAGTGGTGTAAGCTTTAGAATGAGCGAGAACCCATTTGACCATGGCGAGATAAATGATCTCATTCACTCTCGCCTTCGCTTAGGCGTCATGGCCTATCTATCTACAGCCCACGCCGCCATATTTGGAGAATTAAAAGCCAAGGTAAATGCAAGCGACGGTAATCTATCTGTGCAACTCAAAAAATTAGAAGAGGCTGGCTATATCACTATCGAAAAAAAGTTTGTCGGCAAGAAGCCACAAACCACTGCCATCCTAACAGATAAAGGCCGTCAAGCTTGGCTAGCGTACCTTGCGCATATGAGGTCCATGCTCGATGCAGCAGAATAATAAGCAAAGAAGCCCGCGATCAGAAAATCGCGGGCTTCTTATTATCAGCTGTATTAAAAGCTGAATTACATTTGCATTGTCCAACCTTCAACGCCCATCGCAGCCTGACGAACTGCTTCTGATTGCGTTGGGTGTGCGTGGCATGTACGTGCAATATCTTCTGATGAAGCTTTAAACTCCATAGCAATACAAACTTCGGCAATCATCTCACCAACACCTGTACCAACCATGTGCGCACCCAGCACTTCATCAGTTGTCGCATCTGCGATGATCTTCACAAAACCATCTGTTGTGTGATTACAGCGTGCACGTGAGTTTGCCATGAATGGGAATTTACCCACTTTGTATTTCACGCCAGCAGCTTTGAGATCTTCTTCTGTCTTACCAACCCAAGCAATTTCAGGACTTGTGTAAACAACACCCGGTACGAGATCATAATTCACGTGCCCTGCTTTACCCGCGATGAGTTCAGCAACAGCAGCGCCATCATCTTCAGCTTTGTGCGCAAGCATTGGCCCAGTTGTTGTGTCACCAATAACCCAAACGCCGTCAGCGCCTGTCTTAAAGTGGTTGTTTTCAATGACGCCGCGCTGGTTTGGCGTAATGCCAACTGTTTCAAGACCAAGACCCTCTGTGTAAGGCTTACGGCCAATCGCGACCAAAACAACATCAGCATCAATCACTTCAGGATCACCGCCTTGTGCCGGCTCCATCGTCAATTTGAGTTTTGATTTTAGTTTTTCAACGCCAGTCACTTTCTGACCGAGTTTGAACGTCATGCCTTGCTTGGTCAAAATTTTCTGAGCTGTCTTAGCAACTTCCATATCCGACCCTGGAATGATGCGGTCAAGATATTCGACAACAGTAACTTCAGCGCCAAGACGAGACCAAACGGAACCAAGCTCAAGCCCGATAACACCAGCACCGATAACGATCATTTTCTTCGGTACACTAGAAAGGCTCAATGCCCCTGTTGACGTCACAATACGTTCTTCATCAACAGCAATGTTCGGCAAGTTAGTTGGAACAGACCCTGTCGCAATCACAATGTTTTTTGCTGAAAGTTCAGCCGCGTCCTTGCCTTCAACAACCACTTTACCAGCACCAGCAATGCGGCCTGTACCATTGAAGACTTTGACTTTGTTCTTCTTCATCAAGAAAGCGACACCTTCAGTCAGGCCTTTTACCGCTTCTTCCTTTTGCTTAAGCATTTGAGGAAGGTTCAATTTGACCGTGCCAGTCTCAATGCCAAGGCTTGCAAAATTGTTTTTTGCTTCATCAAAAAGTTCAGACGCGTGAAGCATGGCTTTTGAAGGAATACATCCAACATTCAGACATGTTCCGCCAAGGGTAGAAGATTTTTCAATTATTGCTGTTTTCAAGCCCAACTGACCACAACGAATGGCACAGTTATAGCCACCAGGGCCGGCTCCGATTATGACGACATCAAAAGTCTCAGACATTGTTTTTCCTGTTTCCGCAATTGGGCAGAATTTGAACGATTTGTCGCGAACCTATACTTGCTTGCGGTAAGGTCAACATATCCTAAGGCCGCAAAGAGATTTGGTAGCGCTATAAAATACCGTTCCTGTAAAAAAAGTTGCATTCAACTGATATGTTGCAACAGGTTTCGTAAATCTAACACTAATTTTGCTGCCTCTACACAGAAGGTCGCTTAGATAATTTTGGGGCAATCCAGATCATACACATTGTCCCAGCCGACATCAAAAATGCTATCGGGATTTTTATCCAAAGCGGAAATATCGCAAATATCGCGCCGTACACTAATGCACCAAGAACAATGATAATCGTTGCTACAATCCACGCAGGCAAGTGACTTTTCAGCCATGTCGCATTCTTTTTAGGACATAGAAAAACTGTAATAAAAACGCCTAGCCATAGCGCCAGAATCCACAACCCAATACCAACAATCATTCCTACACCCGCAACTTTGGCCATTAATAAAATAGTTACAGCCGCGATAAGCCCTAAAAAAGTTGCGATAATAGATTGCATAAATAGTCCCTTGAATGAGTTCTTTTTCTCATATCCCTTACACACCTGAATCCATATTGAAAACCATCAGAGCATAGTCCCAGTATTCAATGAGATGGCCATGCATTTTTGTATCGACGGCTCCCGGGAATAATTTCATCATCTATCATTTGAATTCGAGCATCGCCCTCACCTGTTGGTGAGATTTCCCTAACTTTAGATGCATCAATAATATAAGAGCGATGCACGCGGGATATCTCGACTCCGGCGGCCTGAAGCTGCTCTTCGATATTGGCCAAAGTTGAACGCGCCAATAATGTTTTATCTGCGGTACGGATTTCTACGTAATTTGCAGCTGCCTTTGCCCAAATAACATCTTCCGCATTGATCCATATCGTACGCCCACCACATTTAATTGTAATTCTCTTTTTTTCCTTGGCATCTTCTCTATTAACGCTCGTCTCCAGCTTCTTATGTTCCAACTCCCTAGAAAGCATGAAACCCAACATCAATATTGAAAACGTAATTAAATCTTTGCGATATTCATAGAAAAATGTCTCAAAAACATTGGCATGAAACGAATATTCTTGCCCTACGGCGATGGGATAAATAGTTAGGCGAATTAATTTCATCCCTAAAATATGAAGTAGAGAAAAAGCCAAGCTCGCTATAATATATTTTGGAATCCAGACACTTTTGGATACACCTGCTATTGGATGAATCCGGTTAAAATACCCCAATAGTGGTAACAAGCAGCAAGTTGCTATTGCGCTACTTCCTTCATCAATCCAAGCAAGCAACACATTCGTTGAAACGCTTAAAATTTGATGGTCTACATTTCGCGAAAGCGCATTTACTATGAATGAACTCAAAATTAGAACAGCAAATACAATAGATGAATTTTGTTCACTAATACGATCGGTTCTGAGAGCGTTTTGAATATCAATTTGAGACATGTTCACATTTGTGCCTAGAACAACAGATTTGCACAAGTATCGCACATCAAATTTCGTCCCCAAATTCCCACCATTTGTCCCTCAACACTTATTCCGACACGCCTCTCATCACAAAAATCCGAAAATCTATCACTTCATACTCGCGCAATATGAAAACTCGTTTTTTCCTAAATTCAGATTTATCAAAAGAATGGAAAAAACATATGACAGCAACATCCTATACTCGCCGTTATGATTTAGATTGGTTGCGAGTTATCGCATTTGCCCTGTTGATTTTTTATCATGTAGGTATGTTTTATGTGAGCTGGGACTGGCATGTAAAAAGCCAATACGCTTCAACATCAGCTGAATGGCTGATGGAGCTTCTCAACCCATGGCGATTGGCTCTATTGTTTTTTATATCTGGAGTCGCTTTACGGTTTGCAGCGGATAAAATGAGTTTATCCAGTCTTTTGGGGCGACGTATCTATCGCTTAGGTTTGCCTATGGTGTTTGGAATGGCTGTGATCGTCATGCCGCAATCCTATTTTCAAATGCGGCAAGCTGGACTGATTGAACAAGGCATGCTGCATTATTGGCAACATATATATCTAAATTTCAATGATCCGCTTCCACTGACAACACCAACATGGAACCATTTATGGTATGTAATTTATCTATTGGTGTACTCCCTAATTCTAACACCTATATATGCCCTGCTAAAGCATTTCAGCACCCGCATCAATCTACCTTCAATTCACCAACAGCCGATAATATTAGGCCTATCTCTGCTAGTAATAATACCTCTACCTTTCATTCTATTTTCGATATTTCTAGACCCACTATTTCCTACAACACATGCCCTATCCGACGATTGGGCCAATCATGCACATCGGTTTACAATATTTCTAATTGGGTTTTCTGTTGCAAAGTCTAGTCTATTTTGGCGTGCAATCTCTAGAAGCTGGAAATTTTGGGGTGTTGGCGTTCTCGCGCTTGTGATTTGGGCAAACGCAATGATTGAAGGCTTGATACCCACACCTAGTTTTATGTCTGACAATTTAGAAGATAGCTTGGAAGTGTATTATGCATGGGGTGTAATTGTTACTCTGCTTGGTGCAGCTCAACATTATCTGAACAAGCCCAGTACAATACTGACCTACCTTAATCAGGCAATTTTTCCATACTTCATCTTACACCAAACGCTTATCATCTCTGCTGGTTACATTCTCACCCAACTAAACCTTGGAATATGGGCTGAATTTGCCGGTGTATTAGTGATAACAACAGCAGGCTGCCTCCTGCTAGAACGCATTATTCGATATATTAAGCCAATTCGTCCATTATTTGGTTTGAATTAGAGATATCAAACTTCTTTTTGCGCAAGATAGAGACCTATTGCCATCACCAATAAACCAAGTGCACGTTTGGGGGTGATGGTAGATTTTATAGCACCAAACAGCCCAAAATGATCGATGGTCGTTGCGCTGAGAAGTTGCCCCAACAAAATTATGAAAATCGCATTTCCAACCCCAATTCGTGGTGCAGCCCACGTGATTGAAGTAATATAAAATACAAATAAAACACCACCTAGAAAATAGACTGTTGGAATAGTTTTAAAGTGCCCAATAACTAGAAGGTCACCAATACCACCCGAAGCAAGAAGTACCAGACTACTGGTCAAAAATGTTACGCCCGTCAGTACAACGACCGCAGCTAATGGATTCGACAAACGAACACCTAAGCCTGCGTTCAGGTTTGCCATCATTGGGATGCCAAACCCCGCTGCTAACATCAGCAATGTCGTACCGATAAGAAAATTAGAAATCGTCATAACAGCCTCTAAATACAAAAAGCTCCGCTAAAATTTATTCAGCGGAGCTTTTTCAATTCGTTCAATCCATCTGACCTTTAGAGGTCAAGCAATAAACGCTCTGGGTCTTCCAAATTCTCTTTCACGCGCACCAAGAATGTCACCGCTTCCTTACCATCCACAATTCTGTGGTCATATGATAATGCCAGATACATCATTGGACGGATTTTAACTTCACCATTGATAGCAACTGGACGCTGCTCAATGCGGTGCATACCAAGCACACCAGATTGTGGTGGGTTCAAAATTGGTGTTGACATCATTGAGCCATACACACCGCCATTTGTAATTGTGAATGTACCGCCCTGAAGGTCAGACATTGCCAATTTACCGTCACGCGCAAGCTTCCCTAAACGACCAATTTCAGCTTCGATTTGCGCCAAGCTCATTTGATCCGCATCACGAACAACTGGTGTCACAAGACCTTTATCTGTCCCTACAGCCATCGAAATGTCGTAGTAGTTTTTATAGATAAGATCTGTCCCATCAATTTCAGCGTTAACTGCAGGAAGTTCTTTAAGGGCGTGCGTCACAGCTTTTGTGAAGAAAGACATGAAACCAAGTTTCACACCGTGTTTTTCCAAGAACAAGTCCTTGTACTTTTTACGAATTGCCATGACTTCAGTCAAATCAACATCGTTAAATGTTGTCAGCATGGCTGCAGTGTTTTGAGCTTCTTTCAATCGACGTGCAATTGTCTGACGCAGACGTGTCATTTTCACACGTTCTTCACGTGGACCTGTTGCACGTGGTGCAGACGGTGCAGCGGCTGGCGCAGGCTTAGACTCGCCATTTGCAACAAAATTCAATGCATCACCTTTCGTTGCACGACCATCGCGGCCAGTTCCAGGAATATCAGATGGGTTCACATTATTCTCAGCTGAGATGCGACGCACAGACGGCGCAACAGCCGCGCTTGAATCTGCAGATGCAGAAGAAGCTGCTGGCGCAGATGCTGGAGCTGCAGCAGGAGCGGCGCTCGCAGAGGCACCCGCTGCAATGATAGCGATCTCCGTTCCGATTCCAACAGTTGTACCTTCTGCGATCAGCGTCTCTGACAACACACCCGCAACTGGAGCCGGCACTTCTATCGCAACCTTGTCAGTTTCAATTTCAGCAATCGGGTCATCAACAGCAACAGCATCACCAGGTTGCTTCAACCACTGAGACAATGTTCCTTCAGTTACACTTTCGCCCATGGCAGGCACAGCAACTTTAACTTGCTCACCAGAGCCGCTTGTTGCAGCAGGTGCTGCTGATGTAGCAGCCGGCGCAGAAGCTGGCTCTGCTTTAGCGCCGTCACCAGCACTGATACGTCCGAGAAGTGCGCCAATCTCGACGTTATCACCCTCTTTCGCCAAAATTTCTGTCAACACACCATCTTCAGCAGCTGATACTTCAACAGAAACTTTATCAGTTTCCAATTCAACAAGCACTTCATCCTTAGCGACTGCATCACCTGGCGCTTTTGACCAAGAACCAACCGTTGCTTCGGTAACACTTTCGCCCAATACTGGGACCGTAATATCGGCCATCTTGACCTCCTTCAAACGTCCTATTCGGACGTGTTACTCTTCAAATGCCGCATCAAGAAATGCAGCTAGTTCTTTTTTGTGTAGGCTCATAGTACCTGCCGCTGTTGAAGCAGAAGCTGCTCGACCTACATAACGCGCTCTCGTTGACTTAGCTTCAAGTCGCTCAAGCACACGCTCTATATTTGGATCAACGAAAGTCCAAGCACCCATATTTTTGGGCTCTTCCTGACACCACACCATGTCTGCATTCTTGAACCGTTTCAACTCATCCATTAGTGGACCAACCGGAAATGGATAAAGCTGCTCGAGGCGCAATAGATACACATCATTGATGCCCCGTTTTTCACGTTCTTCAAAAAGATCGTAATAAACTTTACCGGAACACATGATAACACGACGAATTTTATCGTCTTTTACCAATTCAACCTTCGCTTTACGGCCTTCTGTTTCCGCATCATCCCAAAGGACACGGTGGAAAGAAGATCCTTCAGCCATGTCAACCAATGCTGATGTTGCCAATTTGTGGCGCAGCAAAGATTTAGGCGTCATTAGAATAAGCGGTTTACGGAAATCGCGGTGAATCTGACGACGTAGAATGTGGAAATAGTTTGCCGGCGTCGTACAGTTTGCGACCTGCATGTTATCTTGAGCACAAAGCTGCAAGAAACGTTCAAGACGCGCTGATGAGTGCTCTGGCCCTTGCCCCTCATATCCATGAGGTAGCAAACAGACGAGACCTGACATACGCAGCCATTTACGTTCACCACAAGATAGGAATTGGTCAAATACGACCTGCGCCCCATTGGCGAAATCACCAAATTGCGCTTCCCATAGTGTCAAAGTATTCGGAGCAGCCAGAGAATAACCATACTCATAACCAAGCACAGCTTCTTCAGATAGAAGCGAATCTATGACTTCATAATCAGCTTGTTCATGACGCAAAGAACGAAGCGGCGTGTAACGCAACTCAGTTTTCTGGTCGACAATGTGAGAGTGTCTCTGAGAGAATGTTCCACGACCGGAATCCTGACCGGACAAGCGAACAGGGAAACCTTCTGATAAAAGAGACCCGTAAGCCAGCATTTCGGCTGTCGCCCAATCAACGCCCTGACCTGTCGCGATCATTTTCGCACGCTGATCATACACTTTTTTCACAGTCTTGTGTGCGTTCACAGAGTTTGGAATGCGTGTGAGCTGACCACCAATATTTTTCAGGCGCTCCATCTCAAGTGATGTTTTACCACGACGATCATCCTGAGCAGGTAGACCAAGACCAGACCAAGCTCCATCGAGCCAATCTGCAGTGTCAGCCTTATATGTTTTACCTGCTTCAAACTCTTCATCAAGGAAAGCTTCAAGATCAGCAACAATCTGATCGACGCCTTCTTGAGTAATAACACCGCGCTTGATCAAATCATCTGAATAGATCTCACGTGTCGTTTTTTGGCCTTTAATCTTATTATACATTAAAGGCTGCGTGAACATGGGTTCATCGCCTTCATTGTGACCGAAACGACGGTAACAGAACATGTCGATGACGACGTCTTTACCAAATTTCTGACGATATTCAGTCGCTACTTTAGCAGCGTGCACAACAGCTTCAGGATCATCACCATTCACGTGGAAAATCGGTGCTTGAACTTGCAATGCAACATCTGTCGGATAAGGAGACGAACGAGAATATTTCGGGCTCGTTGTAAATCCAATCTGGTTATTCACGATAAAGTGGATTGTTCCACCTGTGCGATATCCAGAAAGACCAGACAAAGCGAAACACTCAGAAACAACACCCTGACCAGCAAATGCCGCATCACCGTGTAGTAGCAAAGGCATAACCTTCGTCCGTTCGGCAGCACGATCTTCTTGCAAGTCAAAGCTTTGTTTTGCACGGGCTTTACCAAGCACAACCGGGTTCACAGCTTCAAGGTGAGATGGGTTCGCTGTCAAAGACAAGTGAACCTTGTTTCCGTCAAACTCACGGTCTGAAGACGCACCGAGGTGATATTTCACATCCCCAGAGCCAAATTCTTCAGCACCTTGTGTGTTTCCGCCTTGGAATTCGTTGAAAATAATGTGGTATGGCTTACCCATAACAGCCGCAAGAACGTTCAAGCGACCACGGTGAGGCATTCCAAGAATGATCTCATCGACACCCAGCGCACCACCCCGCTTAATGATCTGCTCAAGGGCCGGCACAGCTGCCTCACCACCATCAAGACCAAAACGTTTTGTACCCGGATAACGTTTGTGAAGGAAACGCTCAAATGTTTCAGCTTCGAGAAGCTTCGTCAAAATCGCGATACTGCCTTCCGGCGTAAACTCAATTTCTTTGTCTTCGCCTTCAATACGCTGTTGAAGCCAACCTTTTTCATCAGGGTCAGAAATGTGCATAAATTGCACACCGAAAGTCGAACAATAAGTCCGTCTCAGAATTTCCAGAATTTTACGCGGTGAGGCATATTCAAGCCCCAGCACATGATCAATATAGATCTCACGATCCATATCAGCTTCCGAAAATCCATATGATTTTGGATCTAATTCTGGGTGCTCAGTTGGCTTTTCGATACCAAGAGGATCAAGATTCGCCGCAAGATGCCCACGAATACGGTAGGCACGGATCATCATCAAAGCTTTGATGGAATCCTGAACTTGTTGATTAACTTGTTCTTTGGAGACACCACCTGAAACTGGAGCCCCAGCAGGAGCAGGCGCAGTTTTGCCTTTCGCCTCAAGCTTGGATTTCAGGACAGGCTCAATCTTGGCCCAATCCCCATCCAGCGCAGAAATCAATTCATCTGATTTTGCTTTTGGCCAGTTTTTGTTTGACCAAGCAGGACCAGCAGCGGCTTGCTTTGTTGCAAGTGCGGGATCACCGACCTCATCAAAAAATTTCTGCCAGTCTGGCGTAAGGGATGCTGCATCATCCACATACTGAGCATAAAGCTGCTCTATATAAACTGCATTTCCTCCAGAGAGGAAATCTGTATCCAACATTGCAGCGTTCTCTGGAGAACGCTCTTTATCTGCCGATGCCGACTGGCTCGTCATGGTTATCGTCCTTAGAACAAGTCCGGCCAGACTGGATATATTAAAGCTCCCGCCTGGCCGCCTTGTGGTTTCGTTACTTTAGCCCTTAAGCACTTCAGTCATTGTCACACCGAGACGTGCAGGACTTGGTGAAACAGTAATACCTGCTTCTTCCATTGCTGCGATTTTGTCTTCAGCGCCACCTTTACCACCAGATACAATTGCACCAGCGTGGCCCATAGTCCGGCCTGGAGGTGCAGTACGACCCGCGATAAAGCCAACCATAGGCTTTTTGCGACCTTTTTTAGCTTCATCCTTCAAGAACTGAGCGGCTTCTTCTTCGGCTGAACCACCGATTTCACCGATCATGATGATGGATTCTGTTTCATCGTCAGCCAAGAACATTTCTAAAACGTCAATAAACTCGGTTCCCTTAACAGGGTCACCACCGATACCTACCGCAGAAGTTTGACCAAGGCCTTCAACACTTGTCTGATAAACAGCTTCGTATGTCAGCGTCCCTGAACGTGAAACCACTCCCACGCTACCTTTTTTGAATATAGAACCTGGCATAATACCGATTTTACATTGCTCAGGTGTCATAAGACCTGGACAGTTAGGTCCGATCAAACGTGACTTTGATTTGTCGAGCTTGGCTTTCACATCAACCATGTCGAGTACTGGAACACCTTCAGTGATACAAACGATCAATGGGATTTCAGCTTCGATAGCTTCGATGATAGCAGCACCACAACCAGCTGGCGGCACATAAATCACAGAAGCATCAGCACCTGTTTTTTCTTTACCTTCAGCAACAGAAGCAAAAATTGGAAGTTCCTGACCTTTGTCAGATGTCCAGTTTGTGCCACCTTTTTTCGGGTGAATACCACCAACCATTTGAGTACCGAAGTAATCAAGAGCTTGGTTTGTGTGGAATGAACCGGTTTTACCAGTCATACCTTGTGTCAGGATCTTTGTATTTTTGTCGATAAGAATAGACATGTGACTTAAGCTCCCTTCACTGCAGCAACAATTTTTTGTGCAGCGTCATCAAGGTCGTTTGCTGGGATCACGTTCAAACCTGAGTTGGCGATGATCTCTTTACCTTTTTCCACGTTCGTCCCTTCAAGGCGGACAACCAATGGAACAGCAAGATTTGTTTCTTTAACGGCTTGAAGAA
>JGI2924J29684_1076815_pt1 | contig 11529 bp, 10 predicted proteins | sample BenlonsequencITS_FD_29684 | JGI IMG/M metagenome (IMG submission 29684)
CCCCTCATCCCGCCGATGTTGATCTCGTGCAGTCTGCCTCGACGATTTTCTGGCTCAGAGGCCTTTTTATTGTACTCCCTCTGTTGCTCATTCTTGTGGGTATCAAAGCGAGTACCCGTTTTCCAATTACACCCGAGAGTCATGCAATCCTTCGTTCGGAATTGGAGAGAGTAGAGGCAGGCGGCAGACGGGAGGATGCCCCAGAACGGACAAAGACCGTATGTCAGCGGCTTACCGGAAAACCCTATTAGGCGGGAATTACAGTTTTTTTAGTTGCTTAAGCATAAAGAGCTTATTTGTCTCTACATATTGCTTCAGTTCCTCAAAATCATCTTTCATTTCCGTATCAGAGCCCGAAAGGACCAATACATTTGCCCGCCACCGGTACCAGAGATAGTGGCGTTGACGAATATTGATCACCCGCATGCGCCGAAGCTGGTTATCGAGGTAATCCATTAATTGAACATGATTTTCCTGCCCGGCAATATAATAGAGAGCAGTATCCGTTATGACCATTACCATCCGGGTAAAGCCTTCTCGTACGGCGGCATCATTTCGATATCCTTCTATCTTTATATCTTTGCTTCCGAGGGTAAGATCATATCCTGCTCTCCTGAGTTCTTTCCGTAGGGTGATGACGCCGTCTCGTACTTCCTGAAGAACCTCCGGATTACTTTTGCTGGATTCGAGTCTATGTCGCCACTGCCTGAGCATGTTTTCATAGCGGGGAAACAGCTTGGTTCTGCTGAGAAATACGGTTGTTTCCGATAGGAGTCTCCATGTTGATGAGAATTTTTCCGCAAGTTCATTTGTAAGGCGCCGAAGCACTCCTTTATCTTTCATAACTCCAATATCCGCATCCTTATCCCTTTTTGCAAGAGGAATTAGCGTATAGAATGATGATGAGGAGAAAAAATGAAGATACTTGTTCTTTCAGACATTCATGGAAATCGGGAGGCTCTTGAAACCGTTCTTTCCGAATGCGAGGGGGAGTATCAGCAAATCTGGTGTCTCGGTGATATTGTCGGCTATGGCCCTGATCCCAATGATTGTATTGAGATACTTGCCGGAAAGGAAGTTGTAGCGGTAATGGGAAACCATGATCTCGGTGCCGGAAGGGGAGAGAAATGGGATCTTTTTTCTCCGGTGGCGCGAACCATGATTGAATGGACGGCCGAGCGGTTGAGCGGACAAAGCAGGCACTATCTCTCTAAACTACCGGAGATCGCTTATCGGGATGGATATACTCTTGTCCATGGCAGTCCTGCAGGGCCTGTGTGGCGCTATATTCTGGATGGTCACTCGGCAGCCGAGGCTTTTTCTCTCATGGATACGCCTGCTTGTCTGTACGGGCATACCCATGTTCCGGCACTTTTTAGTCTGAGCAAACGAGCCCTCCGTTATCATCAGCCCCGTTACGGAAAAAGGATGAGGCCGCCGGGACAAATGTGGCTTGCCAATCCAGGAAGTTGCGGAATCCCTCGGGACGGCGACGGTCGTGCTGCATTTATCTTGCTCGACACAGAATCGGGTTTTTTTACTTTTCGGCGCATCGTCTATCCCAAGAATCGAACCGTGGAAAAGCTGAAGCGGCTGGGAGCGCCGTACCAATTGATTCAGCTTTTACAGTCCGATATTTGATGCACTGTTTTATGTTGTTGTATTTTAGATACCAACAAAAACGCCTTGAGAATTTTCTCAAGAAACGGTATAATCATTAAAAATTGTCCATTTTCTTATATCATTAAAAGGGGAAAGCTGTGTCGATACGGGGAAAGCTTATATTATTAGTTAGTGGCATCATCGTTGTCTTCCTGTTGGCAATCGGAGCCTATACCATTTCAAGGATGCCTTTGAAACAGATCCAGCAGGAACGTTATGTTTTTGATGACCTGAGGACTCGATTGATGACGTTACGTGCTGAGATGAACCGTCTCGACGCAACCAGCATAGAGCAGCAATGGAAGCAGGTTCAGGAAGCAAAAGCGGCAGTTGATGAGACCTTCATAATAGTGAAAAATCTCAAGACGCTGCCTTCCTTAAACGCCAAAATCGAAAAGTCGGTTTCCATTATCCTTAGGCTCGACGAGCTGTTCCGGGAAAAATATAGTGAAACAGAAAAGCTTGTGGGGCAGATGATGGATGCTGCGAAAGATGTCTTTGTCTTCTCCGGTTCCATCGAGATGCTAGATTTTTATACCAATGCCAGGGCAAAGTCCCATCCGAAGATCCAACAATACCAACTTCTGATCTCCAATTTTATTTCTGCGATCTATGTTGCCGATATGAACCTCAATTCTGCAGTTGAGGTTATCGGTGAACAGTACAGTATGATTGAAGATGAAGTGGCGAAGATTGAAAAGAAGAGTACCTATACGGTTCTCGGTATCATGGCGCTTCTCTTTTTGGTTATGGTTTTTGTTGCCGTGCGGATTGCAAATACCATTGGAAAGGGCGTTATAAAAATTGAGCGTGCCATTTCCGATTTGACCGATGGTGATTTGACCGTTCGTGCCGAGGTTATTTCAAAGGACGATCTCGGTCGCCTTAGTGCCGACCTGAATCGTTTTATCGAGGCTCTTTCAACCACCGTAGAGAATATCAAGATAACCAGCGGAGAGAATATCACCGTTAAAGAGGATCTTGTGGTCACTATCAACGAGACATCGGCATCGGTTCAGCAGATGAGTGCCGGAGCCTCTTCTATCAAAGATCAGATGTCCAAACTGGATGTTCAGATTCGGGAGTCCACGAAAGAGGTCGATGTCGTTACCGAGGGAATTGGTGGTCTGAGCGATGCTCTGAACGATCAGGTAGCCATGGTGGAAGAGTCCACCAGTTCGGTAACGGAAATGATCGCTTCAATCGGTAATGTTGCGGATATTACCCAGAAGAAACGGGCGGCCACCGAAAAATTGGTGCAGACCGCTCAGACCGGCGGAAATCAGCTTGATGCGACCACTGCTATTATCGAAGAGATAAACGGCCGGATAGGGGAGATTCGGGGAACCACCGATATCATTCAGAATGTGGCTGCCCAGACCAACCTCTTGGCCATGAATGCCGCCATTGAGGCTGCTCATGCCGGTGAATACGGTAGAGGCTTTGCCGTTGTAGCTGAAGAAATCCGAAAGCTTGCAGAGGCCTCTTCCCTTAATTCCAAGCAGATTGCCAAGGTCATCAAAGAGATGATTGCCCGTATTCAGGAGGCAAGCGATGCCGGTTCCGCTACAAAGCGCGCCTTTGCCGATATCGATACCGAGGTCAGGGGCGTGGCGAGCAGCCTTGATGAGATCAACTCCAGTATGATGGAGTTGCAGGCTGGAGGGCAGCAGATTCTTGAAGCAATGACAAGTCTTCAGGATGTTTCTTCGAAGGTCCGTGAAGGCGGTGATCAGATGGGTGATGCCGCCGGTACCGTCAAGGACGCCATGGCGCAGGTCGATCGTATCTCCGCCGAGGTCTTGGGCAGTATCAGCGAAATTACTGCCGGTCTTTCCGAGGTCGGTAATGCAATGATGACTGTCAGTGACCTCACTGAAAAGGTGAGCGGTATCTCAGAGGCTATGGATGAAGCGGTTCGCTTTTTCCGGACCGAAGAAAATGAGAGAGTGGAAGATGCGGAAGAGCTTGAGAGTTTCGACGAAGAGCATGATACTCAATCTGCACTTGAAACACTTGAAGTGCCGGACTTAGCCTCTGAAGAGGTCGAAGAGGATGAAAAAAGTAATGGAACCGAAGAGAGGGATACGGAGTAAGGATTCCGATATTCAATAAAGGAACAAAGTGGATAATACTATACCCACCCTTAAGCTCCGGCTTTCGGCTATGATGTTTTTACATTATTTTGCCACCGGGGCTTCGCTTCCTCTTATGAGTCTTTATCTCAACCAGGAGCTTGGTTTTGGGGGATCCGGAGCGGGGCTGATTCTTTCTTTTGCCTCCCTGGCTGCTTTTATTTCGCCTCTTCTGGGTGCCTTTGTAACCGATCGAATCATGTCGGCCGAACGCCTTTTTGCCTTGGTTGAATTCTTAGCCGCCGTTGCAATCTTTCTTTTGTATCTTCAGCGCTCCTTTCTGCCCGTCTTGTTGTGTTATCTCTTCTATATGAGTCTGATGGTCCCCGCAACTGCGATTTCGAATACCATTGTATTCCACCATTCACCGGATAGGGGAAATTCTTTCGGAGGAATCAGGCTATGGGGAACGATCGGGTGGGTCTGCTCCGGATGGCTCTTTAGCTTTTTCTGGCTTCGCCTCGGCAAGGGATCCGTTTCCGATGCGTTGGTAGCTACCGCCGTGGTCGATGTACTGCTGGGGATGTATGCGTTGACCCTGCCTTCTTCCCGTTCCTCTGCACCGAGGAGAAAAGAGTTGTTCCCTCGTGCGGCCTTCAAGGTCTTCACGAATCCCGGGGTCATTCTTGTCGGGATAACTGCTTTTTTGATGCAAATAACCCAGCGTTATTACTATTTTGGTATACCTCCCTATCTCCGTTCCCTTGGCTTCAGTGATGCCGTTATGCTACCCGCCATGAGCCTTGGACAGGTTATGGAGGCGGTTAGCATGCTCTTTCTGGTGATCCTCTTTCGCTTTTTTTCCTATCGAACGGTTATGATGCTTGGGGTGACGATGGAGATTTGCCGTTTCCTCGCATTTTATCTTGGAACAAGTCCCGCAAGTGCACTCCTTGGCATCGCATTCCACGGCCCTTCGTTTGCCTTTTTTTTCACCGTCTCCTTTATATATATAAATACCTTTGCAGATAAAGAGTCGAGAGCGGGGGTTCAGCAGCTTTTTTTCTTGATTATAGAGGGCTTTGGCACTTTGGCAGGTAGCCTGCTTTCCGGCTTTGTCTATGATCGAGCTACCGGAGTGGATGGCATCGTCGATTACCACCACTTTTGGGGAGTGCCGCTTGTGTTGGCTTTTTCCGTTTTTAGCCTGACTGTACTTTTGAGGCTCATTCCGGGATTGAAATCCCGTACTCGTTGATTTTGTTCAGAAGCGTTCTGCGGGTGATGCCCAGTTCTGCGGCACTTTTTTCCCTGTGTCCGTTATTTCTCAGAAGGGCTTCCAGAATCGCTTCTCGCTCCAGTTCTCGAAGACTGCCTTTGGGAGTTTGGGGCCCTTCTTCCTGATGAAGGGGGAAATCCTTACGTTCCAGCAGCGGTGGCTCTGCAAGGATCATCGCTCGTTCGACCATATTTTCCAACTCTCGAATATTCCCGGGAAAAGAATAGTGTTGCAGCGCTTTCATTGCATCGTCGGAGAAACCCGTGATTGTTTTTCCCATGGATGAGGCAAATTTGCTGCGAAAGGTCTCGGCCAGAAATGGAATATCTTCACGTCGTTCCCTCAGGGCAGGAAGCTGGAGATGGATGACGTTCAGCCGATAGTAGAGGTCATCTCTGAAGTCGCGCGCCTTTACCATTGCATCAAGATCCTTGTTTGTGGCGGCGATGATTCTGATATCAAGAGGGATTGTACCGGTACCGCCCACCCGCGTGACGGCTTTTTCCTGAAGTACCCTCAATAGCTTTACTTGAAGGGCGAGAGGCGCTTCACCTACCTCGTCGAGAAAGATGGTCCCCCCATTTGAAGCTTCAAAATAACCAATTTTTCTGTGATCCGCTCCGGTAAAGGACCCTTTTTCATAGCCGAACAACTCACTTTCCATGAGGCTCTCGGGTATTCCTCCAAGATTGACCGCCTGAAAATTGTTCTTGCTGCGATCGGAATGATTATGGAGGAAACGGGCCATTACCTCTTTTCCTGTGCCGCTTTCACCGGTAATGAGAACATTTGAGGCCGTCGGTGCCACCTTTCTCGCCAGAGAAAAAAGCTGTCGCATGGCAGGACTCTCCCCGGTGTAATCATCGTCGGTGGGTATCGTGTTGGTAAGCTTCTGAAGCTTTCGCCGCTCCAGCTCTCTTCTCAACCGAAGGATAAGTTCTTCGGGATCGAAGGGCTTTACTACATAGTCGACGGCCCCCTTCTTCATTGCCTGGACGGCATCTTCCACCTCTCCAAAGGCGGAGATCATAAAAACCGGGATATCGGGGCCGCTTTCACCGATCCACTCCAAGAGTTCGAGTCCGTTCATCCCTGGCATCTTCAGATCGGTGATGACCGCGTCAAAGTGGTGTTTCATGAGAAGCTGCTGAGCGGCAAGACCGTTGCTTGCCTCTTCGGTTTCTATGCCTTCAAGGGAAAAAAAGTGCGCTATTGATGTCCGCAGGTTTTTTTCATCATCAACAAGAAGTATGGTATACATAGCTCGTTATCCTTTCTGGTACAGGGGAAATGTGAGACGAAAGATGGTCCCGCCCGCCTCTTTATTCCGGCATTCTATCGATCCCCCTGCGTTTTCCGCGAAGCTCTTTACCAACGATAATCCCACTCCGAAGCCGTTTTGCTTGGTGGTGAAAAAGGGATGGAAAATTTTCTCTTTATCGTCGTAGGGAATCCCTTTCCCAGCGTCTGCAAAGGAGATCACGACACTGTTGCGAAGAAGCGATATGTCGACGCTAAGAGGGGGCGTGTCACTGCCTTGAGCCTCCCTGCCGTTTCTGAGGATATTCTCTACGGCAGAAACAAAAAGGGTTTTGTCGCAAAATATCCTGGGTGACCTGGCTTGTGTATTGTCATGGATTGTAACGGGAAAGGGCAGCCTTTGTGAACGTTCCTCAAGTAGGGGAACGAGCTCTATCGGTTCCGGCCTGCCTTTCGGCTGCTTGAGAAGCAGACGCACTCGATCGATCATATCGGAAATTCGTTCGGTCTCCTCTCCGATGATATCGAGGGAGGCGGTGAGGTCCTTATCCTTGCCGAACTGACGGCGAAGGATCTTTTCCTGCATGCTGATGACCGCAAGGGGGTTTTTCAGTTCGTGAGTCAAGGTCCTTGCCGCAGACCCTAGTTCGGTGAGGATCTTTTTCTCTTCGAGTTCCCGTTCATAGGAACGTACTCTTCGATAGAAAATCCAGCTGCTTGCAGATGCGCCGATAAAAAGCAGGGCCCCGAAGAGAAGCAAAAACACACGCGCCCTGGATTGGAAGAGAAAGGCTCCGGTGTCGTAATCCAAATAAAGGAACAGACGCCCCTGCGATTGCATGCCGACTCTTGCCCCCCGCCCCTGGAGATTGCCTGCCCCGTTCATACCTGCTCCCCCCAGGGCCCGGAGGAGCAGAAGGGATCCCTGTTTTTCTCGTATCCACCTCTCCTGCGGTATTCCGCTCGTCCTTCCGTGGGGGGAAGAGATGAAGCGTGTTGTATCCAATTTGGATGGATATGTCCCCCTGCCGATCACTGCATGGCCGTTGCTCCCGTATAGGGCGAACCCCCTCACATGATCAGGAAGGGGCGGTGGGTCGGATACCGATGAGGTGAGCATCTGTTCCGTCAGAAAAGAAGCGATTTTTCCGACCTCTGATTCTACCAAAAGCCTGTCGTGGCGTATGCTTTGTCTAATGAGAGAGCCAAAGCTTCCAAGTGCCAAGATCAGGGCGACAGCGGTGGTTAGTATCGGTATGATAAATCGTTGCTGTTTCATCGTGGGAACATAAAGTTGGGTTCGCTCACTACTCCTCGTTCGTTTTCGCTTTCTATAATAGCACGGAAAAGCTGCTGGTCGATGTGTTTAGGAATATACCGTTTGCCTATTTGATGAAGTTGGGCGTTGAAGCTTCTTAGGTGGTTACGGCTTCCCTTGTTGAGATTCTGATAGACTATCTTGATGTCTTTGTTATCACTCTCCTGAAGCAGTCGTTCAAGATCAAAGATATCAAGATCCTCGACGGTGGCACCGACCTCAAATGCAGAGGCGAGAGAGAGCGTTCCTTCATCGAGCAATTCCTCATAAAGCTGTTTGAGATGCTTGTTGTCGAATTCTCCCGGTGCCTCAGAGCCGGGCTCCTCAAGAGCGTAGCGTGTGATAAGCAGTTTCACCCATTCCATATGGCTTGCCTCGCTTTTGGCGATATTTGCAAAGATGGGGATATTCCATGCTTCATACAGGGCCTCGTAAAGATCATGTGCCAGCTTCTCCTCCTCGTGCATCAGCAGAATCCCCTCTCTCTCCGACTGACTCAAAGATGCAGGTTCAATCGTTTCGAGAATTTGCGAAAGCGGGAGCGCCTCTTGGGGGGGGCCTCCTCGTTGTGCGTGGAGAATCGGTGGGAATAGCATGATGGTGATGCACAGTAGAATTCCTGCAAAGTTTGATGATAGCTGTTTCATTGGTTGCCTCATTTCTGAACGTTGTCTACTTTTTTCTGGAGTAGGGCCTTGTACTGAGAGAATTCAAGGCCTGCAGCCCCAAGATGGTCTCTGATCACCTGGTCACGGTTGCCGGCCTTAATGCCAATAACTTCCTCAATAGTTAGGGTCGTCAGTCCGGCATCGAACAGCTGACCATACGTGGTGTTCCCTTTTATTTCCAGTGTACTCCCGGTCTCACTGGTGGGGGCTTTGGGCACCTCATTCGGGCTCTCCATTTCGACCCCGTAACGATCTTTCAGTTCGGCCCACCGTGCCTCATCAAGCTTACCTTCACGCCTAAGAAGAGCAAGGGCGGTATAGGGAAGTCTGGTATCCTCTTCAGCCTCATAGGGGATGGATGTGTAGAGACTTACAAAGAGTCGCATGCTGTCTGTCCCCACTTCTCCTTCAGCCGGTTGCGGGTAGGCTTCGAAGCTTTTCGGCTGGGTCGTTTCGGGTTCTCCACTCACTGCAAAGACGAAGGCCTCCGCCAATTGTGCCACGGGTATTTTGAAGGCCGATTCAATATTCTCGAAGGTATATGATCCTTTTATTGCCGCCGGATCATAGGCTCCCGCAAAGGGACCGCTTTCTATTCTTGTTGGGATTTTGCTGCTTTCGGTTCGCCAGTAACCGATGATCATGGAACCGCCGATACTGAGACCGAATAAGAGGACAATCGATAGGGCAAGGATTTTCCCCGATATGTTGAACTGCCTCATGCCTCTTTCCCTCCTCCTGCAAATTCTACCGTCCGGGGAACCGGGCAGGCTGCCTCGCTTGTGCATTTCAGACAGCTGATGCACTGATGGTTGCGTACCTTTTCTGCCGTTGAGACGGTGATGTTCATGGGGCAGGCCTTATCGCAGGCCTTACAGTTGATGCAGCTTGAATCGCGCCGCCGTATCCCGAAGATCCTTACAAGGTTGAAGAGGCCCAGGAGTGCTCCATAGGGGCAGGCGTACTTGCAGAAGGGGCGTTCTACCAAAAGCGAAAGCAGCAAAATAATGAATAGAATGACTATTCCGCTTATGGCGACTTCTCCGCTCCAGAAATTAAAAAGTGCATAGTAGGGATCATAATCGGCAAATATCAGTTTACCTGTCACTGTTGTACTATAGAGAACCCAGAGAAGAACAACATAGCGAAGGAAACGAAGGGGCCGATCGATTTTTGGAGAAAGGATCCTGTTGTACCTATTCCCAAAGATCTTCTTTCCTATCTTTCCCACGAACTCTTGAACGGTTCCGAAGGGACAGACCCATCCGCAAAAAGCGGGTCCGAAAAGAATGGCGATGAGAAAGGCTGCGATCATCAGTACGATCGACGACTCATGGATCTTTGAGATAAAGGTTCCGCTTGTGAAAAGCTGGCCCAGGGTAACTACCCCGCCAAACGGACAAACCGCATGGGTGGATGCCGAGGCAAACAGCGGGATGGTGGCCATCCCTTTCTCTTCAAGAGCATGATTAACAGTAATAAGTGCAATCACAATAAAGAAAAAGATTTGGACGAATGTCCGAAGAGTCTTTTTTCTCCTTTTTACCTGCTTCATTCCTGTTTCTCCTTTTAAAGATGGTTATGACCTGGACAAGGAAAGGCGGCCCCCTCGTAGCCGGGCCGCCCCTTGAGCTTCTGTTCCTTCGCTCTAGTTTGCCCGGTACATTCCGTAACCCCTACCGCTTCGTCCATAGCCTCCGGATCGGCCTCTTCCCGATGGACCAAACCCGCGAGAGGCTGTCATAAGTTCATATTCCCTCCCTTCTACCGTTGCTCTCCGCACTACCAGGTGACCGTCATTGGCCACAGGGCAGATATCAAGGGGGGCATAAAGATCAGCCTCTACCTCCATTGTCGTTCCTTCTTTGGGTAAAAATCCACTACGGGGATAACCGGGAGCACTAATCGTGTAGAGTTTCCCTCCGGACCGAAATAAATATTGCCCATCCTCCATGACCAAGGTTCCTTCGGCGTTGAGCTGCTCGAGTGGGGCTGCAAAACGTGAGCCGCTGCCTGCGACGCCTCTCACGGGAACGGCCTCTCTGGTTCCGTTTGCGAACAGTGCCACCGACATGAAAAGTAACCCGACGGTGATGATTGCCATTTTTCCGAATAGCTTCATGATTCCTCCTTGCCGCATTGCGGCTTCGTATGATTTCTACAACTGTATAAGCAGGAACCATGCCAATATTGATGTTGTTTTCTGGTAAGATTTCGAGAAGATTGGGGGCTCACAGGGGAAAAAATTTCCCATAGCAAAAAAATGGGAAATTTTTTCCCGGTGAGTTCGTCAACCGAGGATATGAGAGGCTGTTTGCCCCAAGGCGTCGGCCATTGCCGTTATTTCTGCTTTTTCAATAATCAATGGAGGCTGGAAGGCAAGCACGTTTCTGTTGACTCCGTTCTTGCCGATGAGGAACCCCTTTTCCTTCATTGCTTCAAGGATCTCGTCGGTTATATCAGGGGCGGCTTTGCCTTGATAAGCCCCTACCTCCATGCCTACCATCAGGCCCAATCCCCTTGGGGCGTTCAGAAAGGGGGCGGCCTTTGCCACCTGACGAAGTTCCGACATGAGCAGGTCTCCGTATTCCGCTGCCCGGGACACAAGCTTTTCCGATTTGATGAAATCGAGTACGGCAAGACCGGCTGTACATGATACGGGATTTCCTCCGAGGGTGGATGCCGAGGGCTTTGTAAAGGCGGCGGCAATGTCCGGCCTTGCAGCGAAGAAGCCAATGGGAAAGCCGTTACCGAGGGCCTTGGCTCCGGTAATCATGTCCGGCTCCACCGGGTAGTGCTCTATGGCAAACATCTTGCCGCTCCTTCCAAAGCCGCTTTGAATCTCGTCGCTGATCAGAAGTACCTTCTGCCGTTTCAGTTCGGCAGCTATGCGATCGAAAAAGGATGGGGGAAGCGGTCTGATCCCTCCGTTGCCCTGAATGGGTTCGACGATTAGGGCGGCCGTTTCCGGTCCCTCATTGAGGAGCAGTTCCATCACCGCCGACTCATCTGAGGCGAAGCTGACAGGAACCTCGTCTACAAAGGGATCGGTTCTCCACATGGGGATTGCCGTTACCCCTGTTGTGAGAAAGGTACGACCGTGAAGCGATCCCTCCATGGCGATGAATTTTCGTTTTTGGGTAAACAATCGCGCTGCCAGCAGGGCGCTTTCGTTGGCCTCGGATCCGGAATTGCAGAAAAAGCTTCGACATATGGTTCCCGGGAGTATTTCTGCGAGACGGCGGGCAAGCTCGACAACCGGCTGGG
>JGI2924J29684_1076814_pt1 | contig 11525 bp, 12 predicted proteins | sample BenlonsequencITS_FD_29684 | JGI IMG/M metagenome (IMG submission 29684)
TTTTCTTATTGCCGTCGTCAAAAACGGAATGACCCTCGTCAAGATCCCGGCCGTTTGGTACGACGTCTTTATCGGTGCGGTTATTCTCATTAGTGTTGGATTTACCTCTTGGCAAGGGAAAAAAGGATATCACCAGGCCGTTATCGATATCGAAAAAGAGGAGGCCGCATAATGAAACGGAAAGAATTGCGGGTTTTGACCATTATCATGGTTCTCTCTTTTGTGTTTATGACGGTGCTCAATCCTCGAGATTTTCTGCGAGCCGGAAACTTCCAGGGTATGGCTTTTCAGCTTCCTGAGTTGGGGGTTCTGTCGCTTGCCATGATGATCGTTATGCTTACGGGTGGTATAAATCTTTCCATTATCGCTACTGCCGATCTCGCCGGTATTGTTGCTGCGATGATTCTTACGATTCCGAAGTTTGGCGGAGTTCAAGCTCCCGGATGGCTGGTTATGCTTGCTCTTGTAGGGGCAATTGCAGCCGCATTACTCGTTGGGTTGTTAAACGGAGTATTAATTGCTTATATCGGTGTTGCTCCCATTCTTACCACTTTGGGTACAATGACCCTTATAAACGGTATAACTATCGTTTTAACAAAGGGGTATGTCATCTCCGGTTTTCCGCCAGCGGTTCGCTTTATCGGAAACGGGATGCTTTTGGGAATCCCGTTTCCACTTCTTCTTTTTGGGCTGCTCGCAGTCGTTATGGCCATTTTCTTGAATCGTACACCAACCGGATTTAATATTTACATGTACGGTTCGAATGATGTTGCTACTCACTTTTATGGTGGGAACAATGCCGGTATCATCTTGCGGACGTATCTTGTTTCCGGGCTGCTTTCCGGGTTTGCGGCTCTTATCATGATAAGCCGTTTTAATTCTGCCAAGGCAGGTTACGGTGCTTCTTATTTGCTTGTAACCATTCTTGCCGCTGTCCTTGGCGGGGTTAGTAGCGAGGGAGGTTTTGGACGGGTTTCCGGGCTTATCCTCTCGCTTGTTACATTACAGATTATATCCAGCGGCCTCAATCTACTAAGGGTAAGCTCGTTTATGACCATTGCAATCTGGGGTTTCGTAATGATTTTGGTAATGGTCGTAAATTACTACAGTGATAAGCGCAGGGAACGACTGCTGCGGACTCAAGGATGAAAGGAGCCTTTTCATGAGCGGAAAAGAGATACATTGTGTCGGATTTGATTGCGGAAACTCATCAATCAGAACGGTACTGGGACACTTCGACGGCACGAATATTGAAGTAGAACTTATTCAGCAGGTTCCCAACGGAACGGTTCGAGTCGAGGGGTACGATTACTGGGATATCCTGCATATTTTTTCTCAAATGCAGCAAGGCCTGAAACAGGCGGTTGCCGCTGCCGGCGGTACGGTGGCTTCTGCAGGCATTTCAACCTGGGGAATAGATTTCGGGCTTTTCGGCCCTTCCGGCCAGCTTCTTGGTAATCCCCTCTGCTATCGCAACGAACTGGGAGGGCTTGGGCTCGGAACCCTCGGCGAAGAGAGCAGAAAAAAGATGTTCGAACAGAGCGGAATTCAAAATCATCCCATGAATTCCGTTTATCAGTTTGTGGGGATTCGGGACCATCTTCCCGAATATTACCGCCTTGCAGAAAAAATGATGTTAACCCCCGATCTCCTTAACTTTCTTTTTACAGGGAGCTTTAATACCGAAACATCCATCGCCTCGACCACTCAATTGATGAATATGCGTTCGGGCAGGTTTGACGACAGCCTGTTCGATATTGCGGGGATCAAAAAGGGGATCATGCCCCCTGTTGTCGACCATGGTACGGTGCGCGGCATGCTCCGCCAGGACATTGCCGACTATTTGGATATTGCTCCGCTACCCTTTGTTGCTGTTCCCAGCCATGACACGGCTGCTGCGGTGGTAACGGTGCCCTCTCTTGAAGGGCCCTTTGCCTTTATCAGTTCGGGTACCTGGTCTCTCATCGGTACCGAGCTTTCTGCACCTTTGATCAACGATGAGGTCTACAACTGCGAATTGGCCAACGAGGGGGGAGCCTGTGGCACGATTACTCTCCTCAAAAATTCCGCAGGAATGCACATCCTTCAGAATGTTAAAAACGAGCTTGAGATGAGGGAAAATCGTCGTTTCGCTTGGGATGAGGTTGTGGATCTTTCTCTGAAGGCCGCTGCTTTTCTCGGAGACGAGAAGATCCCGCTTTTCGATCCCAACCACCCTTCTCTGTATAATCCCGACAGCATGATTCAGGCCCTCCAGCTACTTACCGGGGAAAAGAAACTCGATAACATTTTGGCTGGAATTTATGCATCCCTTGCCTGTAACTACGGAGCTGCCATTTGCGACATTGAGAAAATAACCGGTACCGAATACCCTGTTATTCATATTATCGGCGGCGGTTGCAGAAACGATCATCTGAACCAAATGACGGCCGATATTTCCGGTAAACCGGTTGTTGCCGGCCCTGTTGAGGCAACTTCTCTCGGGACCATTGCCGTACAGCTCATGCACCACGTTCCGGGACTTGGACTTACGGATATCCGCAAGATCGTTTCCGATTCGGTGCAACCTCTGCGTTTCGAGCCGAAGGTAGGTAGGGATAGACTCTACCAGCGGTACGAAGAGCTTTTGAAGCCCTGAACTCGAGGTCTCTGTACATCCCCAAAATCGCACTTTCCCGATAGCTGCCTTGATAGGCAGCTATCGGTGCGTGTTTTATGCGTGTTGGTCCGCTCGTTTGGATTTCTTGCGAAGATTGGCTTTTATCCAATTCCAGTTAAACACGATGTGCAAGGTAACTATGCCAAGAAAAATGAATCCGGTGATGGAGTGGATTCCATACATCAGTGAATAAAACAGCCCGAATTTCATGAAGATCCCGGAGATCCCCTGAACGAGCAAAGAAAGGAAAAGGATTGGGTTGATAATAAGAAGCGCTTTTTTATTCATAGCGGTAAGCTCCCCGATCCCCTGCCTTTGTGACGTGCAGTTAGATTGTCTTTCTCTCCCCATGCCGTAATCACCGTGTATTCTTTTCCCTCTTCGAGGAGTTTATCGTATACATCCCTGCTGTTTTTTGGAATCCGGAAGGTAATAGAGGTTTCTCCTCCGCTTTCGGTTCCCTGAATAATCTCTACATCGGAGGAACCACCTAGTGCCACATCACTCTTGTGGCTAAAGGTTCTGTGCCCATAGTGATCCTCCAAAACAACTGCACCCTTGTCATCCACATAGCCAATGTACATATCGGCGCCCTTCATCTTATTCTCCGGTTCTATGCCGACGGCTATCCAGCCGGTGGTCTTTGCGGACATGGTTATGAGGACATACTCGCCTTCCGCTTTCCAGGTCACGGTTACTCCGGCGATTTCTCTCGTGCTTTCGGTTGCTGCAGCTAAGGGGGTAAGTATCAGAAAAGCCAGGAACAAAATAAACAATACTCTTTTCATAACAAACTCCTTGCAGCAATCATAGTAAAACAGTAAACAACCGGCAAATTTTCTTTAATGGGACGGGGTACGAATTTCTGCGGCATGAAAAATGGTTTGGACTTGAAATTTCCAGGGATACTTCAGAACCTAACGTGCCGCGCTACATCGCGGCACGTTAGCTATTCATTTATTTGTCGGCCATGTTGAACTTCATTCTGGCAATAACATCGTTCTGGAGCTCTTTATTCAAGGGAGTGAAGAAAGCACTATAGCCGGAAATCCTTACCATGAGATCCCGATATTCTTCGGGCTTTTTCTGGGCCTCTTCCAGGGTTGCATCATCGAGCACGTTGAATTGGATATGGTATTGGTAATTCTTGAAATGGGTTTTTACCAGCGCCAGGGTTCGCTTTCGGCCCTCTGCCGTTGAGAGCGTTTGCGGTGTAAGTCGCATGTTGAAGATCGATCCCTTCTGAAACCAGATACTCGGAAGTTTTGCCTCGGAGTTGATGACTGCGGTAGGGCCGTTTCGTTCCGATCCGTTTGCCGGGGATACCCCATTGTTGACCGGTTCTCCCGCTTTTCTTCCGCAGGGAAGGGCGCCCACGGATTTCCCGAAGGCTACGTTACCGGTTACAGAGCTTTGGCTCAGTGCAAAGGTTGCAGGAATTGGCCCCTTCCCGTATCGGCTGCTTTTGAATGCCTTTTGGTAGGTCGATCCCAGAAACTCGTTGATCTCCACCGTCCATTTATCCGCCGCATCATCATCGTTACCGAATTTGGGAGCCTTATGTATCATCAACTGCCGAATTTCCTCCCCACTTGGGCTGGTGGTCTGATCTTCAAAATTGGTTGATAAGGCGTGCTGCAACTGGGACAGAGAGAGGATTCCTTTTTCAAAGACGGCATATTCAATTGCGGCAAGGGAATCTCCGACCGAAATGTGGCCGGCAGCAGGACCGCCGTCGGCGGTATACACAGCCCCCCCCTCTATGAGCGATTTACCTCGCTCGATGCAGTCGTGTACCAGTGAGGAGCGGAAAGCGTTCTGGTCGTGTAGGATATGCATTTCATCACTTATATGTTCGACAATGACCTGAAGGCGCATGTAGTAAAAAAGTTGCTTTTTACATGCCTCCATGATGGCATGGGTGTCGGAAAAAGCGGTAAGATCTCCCTCTCCTTTCATGAGGGTGATGCCCGTTGCAGGATCTTTCCCGTTGTTCAGGGTCATCTCAAAAATTTTCCCGACGTTCAGCCAGGAGCCCTTTGCAGCAAAATCCCATTTTCCCGGTACGGTTGCCTCAATACACCCTACCGGAGCCCAGCCGTACTGGTCCTCCTTTTTGACACCCATGTTGTCCAGGATTCTCATGACCGCAAGATCGTTGTAGAGGGCGGGCTGTCCTCCCTTGTGGGCTTCAACGACACTGAGTGCTTTATCCATGAATTCGTCGGAAGTCCCTTCGAACCATTTCAGTGAGACCGAAGGCTTCGTAAGTTTCAGATCGGCGGTTGCGTCGAGAATGGTGTAGGTAAGCTCATTTACTGCATCCCTGCCGTCTGCTGTTTGACCGCCGATAGCAAGATTTTCCGCAAGATGGTAGCCGGGAAAGTATTCACTATCCGCCCACGAGCGCAGCTTGTTGATTTCGTTTGCCTTGATGAAGAAGGATTCCACCAACTCAAGGGCTTTTTCCCTCGTCAGTACGCCACGTTGGATATCTCGCTGAAAATACGGCCACAGATATTGATCAAAGCGTCCCAGGGAGATTGCATGGCCGTTGGTTTCAATCTGAAGGATAAGCTGAATGAACCAAACCGCCTGGATTGCTTGCCAAAAGCTTTGTGCCGGCTTTGCCGGTACCTGCCGACAGTTTTCCGACATGGTGAGTAACTCTTTCTTGCGGACCTGATCGCGCTCTTTTTCCGCAAGATCGAGAAGCAAATCGGCGAAACGACCGGCAAAATTGATCACTGCCTTATTTGCCGTTACGACGGCCTGAAGGAACCAGTACTGCGAAATGGTTCCCGGTTCGGTGAGATCGAGGTCTGCAATCCTTTTCTCTGCCCGCTCGATGATCCGTTCCAATCCTTGTTCCAAGACCATCTGATGATCGGGAAGTACGTTCCCCAAACCCGCTGCCGCACACCAGGTATCGTCGATGGCGTTGATCTCCCAGGCTACGCGTGCCTCTTCGGGGAGCTGACTCCAGACGTTTTCGAAAAGGGTTTTTCCTTTCCAGTAATCAATGGTGGCAAGGAGTTGTTCCTTGGTCCTCTCCGAATAGGTAAACCTATCACAGGGGCGTTCGGCAAAATGGTAGGGATCGCCGTTAAACTCCTTTATGATCCAGTCGACCGAATATTCGGGAAAAGCGGGAGCCCCTCTCGTGGTGCTGGCCTGATTTCCTACAATCAGTTCGCCATCTCTGACAAAGATCGTCATCTTATCCAGAACCTCATAAAGGGCCTGGGCTCTTCGTTTTGCAATGGGTTGACCTTCCGATTGTTTCATCGATTCGGTAAAGAGAACGGCTCTTTCCGGACAAATTTCCGGGATCTTCTCGAAAAGCCTTTCCCGTAAAGCTGCTATTCGCTTATTCAAATGAGTCCTCCTTATGAAAACGATTTCATTCGTTTATGTAGCATAACACACAAGCGAAGACTCCGCAACGAAAAACTATCTTACGTAGTCTACTGTTATTCCTTTTTCTTTCAGGAGGCGATGATACTCAGTCGGGATCGATTCATTGGTAAAGATTCTGGAGAACTGTTCAATATCGGCAAAATGGCAGGAATGCACGACATCGAATTTGGAGGAATCCATAAGGAGAAAGGCTTCGGCAGTATTGTTCATTGCAGCCTTTTTGGTTATGCACTCGCTTTGGTGGGCACAGGTAACACCCAGTCTCTGGTGATAGCCGCTTGCAGATATGAATGCTTTTCGGGTTCTGTTGTGTTGCAATACCGGTGAGGTCTGGCTCAGCTCCAGAATAGTGGTTTTTCGGCTATAATGCCCTCCCGTTAGAAGCACCTCGATATTTTTGTGGCTGGCAACTGCAAGGAAGATATTGATGGAATAACAGACGACGGTTAATCGAATATCAGGCGGCAACATTGAGGCAAATGTCTCGGTAGTAGAGCCGGCGTCGATGAATATGATATCGTCTTCTTCGACAAAGTTAAGAGCATGGCGTGCAATTGCCTTTTTTTCGTCGATGTTGCGAGTTTCGGCAACGGCAAGCATATAATCCGACAGTCCTCCCGCCATACCGCCGGAATTGGAAACGACGACGCCGTGAAGTACCTTTACGGTGCCGTCCTGGGCAAGGATTTCGATATCGCGGCGCGTTGTCATGGGAGAAACATGCAAGCGATCGGAAATTTCCGATATCTTCATGGAACGTTCGAGTTGTATCATCTTTTTTAACGCGTCCAGACGTTTTTCTTTGTTGCCCATTGGCTCATTATATCGATTTATAAATGAAAAGTAAATTATTAGTTTGTGTTTGTTAATTGACATAATTGGTTTTTTGTGTAATATTATTACCATAAAATGATGCAAACATACCATTTGGAGGCTATATGATGGGCAGAGTAAAGCAGGAGTTAAAAGAGCTTATTGTTTCAACTGGTGTTGAAATGATTAAGACGGGTATTACCGTAGGGACATGGGGGAACATCAGCTATCGAGACCCTGAGACCGATTATATGTACATCAGCCCCAGCGGTATGGATTATATGAAGGTAAAAACTGACCATGTCGTTGTCATGGACCTTGATCTGAATATTATTGAGGGTGAGGCAGAGCCTTCCATTGAAAAGCATATGCACGTTGCGGTGTACAAGGCACGTCCGGATGCCCATGCTGTTATTCATACCCATCCGACGTTTTCCACCGTTTTTGGTGTTGCGGGTTTACCCCTGCCTGCGGTAAGCGAAGATTTTGTTCAGATCGTGGGCGAAGAGATTGCTATTGCTTCTCCCTATGCCCTGCCCGGTACTCCCGAGCTGGGAGAGGTTGCCGTGAAGGGTCTCGGAAAAAATGGTGCCGTTCTGCTTCCCGGTCATGGTGCTCTCATTGCCGCTGCGAACATGCCTATGGCACTTAAGATCAGTACGGTTCTTGAGAAAAATGCACAGATATATCTCTATGCGAAGTTGTTGGGTAATGGCATCCGCCTCTTCTCCAGAGAAGAGATCGATGCAATGCAGAATTTTGCAAAAAACCATTACGGCAAAAAAAATCAAGAACTTGTATAAAAAAACCGACTTTGCGTTCAGATAATCAGATCGGAAAGCCTTGGCCACAAAAATAGGACGAAGGCTTCCTGATCTGATCTTGACAGAAAAGTAATTCACCCCTTAGAATAAGTTGAAAACGTTTTCACTTCTAGAGGGCTATGATGAGCAGGTATACTATTACTGAATTTGCGAAAATCTGCGGAACCTCGCCGGCAACTGTTTCCCGCGTGTTGAATAACCCTGAATTGGTTGCGGCTCCTTTGCGTAAGCATGTTGAGGAAAAAATGAAGGAATTGGGCTATAAACCGAATCCTTTTGCCTCAAAGCTTAGTTCCAAATCAAGCTGGGGGCTTGCTCTTTTTGTCTTCGACATTCTAAATCCGTTTTTTGCCTTAATTGTCAGAAGGATTAGTCATCTTGCCATGGAGCAGGGGATTCCTCTTACGATTTGTGACACCGAGAATAATGCGGACAAGGAACGAATTTATCTTGATTACCTATTGGATAATAAAATTGCGGGTGTGATTTTTGCCGAAGGTATATCCCTTCCAACCATCGAGCGGGCTCAGCACTATACCGAAACGGTCCTGATTGATCGTCATTCTCAGGAAGGCTTTGTCTCCGAAGTTAGCAGTGATAACTATACCGGAGGACGACAGGCCACGGAATATCTTTTGCAGTTGAATCATCAACGGATTGCTTTTATCAGTGGGCCGGAAAACTGGCCTTCGGTAGAAGATCGCTTTCACGGATATCGCGATGCACTCGATGCATATGGAGTTCCCTTTCATCCGGAATTGGTCTATCAGGGGGATTTGCGATATGAATCGGGAATTTCCGCTATTGAGTATTTCCTGACGCTGCCCGAATGGCCTACCGCCATTTTCAGTGCGAATGATCAAATGGCCTACGGTGCCATGAGCAAGGCTCGCCACTTAAATATTGCCATTCCCGAGGATATTTCTCTTGTCGGCTTTGACGACATTCCGTTTCACAATTTTTTTCAGGCCAACTTAACAACGGTGAAACAGGATATTCCCGCATTATGCGAAAATGCTTTCTCTATTCTTATCGGCAAGGTAAATAATGGTTCCCAAGGCGGGATTGAAAAACGGGTTGTTGTACCAACGACCTTAAAAATAGGCGATACCTGTAGGAAGCTGGTCGGATCCGTCAAAAGGCCGGCAATTCGATAAGAGGGAAGGTTGTATCGTGGCCGAGAATCTGACGATATTTGAACTTGAGCGTTATGCCCTGGAGGATGGCCCCGGGATCAGGACGGTCGTCTTTTTTAAGGGATGTAATCTGCATTGCCTCTGGTGCCAGAACCCTGAGTCTCAGCAACGTCGGCCTCAGGTTCTTTACTATCGAAAACAGTGTGTCGGTTGTGGAAAGTGTATTGAGACCTGCCCTGCCGGGGCAATAGATACGGCTTCTGACCTTGGTTTTGTGACGATTCACGACCGCTGCACGCTTTGTGCCAGCTGTGTGGATGCCTGTTTTTATAATGCAAGGCGAATTGCCGGCGAAGTCCGAAGCTCCGAGGATATTATGCGGGAGATCATGAAAGACCAAAGCTTTTATGAGAATTCCGGCGGTGGTGTTACCTTTTCCGGCGGAGAGCCCTTACTGCAAATCGAGGGGCTTGTTGATCTTGCCTCCCGTTGTCGCTCCGAGGGAATCCATACGGCGTTGGAAACGGCTGGTAGTGTCCCTTGGGATCGCTTCGAGCGTATTTTTCCCTATATGAATCTGATCTATTTTGATGTGAAGCATATCGATCCTCTGGTGCATGAGCGTGTTGTCGGTGCACCGAACGGTGTCATTCTGAATAATCTGATCAGGCTGAGTCGTGAATTTGAGCCAGTCATTGTCCGAATCCCTGTCATTCCGGGGGTAAATGATTCGCCTGAGGTAATAGGGGATATCTGCTCCTTTCTTTCCACCCGAACGAGGGTGCGGAAGGTAGAACTTCTGCCTTTTCACCGATTGGGATCGGGAAAATATGCGGCCCTCGGCCGTGAGGATTCCATGGAGGGCGTTCCGAGTTTGGATAAGGCTGCCTGCCTTCCTCTTGCCGGACTTGGTAAGCGGTTTGGTCTTGATATCACCGTAGGTGCGGGGCATTGATGAAGGGGCTTGCCCTTTCAAAACTTTTTTATCACGATCGGGTTTTGCCCTCATTCCGGGAACATTTCCCCGATGATATTTCTTCCATGGCCTTTGGATTGGTTGGCCATGGTTCCGAATGTTACGGTTTTGACGACGAGTTCTCCCGCGATCACGATTGGGGTGCTCGTCTCTGCCTTTGGCTTCCCGCGGGAACGCCGGAGGAGAAAATCCATGCTATGGAAAAGCTCTATCGTAGTCTTGAGGGACCTTTCGGTGGTTTTGGGGCGGTGCGGCGTTTGGATCCCGCTGTGGGCAGGGATGGTGTCATGACCGTGCCCTTCTTTTTTGAACACCTGATAGGCAGTCCGTCCCCTCCGGAGACGATCAAGGAGTGGATGGCAATGCGAGAAGAGGGGCTCTCACTTGCCACCAATGGTGATATTTTCTTCGATGGTTCAGGAGAGATAGGTGCTTTTCGGGAGAGTCTGAACCATTATTTCCCCAGGGATCTGTGGTTGAAAAAGATCGCCTCCCGCTGTTTTGCCTTTAGCCAGTACGGACAATACAATCTGTCAAGAGCACTGCTTCGGTCCGATATCCCGTTGCTCCAATATACACGGGCCTCTGCGCTTAAGGAGGCCGCCGCCCTCTTTTTTTTACTTCGTCGTCGTTACCGGCCCTACTATAAATGGCTCTTCCATGCGCTTTCTCTGGAGGGGCCGGAAGGAGAGCTTCTTGCGCGGTATATCAACATGGCCGCCTCTCTTTCCGATCCGGGAACGCTCAAGGAGTCTATCGAGGCCATCGCCCGTTTCATGGTTACCCAATTGGAGGAGCGTGGACTTTCTTTTGCCTGCGGAGCCTTTTTACAGGAGTACGGTTTTCACATAACCGAAATGATTGAAACCCCTTGGTTACGGAGCGGATCGCAGATTATTGAGTAAGGAGGTACGTATGGATCAAGCCCAAAAACGTATTATTGCAGAAATTCTTGATAGGGAAGTGGCCATGTTTTTGCGAGTTCCCGCACGGCAAGAGCCTTCTTGCAGGGCTCATCTTGATGACATGCAGTTACATCGGCGGGGGCAATTCTCTGTCTGGTCGCTTTCCTGTTGTGAGAGCTACCTTCGGGACCTTCGGCGGGCGGAGGAGGAAGGACGAAATCTTATGACGATAAAGTATGCGAGAATGGAAGACCTCATCCCTCCGGTAAGCCAGAGCAAGCGGATCCCTGAGATTGTTTCCAGATTTGTAGGTTGGCAACGCGAGATGCTCTCCCATTATCCGAATATCATGCGAGGCGGCCGCGATATCGATGATTTTGCAAATTATCTTAGATGCGAATTGGAAACCTATTCCGATGCCACTCTTGAACTACTTTGGAAGGATGTCGACGCTTTTTCACGGAAAAAGCAAAATATGTCAAAAGCGATCTATGAATTCCTGGCCCGTCAGTCGGGCTACACGAATATCGACGAGATGGAAAAACGACTTAAAAAATCGTAATACTGCAATCGATTTCATATTGTGTTGTTGTTGTCTTGGAAAAAAATGTAAACTTTCTACCATAAAATGATAATAAGTGAGAATTTCGTCGGTGAAATTGTAGTTTTTTCTTGACATGTGCCTATGCTATGATAGACTTTTCTCAGAAATGAAATCGATTTCAGTATTTTCATGCGTCGTTGACGCATCAGGAAAATGTCAAGGAGGAGTTATGTCCAAAAAACTACTGG
>JGI2924J29684_1076813_pt1 | contig 11519 bp, 13 predicted proteins | sample BenlonsequencITS_FD_29684 | JGI IMG/M metagenome (IMG submission 29684)
GGGCCGTTGAACTCGTAGCCCTCGATGCGGTGGGCGAAGAACTCGACCATCTCGTTGCGCCGCATCTCGCCGTCGACGACGACGTCGAGGCCGGCGCGTTCGTGTTCGTTCGTGATGAGGCGGGCGGCGTCGTCTTTGGCCTCCTGCCAGTCGTCGTCGTCGAACCCGTGATCGGGGTCCTGGTAGAGTTCTTTCGCACGATTGAGCCACTTGGGTTTGGGGTAGCTGCCGACGACGGTCGTCAGCAGGAAGTGGTCGTTCTCGTGACCGTCCGGTCGGAACTGGTCTTTGTTTCGGCTCATGCTGCTTTCACCTCCGCGAGGTCCGCGGCTTCGGCAAGGACGGCGAGTTTCTCCTCGAACTTGGCGTAAGGCAGGTAGAACGTCTCCGTGTTCGTCGTCAGGTAGACGGTCTCGAACTCCGAGACGGGAAGCTGGTCGTAGACCCACTCGACCCGATCACGTACCGCTTCGGGGTCCTCGACGAGGGTGTTCTGGCCGTCGACGAGGCCGAGAGAGATGTCGTCGGTCCCACCGTACTCCTGGACGTTGTACAGGTTGTCCTCTCGGTTCGTGACGAAGTCGAACCCGACCGCGTCGACGTCTGCGTCCAGCAGGTGCGCGTAGACTTTCTCCTCGAGTGCGCCCCAGTAGGGCTGGACGACGACGTCGGCGTCCGTGGCGCTCGCGACCCGATCGATCGCGTCGCTGGCTCGTTCGTCCTGGCCGTCTTCGGGAGCCGACTCGACGAGCGACGGCTCGAGCAAGAACAGCGTCTCGTGTTCGGGGAAGGCGTCGACCTCGCCCGCGAGGAAGTCCGCGATTGCTGCGAGGAAGTCGGCTTCGTCGCCGTAGTGGTCGTCCGTCGCGAGGTCAGCGAGCGAGAACGGGCCTGGCAGGACGGCCTGCAGGTCGCCGTCCGTTCGCTCGGCCGCGGCCTCGAGTTCGCCCGCGACGTCGCCGGAGAAGTCGAGGTCGCCCTGGACGACGGGGTCGCGATAGAAGTTGTTGTTGTCGTAGTAGCGGACGATCCCCTGGGTGTCGACGGCGTCGTGGACGGCCAGTGGGTGTGCGAGCATGTCGTCCCAGCGGAGCTGGCCCTCGGCGATCCGGTCCAGCCCTGCCTCCACCTGGCCGCCGATCACTTCTTCGCGGGCCGCCTCGTAGGCCGCGGTGATCTCCTCGCCTTCGTCGCCGCTGACGAGGTCGCCTTTCTGGTGGCCTTTCAGGTCCGAGAGGTCGTCTTTCGCCCAGTCCGGGAGCGGAAAAAGTCCCGGCGTGGTCGAAACGTACTCAGTCATCGTACGGCGGAGTAGGCTATACCGATGCTTAATATTTACCATCCATATTAATGCTTTATAGTAATCTCCTGGTCCGGGCTGCTCGAGACCGGCCGATCGCTCGAGCACACACCACCGAGGAATGTTTTTCTGCCGACCCGACAAACGACTGTGTATGTTCGACCGTCCCCTCTGGTCGCTTCGACTCCGGCTCGCCGGGACGCTCATGGTGCTCCTTCTCGTCGCGACGGGCGTACTCGCGGCCGTCGGCTGGGCGATCTTTGTCGTCACGAGCGCCGTCAGCGCGTCCGGCTCGCCACTCGAGGTGGCCACGTCCCGCTCCCTGGCCGGTGGCACGGTCGTACTGGCGGCGGGACTGTCGTTGCTCGCACACGGCCGGTACGGCTACCGGCAGACACTCGAGTCGGTCGACGCCAATCCCGTCGAAGACGGCGACCCCCACGGCCTGCGCGAACGCGTCCGTCGGTTCGCGCTCGCCGCCGGGGTCGAAGAACCGGCAGTCGCGGTCGCCGACACCGACGAGCCGACCAGCTTCACCGTCAGCAACGGCACCGACGCGACGGTCGTCGTGACGACCGGCGCACTCGAGGCCCTCTCGGACGCCGAACTCGAGGCCGTCCTCGCCCACGAGGTCGCTCACCTCGCGAACCGAGACGCCACCGTCGCGACCGTCGCCGCGACGATCGGGTCGATCTCGGACGGGCTGTTCGCCCGCGAGCGTCGACTCGGCGAGTGGATTCGATTCCTCCTCACGATCGGTTCGGTGACGATCGTGCTGGCGCTCGTTGCGATTCCGATCGTCGTCCTCTCGGCACTCTACCTGGTCGTCAGCGTCCTCGCCCGAACCGTCCTCGCGATCAACGCTATCTCCGTCGGCGTTCACGCCCGCGCTCGAGAGTACGCCGCTGACAGGGCCGGCGCGGAACTGGTCGGCGATCCCGCCGCACTCGCCGCTGCCCTCGAGACGCTCGACGATGTCGGGCCACCCGACGAAGACGCTCGCCGGCGATCCCACGCGAGCGCGACGCTCGGGATCGTCCCCTACGCGCTGGGGGAGCCGACTGATTCCGACCCCCTTGAGGGGTCGTCGCTCTCCCGGTGGATTCCCGACGCGGACAGTGAACTCGACCGCGCCGAGTTCGTGGCACTGCTCTCGAGGGTCTTCGGACGTCTCGGCCGGGCGCTCGAGTGGCGGCCCGCGACGCATCCGCCGGTCGAGAAACGGATCGAGCGGCTGCGCGAGTACGCCGACGAAATCGACGGCAAATAGCAGTGCTCCGACCTACTCGAGTGCGAGCAACGCGTACGCCTCCTCGTCGACTTCGGCGACGACGTAGAGTACGCCGTCGTCGAGCACCGGCCCGGGACCGACGCGACCAGCGAACTCGCGTCGGAACCGGACTGCAGGACCGTCCGTGAGAACGCCGGTCGCCGTCGGATCGAGTGCGTACAGGGCGTCGCCACCGACGAAGACGGTCTCGCGGCTATACGCTGGCGCGGTGTGTTGCCAGTCGCCGACGTCGTGACTCCAGTAGCGGGTCCCATCGTCGGTCCCGAGCGCGTGGAGCGTCCCGGCACCCCGGAGAAAAACCCGACCGTCCGCGACGCAGATACCGCGTTCCGTCCAGCCGGTGTCGGCCGACCAGTACACCTCGTCCGCGTAGCCGCCCTCGTCGGTCAGCGCGTACGTCGTCCCGTCCCGACAGCTGACGTAGATCGAGTTCGTGTCCACGCTCGGCGGAGCCATCGGCACGGCCGGGAGTCGCCATCGCCGTCCTCCCATCCCGCCGTCGCTGAGCAAGTAGACCATCCCCGCTTCGGTGGCAACGACGACCCAGTACCCCAGGAAGAACGCGGCGTGGTCGAGCACCTGTCCGTAGACGTCGCGTCGCCACGCCTCCTCGCCGGTCTCGGCCTCGAGTGCGACGACCGTCTCGCCCGCGCCACAGATCAGTCGATCCCCGGCGTAGGTGGCCGGCCCGGTCACTCGCCCCGGCACCTCGAACTCTCGTTCCCACAGTGAATCGCCGGTGTCTGCCTCGAGTGCACGGACGGTATCGGCCGACGAGATGTAGACGACGTCGCCCCGGACCAGCGGCACCGCTCTCGCGTCCTCGAGCGTCCACAGCTCGTCGCCGCTGTCGGCATCCAGAGCACGGAGTCGCTGCTGAGCCTCGAGCAGGTAGACGGTCCCGTCGGCGACGACTGGTTCGTGGTAGGTCGTCTGTGCGGTCTCGACCCGCCAGCGTTCGGACACGCCCTCGACTGGTGTCTTGCCGTCGGCGACTTCGCGAGTGTTGCCGGCATTACACCCGAAACTGGACCACGAACCGTTCGCTCCGAGGATGTGGCGGTCGGGGTCTGGCAGTGCGTCGACGCCCGCTGGCGGCGGCTCGTCCGGTGTCGGCGAGCGTGCGACGGTCGAACAGCCAGCGAGGGCAGCGCTTCCGGCGACGATGCTCGTCAGAAAGGATCGTCTGGTGGAGGGCATCTCCTCAGCTGTTCTAGACGGTTCGAAATGTATCTTCCGCTCACCGGAGCAACTCGAGCACCGTCAGCGTCTCGAAGGGAAACGACTCGTCGGCGAGGGCAACCGCGCTGAACCCCGCTTTTCCCGCTTGCTCGACGACCTCGTCGACCCCCGTCAGGCTGCTGACCAGCAGGTAGACGACGCCGCCGGGGGCGAGCACGCGACCGACGGCCTCGAGGAACGGATCGATCACCGCGCGGCCGTCTTCGCCGCCCGACAGCGCCGCCTCCATCCAGTCGTCCCACTCGTTGTCTGGATCGGTCGGCAGGTACGGCGGATTGAAGAGGACGGCGTCGAACGCCCCGTCGGCAAAGGGGGAGACGAGGTCTGCACGGACTGTCTCGAGGCCCTCCTCGCGGGCCTGGCGGACGGCGTGGGGGTTCAGGTCCGCGGCGATCACCCGAGCGTCGGTCTCCTCGGCGACCGTGCGGGCGACGTAGCCCGACCCAGTGCCGACCTCGAGGACGAGTTCGTCGCCCGCAATTCGCTCGCAGGCTGTACTGGCCAGCAACTGCGAGTCCTCTGCCGGCTGGTAGACGTCCGTTTCCACGTCGCGTTGCTCTCGAAGTTCCACGTTAGTTGTCCTCCGGATGGCTCATGCGGTACTCGCGGCCGCCACGATTTCCGTCTTCGGGTTCCGGATCGCCGTCCGCGGCCGAACTCGCGTCCGTCTCCTCGTCGACGCTCTCGGTTCTCCCGTCGATCCGCACGTCAGTCTCACCGCGACTCGAGAGCGCTCGCTGCGGGTACGGGATGTCGACTCCTTCCGAATCGAACTCGCGTTTGATCGCGTTGATCGCTGCCGTCCGTGCCTGCCAGCGCCACTGGGAGCGCGGTTTGTCGATCCAGAACCGTGCGCCGAGGACGACCGCCGAATCGCCGAACTCCTTCGAAACGACGTCCGGAGCGGGCGTATCGAGGGCGTACTCGAGCTCCGCGAGGACATCCTCGAGGAGTGTGGTGGCTCGGTCGATGTCGGCGTCGTAGTCGACCCCGACGTCGATCTCGACCCGGAGTCGTCCTCGCTTCGATCGGTTCGTGATCGTACTCGAGGAGATAACGTCGTTGGGAATCATGACGTACTCGCCGTCGAACGACTGGATTCGCGTGTTCACGATCGAGATGTCGGTGACGATTCCCTCCTCGTCTTCGACGGCGACCCAGTCGCCGATCTCGAACGGGCGGGAGAACATCAACACGAAGCCCGAAAGCACCGTTCCGAGCGTCTGTCTGGCGGCCATACCGACGACGATCCCCAAGAAGCCGGCACCCACGAGCAGTCCACTCAGGTCGTCGATCCAGACCCCGAGGACCACTACGATCGCCACCGACCAGATGACTACCTGTGCGATACGGTGGGTGATCTCGCGCTGATGGGCCGTGACCGCCGACGCTGAACCGAGGAGTTCGTCGATAAGTCGCCTGACGAATCGCGTCACGATCGACGTGCCAATCACGAGAACGAACGAAGCGATCGCGTTTGGCAGGAGGTCCTCGTTGAGATCGTGCTCCGTGAAGACGCTCCAGACGGTCCCGGTGAGTTCCCATACACCGAGGACGACCGCAAGAGCGATCGCATACGTCCCAACGAGCAATGTCGCCGAAGCTAGATCGCCGTATAGCGGCCGACTCCGGGCGCTAATCTGTGTTTGCAGTCGCCGGTAGGAGAGCGAAACGAACAACAGGAGACCGACCGCCACGACGGAGATCGCAATCCGCAATTGTCGTGACTCGATCTCGGTTGCAAGGAAGTCGAGCCCCACTGCTTCTGACATGAATCGTGGTCTCTCGACCGCTGTCGTTCCCAGAGGTTTGAGTATTCGTTGGTTGCCAGCCAGGGAACGCTGCCACGGACACGCACAGAAAGACAGTCCCGGGTAGCAGTCCGTCTCACTCGAGGCCGCTCTCTACGAGCGCCAGTTCGGCCAGCGCGGCGAACTCCGCAGGTGCCATCGCGTCCGCTCGTTTGCGAAGAGTCTCGTCGTCGGCGGCGTCGACGACTGCCTCGGGTTCCTCGAGGCCGGAGATGTGGGCCGTGTTCCGGATGGCGTTCCGGATCGTTTTCCGCCGCTGCGTGAACAACGCCTTCACGAATCGCAGGAAAAAGTCCTCGTTTTCGACCTCGTATTCGGGCTCGCGGGGTCGCAGTCGGACGACCGCGCTCTCGACCGCCGGCGGCGGCGAAAACGCCTCCTTCGGGATCGTCTCGACGAGTTCCGCGTCGGCGTAGTGCTGGGTCGAGACCGACAGCCGCCCGTACTCCGACGTGCCGGGTTCGGCGACCATCCGCTCGGCGAACTCCTGTTGGAACATCAACACGAGCGGCTTCCCTTCGGGGAGCAACCGGAAGCTAATCTCGCTCGAGACGCCGTAGGGAAGGTTCGAGATCGAGGCCGTGAAGTCGGGTAGGTCGACCTCGAGGGCGTCGCCCTCGATCACGGTCAACCGGCCGGCGTCGATCGCGTCCGCGAACTCCTCGCGGAGGAAGGCCGCGAGATCGCGGTCGCGTTCGACGACCGTCACCGCGCCGTCCTCGCCCGCGAGCGCGAGCAGTCGGTCCGTCAGCGCGCCAGTGCCGCCGCCGATCTCGAGCAGGTGGCTGGCATCGGGATCTATCTCTTCAAGATACGTGGGTAGTCGATCGAGCACGCGGTCGTCGACGAGGAAGTGCTGGTCGTGGTCCGGATCGCCGCGGACGCCGGCCCGGGCGATCAACGCGTCGGGATCTCTCATTGCCGGCGGTTGGGGGTCGGCGGGTGTAAACGCACCGTCTCGCAGGTGGTGACTGTTACTGCCTGCGCGCGAAGACGATCGAGTAGAGGACGAACAGCAGGCCGACGAACTCCGTCACTTGCCCGACGAGCGGCGTCATGGCGACCGACCCCGTCTGGGCGACCGTGATCGTGAACACTTCCGAGACGAACGTGAGAAGCGCGATGCCGACTGCGAGAAGCAACATCGGCTGGCTCCGGTTTCGCCGGTAGCCGAGCGCCGCAAGCACGGTGTTGGCCCCCTCCTGCGCCTGAAGACGCGGGAATCCCGCCCAGAAGAGTGAGACGCGTCACTGATCGGCCACTGATGTCTTTCGAGAAGCAGACCGCCGGCCGGCGTTACTGACCCTGTTCGCGACCGACAAACGTCTGATACTTCAGGTCGTCTTCCTGGAGTTCCTCGAGAATGCGCTCGACGAGGATTTCGTCGGGATCGTGGAGCCCGGAGACGCGGTCTTCGAGGTCGTCGAAGCTCTCGAACGGTTTGCGCTTGCGCTCGTCGAGGAGGCTGTTACGGAGTTTCTTCCCGATTCCTGGGAGCAGATTCAACTGGTGGAGTCGCAGCGTGATCGGCTGGGCCTCGTTGTAGAAGTCCACGAACCGCTGTTCGTTCTCCTCGACTAGATCCTGGACGACGTACTCGAGTTCGGATCTGGCTCCCGAGGAGAGGTCCCCGTACTCGACGGCGTTGCACTCGGTGACGATGTCGCGTTCGTCTCGCGGGTCGACGGCGACCTCGGTCCCGATCGTGATCCGTTCGTCCTCGTCGAACGCGATCTGGTACAGCGTGAAGTCCTCGACGCCGAGGGCGTATCCTGCCGGGGACTTCTCGTACTGTGGCCGCCCGTCGTCCGACAGGCCGTGGGCGAGATAGTCCAGTACCACCGCGCGTCGAGCGTCGTCGTCCGTCCCATCGCTGTCGGCTTCGCTCATTGCTTGTAGGTATGGGAACGGCACACTTAAAGAATCGGCCCGCTTTCGGGCGCTGGGTCGTGGCCAGTGACGAAGGTTAGGCGTACTTTGCGACGACGTCGAGAATCTCGTCGAGTTCGTCCCCCGACAGCGAGTACCGTTGCTGTGCGTACACCGATCGAAGCTCGTCCCGGTTGCGCGGGAGGAGGTTGGTGATCTTGTATGCCGTTGCCTCGTCGACTTTCTCCAGTTCCTGGAGGTCGTCGGCGAGCTGTTGGGCCTCCGCTGGCTCGAGGACGGTGAATCGGTTGACGTGTTCGATCGCTCGCGCGAGTTCGTAGGGGAGTTCGCGGTCCTCGTCTAGTGCGCGTTCGGCCTCGATGTCGGCGAGCAGTTCCTTCGTTTCCGAGACCGTGAGGAACTCCTCGTCGACGATCTCTTTGAAGATCGTCATGTGGAAGCGGGTTCAGACGCGGTCTGCGGCGCGGTCCTGGGCGCGCATGTGGGCCGCGGTCACGATCAGCGTCTTGTCTTTACCGCCGTCGTTGACCTGTACTTTGAACGCGTTCCCCTGCTTGCCGACGACCTCACCGGTGAGGCCATCGAAGCGTGGGTGGAAGCGACCTTTGTGGATGCTTGGGTCGATCTTGAGGTGGACTTTCTCGCCCTCCTCGTACTCCTGAATCGCACGCTGTGGCGGCGACGCCCCGCGTTCTCGGGGATCGTTCGAGAGTTTGTTCCGGGTTCCCTGACGAGGGCCATTAGAGTTCGGCATAGTCGTACGACCCTCTTACTTGGTGACGGTTATAAAACGCACGTTCCACGACGGGGCGGCCGTGCCAAGCGAGCACGACTGCCGGAACAGAAGACAAACGTAACCTACCTCCGCCCCGTCGACCCACGCATGGACGACGACCAGTTCCGGATCGAAACCCGCTCGATTCACGCCGGACAGGAACCCGACGAAGAGACGGGCGCGCTGATGACGCCCATTCACGCCAACTCGACGTTCGAGCAAGATGCCCCCGGCGACCACCGCGGCTACGAGTACTCCCGGACCGGAAATCCGACACGGACCGACCTCGAGGAGAACCTCGCGAGCCTCGAAGGAGCCGAGTACGGCCGCTGTTTCGCGTCGGGCATGGCCTCGATCAACACCGTGCTCAACCTGCTCGAGGCGGGCGACCACGTCGTCACCGGCAACGACGTCTACGGCGGCACCCACCGTATCTTCACGCAGGTCTACGAGGACTACGACCTCGAGTTTAGCTTCGTCGATATGACCGACCTCGAGGCGATCGAGGAGGCGTTCCGTCCGGAGACGGAACTGCTGTGGCTCGAGACGCCGACCAATCCGCTCATGTCGATCGTCGACATCGAGGGGGCAGCCACAATCGCCCACGACCACGACGCCCTGTGTGCGATCGACAACACGTTCGCGACACCGTACCTCCAGAACCCGCTCGAATTGGGTGCCGACATCGTCTCCCACTCGCTGACGAAGTATCTCGGCGGTCACTCGGACGTGGTCGGTGGCGCCTTGCTGACCAACGACGAGGACCTCGACGAGGAGTTTGGCTTCTACCAGAACTCCGTGGGCGCGACGCCCGGTCCCTTCGAGAGTTTCCTCGTGCTTCGGGGGACCAAGACCCTCCCCGTCCGGATGGATCGTCACTGCAAGAACGCCAGCGCGATCGCGTCGTGGCTCGAGGACCACCCCGACGTCGACCGAGTCTACTACCCCGGTCTCGAGTCCCATCCCGGCCACGAGATCGCCCGCAAGCAGATGAACGACTTCGGCGGCATGCTGAGTTTCGAACTCGACGCAAGTCTGGAGGAGGCAAGCGAGGTCGTCTCCGCGACCGAGGTCTTCACCCTCGCCGAGAGTCTCGGCGGCGTCGAGAGCCTGATCGAACAGCCCGCGCCGATGACCCACGCCGCGATTCCGCGGGAAGAACGACTCGAGGCCGGCCTGACCGACAGCCTGATCCGGGTTTCGGTGGGGATCGAACACGTCGACGACCTGATCGGAGATCTCGAGCAGGCGTTCGAGGCGGCGCTGAACTGACCGAACATCGCGGGCTCGAGGTAGCGACGCCGGTCCGAGACGGAGTGAGCGCCGACGACACCAACGGAGTAGATTTATTTTCTCCGACTGTCAGTGTCCGGACGATGTACGATACGATCGTCGTCCCTGTCGACGGCAGTCCCGAGGCCAGAACTGCCGCCGAACAGGCACGGGACCTCGCTGCCGATCTCGGCTCGAGCGTCCATCTCTTCTACGTCATTCCCGCGACTGGCTACCTGTTCGGCGTCGATGCGGTCGTCGACGTCGACAAAGCCAGCAGTCGCGTTGCAGAGCTCGCTACCGACGTCTTCGGTGACTCGAGTGTCGACGTCCAGACCACGGTCAGACGTGGCGACCAGGAGACGCTGACTCTCGCCTTTCTCGAGGAGGTCGACGCCGATCTCGTCGTCCTGGGTCGCAAAGAGACACCGGAGGTACGGGACTACCTCTTCTGGAGCACTCCCGCACAGATCGTCCGCGAGTCCGAGATTTCGGTGCTGCTCGCTCACCCCGATACCGACGGCGGTGATCGATGATGGAAAACGTCGACAGGCTCGCGGCGATGTTCCCTAGTTCGTCACGGAACGCCGTTCTCTCGTGGCTTCTCGTGGGTGTCCTCGCCCTGATAGCGATCGGCGGTGGCTGGCTCGAAGCGTACGCGTCGGTGCTGTTCGCCGTCGTCGCGATCGTGATTGCCACTGCGCCGGCGGTCACGTTCCGCGACCTGACGGTCATGCCGCCGTGGTACTTCCTGTTCCTGATCGCACTCCCCGTCCTCTGGGAAGCGTTCGGGCCCCAGCCACTCGTCACTGGCATCGTGCCGGCACTCGCAATGGGGACCCTCGGACTCCTCGCCGTCGTCGAACTCCACCGGTTCACGTCGCTTCGGCTCGTTCCGTGGTTCAGCGTCGTTCTCACCGTCGTCCTCACGCTCGCAATGATCGGCCTGTTGAACGTCCTCTGGTGGTCGTCGGACACGCTGTTCGGAACGACGTTTTTGCTCGACGGGCGTAGTCAGGACGCGATCAATGCGGCCGTGATGATCGAGTTCAGCTACGCCGTCGTTGCTGGCCTTCTCGCCGGGCTGGTCGTCTACGCACACTTCCGTTTCTCCGACGAAACCGTCGGCTCACGGACTGGCACGGCACCGTCGCCCGAGCCTGACGCGGAGGCGGCCCGGTCGGTCGATCCAGTCGTCTTGAGCGACCGACTCGGCATTCCGACCGACCGACAGCACGCGCTCGTTCGGGCGATGCAACTCGTTTTAGTCGGTATTCTCTTCTACGGATTGCTCGTCCGTGATCTGCCGGTAATAACGAACGCGGCGCTCGCTCTCGTCATCACGTTTGTGCCCGCGATGTTACGACAGAACTACGCGTTGCCGATCGAGCCCGGACTCGCGCTCTGGGTCGCAAGCGCGGTGTTCCTGCATACGCTCGGGACGGTGGCACTGTACGATGCCATCGCTCCGTACGACCACCTCACGCATACGCTCTCCGCGTCGGTGGTCGCAGCCGGCGGCTACGCCGTGTTACGCGCGATCCAACTCCACGAGCGGTCGATCCACTTCCCTCCCTGGGCCATGTTTTCGTTCCTGCTCGTGTTCATCCTTGCGATCGGTGTGATCTGGGAAATCCTCGAGTTCGTCGCCGACCAGAGCGCGCTCGCGCTCGGCCTGGACCCGGTGCTCGCTCAGCACGGCATCGACGATACGATCGTCGACATGATCTTCAACGTCTTCGGAGCGATACTGGTCGCGGCATGGGGAACACTATACCTCGTCGAACTCTCGGAGGGACTCGCGGACCTGCTCGAGGAGCGACTCGAGACCTGATACGGAGTGTTGGTACTATCTTCTTCGCTCTTCTGTAGGAGATTGTTGATACTGCTCAGCTGTCGCTGTAGAATCGAAGAGAGCAAGGACACCGCGTCAGCGGT
>JGI2924J29684_1076812_pt1 | contig 11506 bp, 9 predicted proteins | sample BenlonsequencITS_FD_29684 | JGI IMG/M metagenome (IMG submission 29684)
CCGGCTTACCGTTTTTGCCACCAGGAGCGTTCCTGCCGCGGTCATGAAACCTCCCGCCGATGCATTGATCAGCCGCATGCTCCGCGGCCCTCTGATCAAGCTCCGGATATAATCCGCAAGCTTTGCGTAGAGCAGCATCACCGTACCGAGAATCGTCATCACAAGAGCAGAGATGATAAGGCCGTCGGAGAATCTCAGCGTTTCCAGATCGAGGAAGGTGGGAAGAAAGCCGCAGTAAAAAACAACGACCTTGGGATTCGAGAGGGTAAGGAAAAGGCCGCTGAGGTAGGTTGAAGAGCCCTTGCGGCCATTGCCCTCGCTTAATTCTCCTGGTTCTTTTTGCACGATGGCTCTTACGCCGATGAAGATCATGTACAGTCCGCCGGCGATCCGTATGAGGGTAAAGAGCGGGGAGATGCTGCGGGCGATAAAGCTCAGTCCGAAGATTGCAAAGGTAAGATAGAAAAGATCGCCGGTAACGATTCCTGCGATCATAACAATACTGCTTTTAAATCCGGCCCGTAGCGATTGACTTACCACGGCCAAAACTCCGGGGCCGGGGGTGGCCGTTAAGATAAACATCGCCAGGGCGAAGCCGAGAATACTCATCAGTGTCATAATCTATAAGCTCCTTATTCTGCCACATTTACGAAATTGCATGGATCTGCTTGAGGAATTTGCGGGTGCGCTCGTTCTCGGGTTCGGAAAAGAACTTTTCCGGCACCTGACGTTCTACAATCTTTCCCTCGTCCATAAAAATGACATGATCTGCAACCCTCCTGGCAAATCCCATTTCATGGGTGACACAGAGCATGGTCATCCCCTCTTCCGCAAGGGTAACCATAACATCTAGTACCTCATTCACCATTTCCGGGTCAAGAGCCGATGTCGGTTCGTCAAAGAGCATGATCTTCGGCTGCATGCAAAGGCTTCGGGCAATGGCCGCCCGCTGCTGCTGCCCTCCCGAAAGCTGCGATGGGAATTTATGGGCGTGCTCGGCGATATTGACCCGCTTAAGGTACTTCCAGGCGATCTTTTCTGCATCACGCTGAGACATCTTTCTGATCCAGATTGGTGCGAGGGTCAGGTTTTGCAGGATGCTAAGGTGAGGAAAGAGATTAAAGCTCTGGAATACCATTCCCACCTCCTGCCTGATACGCGAAACATCCTTTGTATCGTCGGTAAGTTCATGGCCCATTACGTTGATTGATCCCCTCTGATGTTTTTCAAGGCGATTGATACATCTGATCAGGGTCGATTTCCCCGAGCCCGAGGGGCCGCAAATGACGATCTTCTCTCCTTTATCGACATTGAGATCGATATCCACCAGTACGTGGAACTCATCAAACCATTTATTCAGCTCTTTTATGGCGATGATTCGCTCGTGGCTTGACGCATGTGAAGCCGGAACGATGGGGGCTTCTGCCGTCATTACTGCCTGTTTCATGTTGTTCCTCCTACTGCAGGTAAGGTGTGTACTTTTTCTTCTATGCGATTGGTAATCCGCGATATAGTGAAGCAGATAAGCCAGTAGATAAGTCCGGCAAAGAGATATCCCTCGGGTTCCATACCGAGCCAATTGCTGTCGCTGGCAAGGGGGCTGACCATGCCAAGCAAATCGAACATTCCGATAATGAGAACAAGGGTGGTATCCTTCAGAAAGGAAATGGAAATTCCGCCGATGTTTGCAACGGTGACCTTGAGCACCTGGGGAAGGATGATGAGGTACTGCTGCAAACTGAAACCGAAGCCGAGAGAATCCGATGCTTCATACTGTCCCTTGGGAATGGACTGCAGTCCGCCCCGTATCACCTCGGCCAGATACGCGGACTGAAAGCAGGTCATACCGACTATGATCCTGATGATTTTATCAACGGATATCTGAGGCGGCAGAAAAAAGGGAACAACCACCGAGGCCATGAAAAGGATCGTTATCAAGGGGATTCCCCTGAAGAACTCGATATACGCTACACTAAGCCCCCGGATGACCGGCCAGGAACTCCTTCGTCCAAGGGCAAGGGCTATACCGATAGGAAAGGAGTAGAGGAGCCCCAGGCTCGAAAGAATCAGGGTGAGGGTGAGTCCTCCCCAGTCGTTCGTGGAAACCTTTTCCAGGCCAGCCCCTCCGGAGAGAAAAAAGATGATGACGATCGGCCAGATAAGCATGTGGGAGGCGAAGACCAACACCTTGTGGTGTATCTTCTTCATGAAATAGGGGATGAAGGAGAGTGCCATAATCAGGAAGGTGATGATGATTCTCCATATCTGATCCTTTGGGTAGAAGCCGAAGATGAAAAAACGGATTTTTGCCCTGATAAATGCCCATGTCGCTCCGTTTTTGACGGCCACCTCCCGGTTTTCTCCGCTCCATACCGCATTGATAAAGGCCCACTGGATCAGCCATATACCGAGCCGTACGGCAAGGTAGAGTATGACCAGAGACAACATAATAGTAAAGGGAGAATTAAAATAATCCCGCTTTATGGTCTTAAGCAGATTTTTTATCTTGTCAGTCAAGGGGGACCTCCTCTTTTGCCAACATCTCTCCCTTTTTGTTGATGATTGAGCGGTTGTACCAATTCATCAGCAGTGAGGTTACGAGACTAATGGAGAGATAGGTAAGCATGACCAGGGACATCACCTCCAGGGCCCGTCCCGTCTGATTAAGGGTTGTACCGGCAAAGACCGATGTAAGATCGGGGTAGGCAACCGCCATCCCGAGGGATGTGTTTTTGATAAGATTCAGATACTGGTTGGTGACCGGCGGTATCATCGTTCTCATCGCCTGGGGGATGATAATGAGCTGGAGCCTCCTGTATCGGTTAAAGCCGAGGCTCTTTGCCGCCTCCAGCTGCCCCTTGGGGACCGCTATGATGGAGCTCCTGACGGCCTCGGAGATATAGGTCGAGGTGTATGTTCCCAGGGCAACCACCACGGAAAAAAGTTCCGGTCTGATTGTTGTTCCGCTCGAAAATTTGAATTTCGTAATTTCCGGAAGCACGATCTGAAACGGTTTGGCAATGGCCGCGAAAAGGACCAGAGCCAGGAGGATTGCCAGCTGGAGCGGCCACAGTTTTTTGTGTACTCCCCGAAGGACCATCTTCTTTTTTACATATCCAATGTAGAAGATTGCAACAATGGAGACGAAAAAAAGAATCCTGAAGGTCGTAGCGCTTGTTTGAGGAATAAAAGAGGGTATGGTAATACCCCGTACATTTATGTAGAGCCAGTTGCCCAGCTTGAACGATTCTTTAAAGGGGGGCAGGACATTGAGAAAGACGACCTGGTACCAAAAAAGGACATGCAGAAGCGGTGGTATATTCCGAAGCACTTCGACATAGACGACCGCAACATTATGGATCAGTTTGTTTTTTGATAAGCGCATCAGCCCGATCAGAAAGCCGAGGAGGGTAGCCAGCACAATGCCGATTATCGAGGCTACCAGGGTATTAAGCAGGCCTATAACGAAGGTTCTGCCAAAGGTATCCGATTCGGTGTAGGAAATCAGGGTTTGGCTGATGGAAAACCCGGCGGTTTCGTGCATGAAGCCGAATCCGATGCCGATATTCCTGCTGGTAATATTTCGAATGTAGTTATACCCGAAAAAGGTGAAGATCGCTATCAGGGCTATGATGATCGTCGTCTGTATTGTTATGCTTCGTGTTTTTGTTCTGTTCATACGGATACCAATTCCTGTGATCGTAAAGATGCCGCCCGACTGATGTCGGACGGCTTGCAACACGGACCGAAGGAGTGCACGCTATCGGATAGGCATTCCGTACTGGATTCCTCCCTTGGTCCACAGGGCGTTGAGTCCCCTGGATATGTTCAGTGGTGAACCGCTTCCCAGGTTTCGTTCGAAGCTTTCACCATAGTTGCCGATATATTTGATGATGTTGTAACCGGCGTTGCTCTCCAGGCCGAAGCCCTCCCATACACCGCCTTCGGAGCCGAGCAGCCTTTTGACGTTGGGGTTGTCGCTCGTCTCCTTCATTTCGTCCACATTATCCGAGGTAATACCGTATTCCTCGGCATTGAGCATGGCGAAGAGGGTCCATTTCACAATATTGAACCATTCATCGTCGCCCTGCCTGACAACCGGCCCCAAAGGTTCTTTCGAGATCAGTTCGGGAAGCATGATGAAGTTTTCAGGTTCCTTGAATTTGGTTCTGAGGGCGTACAACTGTGACTGGTCGCTGGTGACCGCGTCGGCTCGTCCCGCTTCAAGGGCCGCCGATGCCTGATCGTTCTTTTCGAAGGTAATCAGCTCGAAGTCCATATTGTTTTTTCGAAAATAATCGGAGAGGTTGAGCTCGGTAGTCGTTCCTGACTGCACCGCGACGGTTGCCCCATCGAGATCTGCCAAGGAGGTAATCCCCGAGTCTTTGGCGACCATGAAGCCCTGACCGTCATAATAGTTGACACCGGCAAAGTTTACGCCCAGCTGGCTGTCCCGGGTCGCTGTCCAGGTTGTGACACGGACAAGCACGTCGATTTCACCCGACTGAAGCGCGGTAAAGCGTTCCTTTGCACTCAAAGGACGGCATTCGATCGCGTCGGGATCTCCGAGTACGGCGGCGGCAACCGCTCTTCCAAGATCGACGTCGAAACCCTGCCATATGCCTTCGCTGTCGGGGGCCGAATATCCGGGGACTCCCGCTGTTACCCCCACGATGACCTTGCCCCGTTCCTTCACCAGCTCCAAGGTCGATTTACCCGTTTCCGGGGCCGCCGTCGCTGATTCCTCTGCCGCTGGCTCTTCGGATTTCGAAGATCCGCAGGAAGCCAGCGCAATTGTCACGAATAGGGCAAGGAATAGACCCCAAAGGGATGTGCGTCTTGATCGTTTGTTTACCATTTTTCTCTCCATCCTTTTAGTTTTAGATATATATGCAATATCCGTACCAGATGGTGGTTATATTGTGAGAAAAAGCGAAAAATAGAGTAAAAGTGATGGTTTTTTAAGAAAAAGTCCTCTTAATCCTTCATTTTTGTGAAAAAGAAATGGTAATCGGATTTTCAGGAGGAATTATTGTCCATTATAAACATACGTAAATGTAACAAACATAAAACTGTACTACAAATATGTATGGAATATAATACTCTTCTTACCCCCTTTTGTCATCGTTTGGGAGAACGTGGGGGTAGTAGCCTTTCCCTCTGTTCCTTGATGTTTGATTCGAATATAGTGATTACGTCAATGGTAGATGATAAAGGTATAAAAATGGTTCACCGTATAGAAACAATTGTAAATGATCTATCAAAGAGGATACTTACGTATCGAAGAGATTTCCATCGATACGCCGAGACGGGGTGGATCGAGGTTAGAACAGCCTCTTTGATTGCACGAAGGCTCGACCAGCTGGGCTATGAGGTCAGGGTAGGAGCTTCTGTTCTCAAAGCCTCCGAAAGGATGGGGCTGCCCGATCCCGAGACCCTGGAGATGCACTATCTCCGGGCCCTGGAGCAAGGCGCCGACCCCGAATATGCCGAACTCGTGAAGAATGGTTTTACGGCCGTTGTTGGTATCATAAAGAATGGAGACGGACCTGTACGGGCCGCCCGTTTTGATATTGACGCGGTGCAGGTTCAGGAATCGAATGATCCCGGGCATTTTCCCTTTACCGAGGGCTTTGCTTCGGTGAATCCGAATATGATGCACGCCTGCGGGCATGATGCCCATGCTGCCATAGGTCTTGGTGTGGCGGAAACCCTGGCAACGTTGAAGCATGAACTACACGGAACAGTTAAACTAATCTTTCAGCCTGCGGAGGAAGGGGTTAGAGGAGCAAAGGCAATGGCCGCTTCCGGAATTGTCGATGATGTTGATTACATGATCGGTGGCCATATAGGAATAGTTCCTCATGCATGTGGCAAAGTGTCGTTTCGTTTGGCAGGGTTTCTTGCCACTACAAAGATCGATGTCTACTATGAGGGGAAATCGAGTCATGCCGCAGGGGCTCCCGAACGTGGAAAAAATGCTTTGCTTGCCGCTGTGACGGCAACGGCCAATATCCACAGCATTTCGGCCCACAGCAAGGGAAAAAGCATGGTGAATGTCGGATGTCTGAACGCCGGTACGGGCAGGAACGTCATACCCGCCACAGCCTTTATGTCACTTGAAACTCGAGGCTCCACATCGGAAATTAACGAGTATGTAAAAGAACGGGTGCTGAGGATCGTCGATGCGGCAGCAAAAATGTATGAGGTACAAAAGAAGATAGTCTTCATGGGAGCGTCTGAAACTGCGGTCGGAAATCAGGATTTTATCGAATATGCCGAAAAGATCGTTGCCGAGAATAGGCATATCAAAGCGATCGTCTCCGAGCCTATTCTTCTGGCGGGAAGTGAAGATTATACCTACTTCATGAAAGCGGTACAGAGGAGGGGAGGGAAGGCCTTGTTCATGCTGTACGGAACCGACATGAAAGAAACACACCACAATTCGGCGTTCGATATCGATGAAAGGAGCCTTCCCATTGCCGTAACAACGATTTCTTGGCTGCTTTTATCCTTAAACAACGGAATGCGAACAGTAGTGTGATAATCAACGGCCGCAGCGATCGTGTCCGCTTTTACTCATATCGCAGCGCTTCAATGGGATAGAGATTTGCCGCTTTTCTTGCCGGATAGTACCCGAAAAAGATTCCCACTCCGGCGGCGAACAGGGCCGAAACGATGACGACGATCGGATCGATCACGGTGGGAATGTTTGCAAACCGATTGACGAACAAGGCTGCAATAACGGCGATGATGATACCGATGATGCCCCCCATCAGGCTCAGCAGGATCGATTCTGAGAGAAACTGGAGGAGAATATCCTTTTTCCGGGCTCCGACGGACATCCGTATTCCGATTTCTCTCGTTCGTTCGGTAACAGAGACCAGCATAATGTTCATGATCCCAATCCCTCCGACAAGCAAAGAAACCCCGGCGATGGCCGCAAGGAGAATCGTTAGAGTCTTGGATGTCTCGGAGGCTGTTTCGATCACTTCCGATTGGTTCATGATTCTGAAGTCGTTATCCCAACCTGCAGCCAGACGATGGGATTCCCGCATAATCTGTTCGATTTCCGTTTCCGCCTGTTCCATAAGCTCCTTGGAAACGACACTCATCTCGATGGTATCCAGAAAATCCTTCCTGCTCATACGTGATAAGGCGGTTTCAAGGGGGGCCATAATCACATCATCCTGATCGTCTCCCATGGCGGTGTTCCCCTTGCTTTCAAGTACACCGATAACCGTTACCGGGGTCATATTGACCCTAACCTTGCGACCGATGGGATTCTCGTTTCCGAAAAGTTCCTGGGCCACGGTGCTGCCCAGAACCACAACCTTCCTTTTCTGTTCGGCATCGGTGTCTGTAAAAAAATCCCCTTCGGCAATGCTCCATTGCTTGATCTGCAGATAACCGGATTCCACTCCGTAGAGGGTCGTTCCCCAGTCGCCGTTGCCGCCGACTACCGTAACGGATTCTCTGATATTGCCTGAAACCGAGGAAAGATAGCTGCTCTCTTTCCGTATTTTTGCCGAGTCTTTAAGACTCAACCTGTTGGCAGTATCTCCCCGCTGCGGGAATAGCATCAGGAGATTTGCTCCCATGGATTCGATCTGTTCCTGAATCTGTTTTTGCGACCCCTCCCCGATGGCCACCATGATGATGACGGATCCCACGCCGATGATGATTCCGAGAGATGTTAGGAGACTTCGCATTCTATTTCGCATGATGCTTCTGACGGCAAGTTTGGCGAGAATTTTCGTCGTCATGGAAGTGCCTCCGCCTGTTCTTTATAGAGCTGGCTGTGGCTTACCCGCCAGGCCTGCAGATCCTCGGAGGCCTTTTTCCTATCGTTCACTTGGCGGTCGGAGACAACAAGTCCGTCCTGCATGGTGATGATTCTTTTCACATAACAGGCCATATCCGGCTCGTGCGTCACCATCACAATGGTGATTCCCTGATCGTTGAGCTCCTGAAACAGGGCCATGATTTCAATGGTGGTCTCGGTATCAAGGTTGCCGGTCGGTTCGTCCGCAAGGATGAAGGCGGGGTCGTTTACCAATGCCCGGGCAATGGCCACCCTTTGCTGTTGCCCTCCCGAGAGTTGAGACGGAACGTGGTCAAGCCGCGTTCCAAGCCCCACCTTTTTCAAGGCTGCTTCCGCCCTTTTCAATGAATCGGAGATCCTCTTTTTTCTGTTGTAAAAGAGCGGCAGTTCGACATTTTCCACGGCGGTCGTTCTCGAAAGGAGATTAAAGCCTTGAAACACAAAGCCGATCTTCTGATTCCTGATATCGGCGAATTCATCCATCTTCGCCTCTTTCGTGTTCAAGCCGTCGAGCATGTAAACCCCGTCCGTAGGCTTATCCAGGCAGCCGATGATATTCATCAAGGTGGACTTTCCCGAACCGGATGGGCCCATGACCGCAACAAACTCGCCTTGTTCTATGGAGAGGTCGATGGTCCGCAACGCCTTTACGGTGATATCTCCCATGACGTAGAACCGCTTTACCCCGTGCATTTCGATAATCGGCATGCTATTCGACCTTTACCTTTTCGATGATCTGCCGCCCCTCAAGATTGTCGGGTCCGAGAATTTCGGTATGGATGCCGTCCGTGACGCCGGTCATGACGGGGATGGACTCAGGCTCGCCTTTTTCGTTTACATACCAAAGGTTTTTCATCTCTGCGCCATTTTCGGCCGGAGGAGCCATGGGCGCCGCGGCGTTCTTCGCCTTGTTTTCCGCGTTTCCCGGAGGAGTCCCTCCGGGCCTATTCCCGGGCCCGCCACCGGGGGGGCCTCCCATCCCCATTCCCCCGCCGGGCATAGCGGAGGAAAACAATCCCTTTTTTGAGGCCGTATCGGATGCTTTTTGCTCACTCTTTTCCTCCACGGGTTCGAACCTGAGGGCCGCATTGGGTACAAGGAGTACGTTACTTTTCTGTTCGACAAGGAAATCAACCGTTGCCGTCATTCCAGGCAGCAACTTGTTTTCCTGATTATCGGCATCCACGATGACCGTATAGGTAACGACGTTGTCTTCGGTCGTCGGGACAAGGCGAATTTGCCGGACACTGCCGGAGAAGGTGTCTCCCGCATAGGCATCCACGGTAAAACGTACCTCTTGTCCCTTTGTGATTTCGCTGATATCAAGTTCATCCACGTCTACATGGATTTCCATCTGCGAAAGATCCTTTGCCAGGGAGAAGAGTGTTGTGGCGCTGGTCCCGCTTACCACCGTGTCCCCAACCTCGACATCACGTTCCAGGACAATTCCCGAAATGGGGGAGAGTATAAGCGCGTACTGTTCCAGTTCGATGTTGATCTGTTTAAGTTGGGCCTCTGCACTCATCAACTGTGCCTTTGCAATATGAAGCTCCATCTTGCTGGTATCGAGATCAAAGTCCGATAACATGTTCTTTGCATGGAGTCCTGCATTATTATTATATTCCAGAAGGGTGTGATCATAGGTGGCCTGGGCTTCCAGGACAGAGGCTTCCGCCTCCTTTTCCTGAATCTCCAGGATCTCGGTATTCAGGTCGATAAGGCGTTCACCTTTTGTGACGACATCATTGTAATCGGCATAGATTTTCTCGACTGTTCCTGTCATCTGGGAAAGAACATCCACCGTCCCTACCGCCTCAAGAGTGCCGGAGCTGGTAACGGTATTCTCGATGTCGCCTCGTTCTATCGTGGTAAAGACATAATGGGTTTTTGCTGCTTTCTCGGTGCATCCTGCACATAGAAGGACAAATCCTATCATGACGAGCAGCAATTCTTTTTTCGTGATGCGCTGTTGTGTCAAATTCATCTTCATGTATACTCCCAGATACCTGATGGTGGTATACTAAGCACTTTTTTCCCTCTTGGATAACGGGCTCTATCCCGCCGGCGGCCACCTTTTACAGAACGTTTACATTGTCGAAGCAATCTTTACAATTGTGTACCCGAAAGAAATGAAGATGCCTTCTTTATGGCCGAGCCCTGGTACTTGCTTGATGGAAAGCTATCTTAGCGAGTACAATAGACCCATATGAAATCGCTTAAAAAGGAAAGGGTCTCGCTTCTGGTTACGGATGCAATCAAGGAGATTATCGACTCTGAACATCTGAAACCGGGTGATAAACTTTATAGTGAGAATGAGTTAGCGAATAAACTTGAGGTAAGCCGCTCTTCTGTCCGTGAGGCGGTAAGGATGCTTGAGGTTACCGGAATCGTTAAGGTTTTTCAGGGGAAGGGAATTTTCATAAGTGCGCCCGAAGAGAATGATTGTCCGATTCGAAGTTGGGTTGTAGATAACATGGAACTATTGAAGGAGCATTTTGAAGTTCGTCTTCTTATAGAGCCCCACGCCGCCTCGTTGGCGGCCAAATGGGCAGGTAAAGAGGCTCTTGCCGAATTGGCAGCGCATTACTCTCTGTTTTGTGATTTTGTCCGGCAGAAGAACCTTGTGGAAGCCATAGAGAAGGATAGTGCCTTTCATCTTTTAATTGCCAAAATGACAAAAAACCGCACGCTTTCTGTTTTAATGAATACCATGACCAAAACGCTGAATGAGGGCTGGTTCGCCAGTTTAAATATGCCGGGGCGGTTGGAGCGAACGGTTGATGAGCACGGTGAAATTCTAAAGGCTCTTCAAGTGGGTGATGGTGTGGCAGCTGCACGGCACATGACCGGCCATCTTCATAATGCCCTGGAAGACATCAAGGCCTATACTCATATATAGCATAAAAAACAGTTTGACAGATAAGAGATTTGCTTTTACAATCTTTACTTGTCAGACAACAGATAACATACAACTTTGTGGAAAGGAAATTGCTTCGCCAATGAGCATAACAATAACAACCTTAATTGAGAATTCCATAGGTGAGCACAAGGGGCTTTCCGGAGAACATGGGCTTTCATTCTTTATCGACAAAGATGGGGAGATGCTTCTTTTCGACACCGGCAGCAGTCGGAGATTTATTGACAATGCAAATAAACTGTTAGTTGATGTTGGACATGTTCGCCATGTAATTCTTAGCCATGGTCACTATGACCACACAGGAGGCTTCCGCCCCTTTGTCGAAGCGTATCCCGATTCTCAGTATACGTTATGGACGGGGAAGGGGTTTTTTGAGAAAAAATATGGTATATATGGCCCTTCCCTCCAATATCTTGGTAATGATTTTGACGAACTGTTTCTTGAGACCCGTTCAATCAGTCATAAAGAGGTCACAGCCGATACTACCGAAATTGCTCCGGGGGCCTGGATTGTTACGAACTTTAAGAAAATTCATTCCGAAGAGCTTATACATCCCCGGTTTGTTCTCTGGGATGATGCGACACGCCAGGTGTATCCCGATGAATTTCGTGATGAAGTGCTATTAGTCGTAGAAGCTGCAAAGGGACTCGTGGTCCTTGTGGGATGTGCCCATCCTGGAATTCTCAACATGCTTGATACGGTAGAAGAGCGTTTTGATAAGCCTATCTATGCTCTTCTCGGGGGAACCCATTTAGTTGAAGCCT
>JGI2924J29684_1076811_pt1 | contig 11505 bp, 16 predicted proteins | sample BenlonsequencITS_FD_29684 | JGI IMG/M metagenome (IMG submission 29684)
GATGCAGAACATGACCGAGTTCACGGACATCGTCATCCGCGAGGACCACAAGGTCTCGGGGATCGTGATGAACTGGACGCCTGTCCACGCCCTGCCCCGCGAGATCACCTGTGTCGACCCGATCGCCGTCGAAGCCGATCTGGTCATCGACGCCACCGGTCACGACGCGATGGCAGTCAAGAAACTCGACGAGCGCGGCGTCCTCGACGCGCCCGGTATCGGCGACGCCGAGGCCTCGGCGACGGGCATGGACCAGACCGACGACGACAGCTACGGCGCGCCCGGCCACGACTCGCCCGGCCACGACTCCATGTGGGTCGGCAAGTCCGAGGACGCCGTCGTCGAACACACCGGCCTCGTCCACGACGGCCTGATCGCCACCGGAATGGCCACCGCGACGACCTACGGCCTGCCGCGCATGGGCCCGACCTTCGGTGCCATGCTCGTCTCGGGCAAACGCGCCGCCCAGGAAGCACTCGACGAACTCGAAGTCGACGCCGAACCCGTCGACGTCACGTCGCGTGCGGCACCGGCCGACGACTGACCGCGAACAGAGACAGCCGCCGATTTTTCGCGACGACGCTACGACCAGCCAGTTTCGTCGCTCCAGTTGTTTTCGGTCGCAGTGTCGTCGCTCGAGTCCCGTTTGCCCGCATCGTCGGCAAGCGACTCGCTACAGTAGTCACAGGTTCCGTCGTCGGTCGTCCGGGAGCCACAGGACGGACAGTTAGTCTTCGACGGCGTCGACGTCGAATCGTCGGAGCTGTTGTGCGCGTGTAGCTGCTCGAACTCCACGACGATCCGAAGATAGGTCCCGACACCGATCGCTACGAGTACCGCGATCGTCACTACTGACTCGGGAGTGATCGCCGCGAGCGACACTGTCGATGCCGGCCTCTTTCTCCAGCGGGAGAATAAACCTTCTGCCGACGACATTTCGCGTTCCGTGCTGGTGGGATACCGGACGCGAACGAGACTGATTGATTCGTCGATCACTGGATTGATCGGTCTCTCGTCGATGATTGACGTATGGAAGACGACCGCGACGTGACTGCCGTCCGGATCGCCGTTCGACAGGAGCTAAACCACTTCTTCCGGCGACTCGTCTCGCTGCTTCTGGCCACTCTCGGGACCCTCTTCGGTCTCGCAGCGATGGTTTCACCGTTCGTACTCGGTGGCGGTGAGTTTCTGTTCGCAAGCGGATTGCTCGTCGCCACACTCTGTAGCTGGTGGTTTCTCGGTTCGACCACCGACCTGGGCCTCGAGGAGTTGACAGAAGAACTGGACGAGCCGACAGGGTCGAACGACTCGAGCGACTCCGGCGACGGTGGCAACTCGGGAGAAACCACCGGCACCGAGTGACCCTCGCTCCCTCGGCGAAACCCACACTGTTTCGCCGGCCCGCGACAGCCGTTGGACATGAAACTCGACGTCACCGGCGCGACCGGCGGTGTCGGAAGCTGGATCGTCGATCACTGCGCAAAGGAGACACACGACATCCTTGGGGTCGACACCGCACTCGAGAATCCCGACAGCGAGGTGGCGTCCTCTAGGACGGTCTCCAGGCAAAGCGGGCGCTGAACCGTGCCCTTCCCGCGAGAGAACGCAGGCTGGATCGACTCCACGTTCCGATTCTCGATAGAGCGATTGGCACCTGGGGGAGGACCACGACGGCCGCTGGCACAAGCGCGTGAACGTGCTCGGCCAGCCCGCACTCGTGTCGGTGCCCGGCCTCTACGAGGCACCCGCCAAACCCGAGGTGTACTACAAGGGAAAAACAGCGCCACGCCTTGCTCTCGGGTGACGCGCCGCCACGGGAGGTCCTCGAGACCCAGGTCGAGGGCGATTTCCTGGTCGAGAACGACCCGCGAACGACCGGCGCCCTCAAAGGCTCCGTCCGCCAGGCGTACCACTACCTCGAGACCGGCGAGGCGTTTTGCGACCGAGAGGTGTGTCGGCTTTACAACGCCCACTCTCACGAGGACCTGATCGACGCCCAGCTACGCGAACCCGAGTTCTGTAGCGAACACGCCTGGCTGTACGCGGATTGACGGCGAGCTTCGAACCGGCATCCTCTTTTCTACCAGCCGATTTCGACGACACGATGGACGAGTTTACTGTCGACGTTCCCGTGCGTTATCGCGACCTCGACCCGCTCGATCACGTCAACCACGCGGTCTACGCGAGCTACCTCGAGGCCGCCCGAACCGACTACCTCGAGGCCGTCCTCGACGTCGCACCCGAGGAGATCTCCTTCGTCATCGCGAACCTCGAGATCGACTACCGGCGGCCGATCGTCACGGACGACGAGCCCGAGGTCGCGCTGTGGGTCTCACGGCTCGGCGACTCGAGTTGTACCATGGCATACGAGATCCGTGTCGGCGACGACATCGCGGCGACCGCGGAGACGACGATGGTCCACGTCGATCCCGACTCGAAGGGGCCAGCGCCGCTCCCCGACGAGACGCGCGAAGCCTTGCTGACTGCAAGCAGAGTCGAACCGTCAGCGTAGCCGCTCAAACCGACGCGTCCTCACTCGAGCCGTCCACCTGTCACCCGCACGACGCCGAAGACGTGCGTCTCGTCGGCGATAGCCGCCGACCGTTCCCGAAGTCGCCGGTGGGCGGCGTCGATCTTCCGGTCGAGTCGCAGGTGGGGCTCGTCTTCGTACAGCAGTTTCGTCGTCGGCGGCGTCGAGAGGACGACGATCGCCCGGAAAACGGCGTTGATCGGCGGCGCGTACCACGCGTCGCTGCGGGCCGCGTTCGCGAGGACGACGTGGCCGTCCGGGCCGACGAGGTCACACCAGTCGTCGACCGCGCCCGCGGGGTCGTCCAGCATGCCGACGACGAACGTCGCCAGCAGGGCGTCGATATCTGCGTCGCCCGCTACGGCATCGAACGGCGACTGCGTCGCGTCGCCCCGAGCCACGTGGACGTTGTCGTACTCGCTCGTCGACTCTCGCGCTCGCTCCAGGACGGGTCGCGTGAAGTCGATCCCGATGACCGTTCCCTCGGGGCCGACCCGTTCACGGAGAGAGGGCAGGTTCGCGCCCGTTCCACAACCCATCTCGACGACGGTGTCGCCGGTCTCGAGTCGACAGGCGGTCGCGGCCCGCTTCCGAAGGTGTGGGATTCCCGGCGTTCGACGCGCGATCAGGTCGTAAAGCCGAGCCCAGCGGCCGTAAAACGCCTGTGCGGACTCCGAACTCGTGCTCGCGGACATCTACAGGAGCGACCGCACCGAGTCCGCCACCGTCTCCGCGTCCGGTCCGAGGACGTAAATCAGAGGTTCAATCCCCATCCCGCCAGTCTGGTACAGCACCGTCGCCTCCGGACTCTCGTCGACTGCAGCGCCGACGCTCGAGGCCACGTCGTCCGATTCGTCGAACTCGGCGGTGACGTGGCCGGCCTCGGACAACTGTGCGAGCAGGTCCGGGTCGTACCTGACGTTGATCGCGGCGGACGCGCCAGACCCGTGCTCTCGAGCCGCTAACAACACCGTGGCGACGTGTTCGGAGACACCGAACTCGGGGTCCGTAGGGACCGTCGCCTGTCCTTTCACGTCGAAGATGCGACCGGGAACACCAGCGACGTCGTCGATGTCGCTGGCGTCGGGCGTGCACGCGACGAGGTTCGAACCCACCGCCGGAATCAACGTCACGAACCCGCTTGCGTTCTCGAGAATGCGAAGCCCGCGCCGAAGCGACGAGAGCACGCGCTCGCTGGTTCGCAGGTCGCTCTCGGGGTCGTGGACGCGAAAACTCGAGCCGTGGTCGGCGAGTTCCGGGACCGCTTCCTCGTGGAGTTGGGCGAGCAAGTCGCCACCCCCCTCGAGTTCGCGGATCAGAATCTCGATCTCGACCAGCGCCTGGACTGGCGTCACGTCGCCGGCGGCAAGCCCTTCGCCGAGTTCGTCGACGAGAGCCTGGACACGTTCGTCTTCGGCGATCCGGTTGTTGGTTGCGACGTCGCCGTGGGCGTACTTCGAGACGGCGCTCTGGCTGATGCCGAGCACGTCCGCGACTTCACTCTGGGTGAGTCCCTGTTCGCGGAGCCGTCCGGCAAGCAGCGACCGAACGGTCGGCAGGAACTCGTCGACGACGATCTCCTCGACGAATTTCATTTGCCGGAGGATACGACCGCCCCGGGAATAACTTGTCGGTACTGTAGACGAGACCGACCCACACTTATGCGAGACGGTAGCAACTGTACGCAAACGATGGCCGCCAGAACTGCTGGTCTCGCGCTCGTCTCTGGACTCCTCGCGTTCTTCGCGTTCGGAACGGCCACGTCGGCGATCACCGGGCCGCTCGTGGAGTACGAACTCCTGCTTGGCCTTCTGACTGGGGCCGTCGCCGGTCTCGCCACGACTGCTGCCGTCAGCGTCTCGCTGGCTCCCGACGTCCCACCGGGCCGACGACGCGCCGCAGGAACCGTGACTGGCTTCGGCGCGGGTTTTTTCGTCGGCCTCGTCGGCGGCGTCGTCGTGGGACACTTCGGGCCGATCCAGTCGACCGGCGCAGGGTTCCTGCTCGGCCTGCTCGGCGGGTACGGCGTCTCTCGATCCGACTTCGCCGACGAACCGCAACCGATCGAAGAGTGACTACTCCTCGCGCTCGAGTTGGTCGCCGCCGAACTCGTGGTCGCCCTGGATGCGTGATGCCTGCGGGCCGTCCTGGTCCTGGTACTTCGAGCCACGCTCGCTGCCGTAGGGACGGTCGGATTCGGTCTTGAGTTCGGTGAACGTGAGCTGCGAGATGCGCATCCCCGGCGTGAGCGCGACCGGTGCGGTACCGAGATTCGAGAGCTCGAGGGTGATCTGGCCGCGGTACCCCGGATCGCACAGCCCCGCAGTTGCGTGGACCACCACAGCAAGCCGCCCCAGCGAGGAACGGCCCTCGACGTGGGCGATCAGATCCGACGGAATCTCCACGCGCTCGTGGGTCGTTCCGAGCACGAAGTCGCCGGGATGGAGGATGAAATCATCGCCCTCGTCGACGACCGTCTCGGTGACGTACTCGTCGACCTCCTGCTCGGAGTTGGGGTGGATACAGGAGATGTTCGTCCGCTGGAACTCGAGGAACTCGCGGCCGAGTCGTAGGTCGACGCTTGCCGGCTGGATCTGCAGTTTGGGGTCGTCGAGCGGATCGACGACGAGGTCGCCCTCCTCGAGTCGCTCGAGGATGTCCGCGTCGGAGAGGATCATACCCGTCGAGTCGAACGGCTGGCGTGTAAACGGTTCGATCCAATCCGAAAAATAGTCGTTACTCGACGGCGGCGTCGATCGTTTCCACGAGGTCTTCCTCGACCAGTTCGTCGTCGACGAAGACCGTCGGCGTCGCCTCGACGCCGTTGGCGTCACCGTAGGCGTGATCGGCCTCGACGGCGTCACGGTACTCCTCCTCTTGGGCTGCCTCGCGGATAGCGCCACCGTCGAACCCGAGGTCGTCGGCGACGGTCTCGATCGCGTCGTAGGAGTAGTCGCCGAAGTGATCGTAGATCTCGGCGGAGAACTCCCAGAACGCCTGGTCACCTTCCGTCTCGTAGACGGCACGGGCACCACACGCGACGGCCCACGACCAGGTCTCGTCGACCGGGAGCGGATAGTCGCGTTGCTCCAGTCGGATCAGTCCGGGTCCGACGTAGTTCTCCTGGAGGTACGGGAGCATCTGGAACTTGAACTGCCGACACGCGTCACAGGCGAAGTCCTCGTAGACGGTGACCGTCACGTCCGCGTCCGGGTTCCCCGCGACCGGCGGCTCTGGCGGTTCCGGCAGCTCCGCTGGCTCCGACGACTCGTCGTCTCCGAGACAGCCGGTGGTACCGATACTCGCACCTGCGACTGCAGTCGCTGCGAGAAAAGACCGTCGCGTTCCGTCCATACTGTCCGGTAACGAGGCCGTCAGCAAATACGTGACGGACGGTTCCGGCCGTTAGGATCGCCGACGCTTTACCGATCGCCCGCGATATTCCGGGTATGAAACAGGCCATCGTCGCCCGCACCGATATCGGAATGGGGCAGGGAAAGCTCGCCGCACAAGTCGCCCACGCCTCGTTGTCGGCCTACGAGAAGGCGGACGGGCGAATCCAGGATCGGTGGAAAAACGGAGGACAGAAGAAAGTCGTCCTGAAGGGAGAAAGCGAACGCCAGCTACACGAACTCTCCGAAATCGCCGACAGCAAGGGAATTGCCAACGCTCTAATCCGCGACGCCGGCCACACACAACTCGAGTCCGGAACCGTCACAGCCCTCGCGGTCGGCCCAGCCGAAGAAGAGATCGTCGACCGAGTCACCGGCGACCTCTCGCTGTTCTAGTACTCCACCAAGCGTCGACTGCTGAGTGAACCCAGACGACTGCATTCGGTTTCACTCATCCGTTCAGGCTTGCCAAAGCACTAGTAGCGTCCCAAGTCTACTCTGGCTAGTGCACTCTACTCCTGATCGAAAATCGTGATCGGTTTGGACCAACTCTCAACTAGTCGGTCCACGGTTGGGATGGTACTAGTAGTGTCCCAAGTCTACTCTGACTAGTGCGCTCTACTCCTGATCAAGAATCGTGATCGGTTTGGGCCAACTCTCAACTAGTCGGTCTACGCTTGGGACGGTACTAGACGTCCGGTGGGACCGTCCCGAGGTGCGCCCGGTCGCCGCCAGCGGTAGTTATTTATCACCGATCGTGGACGATCCGGCTATCATGGCAGTCCTCTCGACTGAAGACGAAGGAAAGTTCCTGATGGACGTCCGCGGCGAACAGATCGGGATCGTCACCGAGGTCGATCCCGTCGAACAGGTAGCCTACGTCGATCCCGACCCGAGTCTCACGCAAGCGTGGCTCCAGAGTCTCGGCCGCGGCGACGCTGGCGAAGACGACCTCGAGATCCCTGCCGAGAACGTCGAAACGGTCACGGACTCGGAGATTCGCGTCAATGCTGATCTGAGCAGCGAGGCCTGACGACGGCAAGAACGAACCGATTTATCCCCGGCGGCCAAAGCGCCGACAACGACCATGCGCCCGGCACACCCCACGGAACAGGCCGTCGGTATGCAACACTACGTCAGCGACGCCGACGGCGTCGGCGGCCGACTCCGCGCCGCCGACGACCACTTTCGCGTGCGTGAACTCGAGCGGTTCTCCACCGAATCCGTCGACGCCGACCCGGGCGGCTACCCACACGTCGTCTTCCGGGCGACGCTCCGTGGCTGGGACACGAACGACTTCGCCGCTCGCGTCTCGGACGCACTCGGGGTCTCCCGGGAGCGAGTCGACTGGGCAGGGACGAAAGACAAGTACGCCGTCACGACCCAGCTATTTTCCGTCGACGGCGTCGACCCCGACGCGCTCGCAGCCCTCGAGATAGACGGCGTCGACCTCGAGGTGCTGGGACGGGCGGGCCGTGGCCTCGAGTTCGGCGACCTCGCAGGCAACGCCTTCGAACTCGTCGTCAGCGAACCCAACAGGCCCGAGACGGCCGCGGAGATCACGGACGAACTCCGCGAGTTCGGCGGCCGGGAGAGCGAAGATCGAGAGATCGGCGTCCCCAACTTCTTTGGCCAGCAGCGGTTCGGTAGCCGTCGGCCGATCACCCACGAAGTCGGCCTCGCGATCGCTCGCGGCGACTGGGAAGGCGCGGTGATGGCCTACCTCGGGAACCCGGCCGACGCCGAACCCGAGGGGACCCAGGAGGCTCGCGCGTTTCTCGAGGAAACTCGTGACTGGGAGGAGGCGCTCGATCGATTCCCGAACCGGTTGCGGTACGAACGCTCGATGCTGCACGAACTGGCCGAGTGTACGGGCGACCCCGACGAGAAGACGTTCCGGGCCGCACTCGAACGCGTCCCGTCGAACCTCCAGCGACTCTTCGTCCACGCCGCCCAGTCGTACGCGTTCAACCTGATGCTGGGCGAACGCCTCGAGCGCGGCCTGCCGTTCGACCGTCCCGTCGAAGGCGACGTGGTCTGCTTTTCCGATACCGGCAGCGACGTCCCCGACGAGCTCGTCTTGCCCGACACCGACCGACTCCAGCGCGTCGACGAACGTCGGGTCGGCTCCGTCACGCGCCACTGCGAGCGCGGCCGGGCGTTCGTCACCGCACCACTGGTCGGCACCGATACCGACCTCGCCGACGGCGAGCAAGGCGAGATCGAGCACAACGTACTCGAGGACTTGGGGCTCGCGCCAGCGGACTTCGACCTCCCCGACGAGTTCCACTCGAGTGGCACCCGGCGGGCGATTCTCGTCCGAACGGATCTGGCTCTCGAGAGCGATCCGCTTACACTTTCGTTTTCCCTTCCAAAAGGGTCGTACGCGACGGTCGTCCTCCGTGAATATCTGAAAGTCGATCCGGTCGACCTCGGATAGCGATCCGTCTCGAGCAGCGAAGCGACACCGAAGGCTCTCGTGGCGGAGAAACGGCAAAAAGCCGAGCCGTTCGTTACGGTTAGTCGCCGGTCGCGACGTCGTCTTCGTCGACGTCGACGGCCGTCGCTTCCTCTTCGGCGACTTCCTCGGGGTGGGCCTCGAGGGTTGCCTTCTGTATCTCGACGCGGCGAAGCGGGTAGATCGTCTTGGCCTCGCCGTAGATCGCCGAGGAGAGTCGGCCTTCGACGACGCTGTCGATGAGCTCTTCGAAGCTCCGGTCGGCAGCCGCCTCCTCGACCATCTGGACCATCTGGTCGCGGATGGCTTTCTCCTGGCTCGCGTCGGCCTTCTTCGTCGTAAACGCGACAGGCTGGACCTGGACGCGGTAGTCGTCCGTCGTGAGGACGGTGACGTAGGCCTCGACCTTCGAGGCACCGCGTCGGACCAGCGAACGCAGGTAGTCACGGGTCAGGGAGTGTTCCATGAACTCCGTGTACGCCGTGTCGCTGCCGACGTCGTTGATCTTGAAGGTGAGTTTCGTGTTGTTCTCGCTTGCCGCTCCTTTCAGATCACCGAGCGTCGTCTCGATAGTTCGGTCGTAGAGCTTTTCGGGTTCGTCAGCGGGGGTCTCGCCGAGCTCCTCCCGGTCGAACTGCTCCGGGGCGAGCACGGTGTACCACCGCTTCTCCTGTTTCGCACGTGAAACTGATCGTTCACTCATTGTTGTCGTGTTGTCTGGTGGACGCAGATCCCGCGTCCGTCGGTTGTCGATTCGGTGCCGCTGTGGCTGTGACGTCTACTGCCACCGCCAGATTGACCACGTAGTCGTCGACCGTCGAGTGAAGTCCACCCGTCGTCTCGCGTTCGATGTGCGTGACGACGGTATCCGCCTCCACGGTCGTCTCCATCTCGTCCGTGTTGTCCGGCTCGAGCGCCCGCGCGACGAGTTCGGCGTCGTCGTGTTCCGTTCGGATCGTCGCCCGCCGGCTCATAGGACCTCCCTCGCAGTCGTGACGACCGTCGATCGATCGACGGCCGGATCGTACCGCAGGTAGCCCCGACGGCGGCCGACGTCGTACGCGACGCCGCCGATCTCGATTTCTGATTCGAGTTCGCGGGCGATCCGTTCGACGGTCGCCCCGAGCGGATCGTCGTCCCGGGTCGCGATCGCAACCTCGCCACCGTCGGCGGCGACCGCGAGCACGACCGGTTCCGGCGAGCGGTACGCGACGGCGAGGCGAGCGATCGCCTCGACGGGGCCGTCGTCGATCCCAACGACGAACAACCCGTCGTACCGACCAGTCGAAGCCGACTCGAGAGTCTCGTGAGCACAGCGACCGTACTCGCGCCAGGCCGACAGTGCTGGCTCGCGGGCGTCGTGCCCCATCGCGAGGGCGACGCCAGTTCCCGGTTCCGTTCGCGCCGTCGCCTCGAGCACGTCGGCATACCCGCCGACGGTGGCAAACGGCGCGTCGGGCGTCACGTACGGCTTCAATCCGTGCCGAATCGCGTTCGCTGCGGTCTCGGTCGCCTCCTCGGCTCCGACGACGTCGAGTGCAACCGCCGAAGCGATCGCACGGTAGTCGGCCTCGCCAAAGTCGTCGGACTCGAGGTCGACACTCGAGGTGAGCGCCTCGCGGGCCGCATCGAGGTCACCCGACCACGGTCCACATAGACGCGTCGAGTGAGTGATTCCGTCGACCGGATCGGCAGTCGGGACGGCGACGCCCGGTCGTCGATCGACCAGATCGCGGTCCGTAGCGGTCTCGAGCACCCACTCGCTCTCGCCTGCACCCGGCTCGACGCCAGCGGCGACGAGGCCGGCGAGGGAGAGTACCGGGTCCGGCGTGACACCGAGTTCGCGAACGCGGTCGACAGCCGCGAGCGTCGCAGGACGATCGCCCGCGTCGAGTCGCGCTACGTCGGCGTCTACAGCCCCGACGACGAGCGTCAGATCGCCCTCGTCGCCGGGTGCCTGGACGCGGTCGGTTCGCTCCGCGACGGTTCGACCGACGGACACCTGAAACGGCGTCCCCCGTTCCGCGAGCGCTCGCGCGACGATACCACTCGCAGCCAGCGCGTCACCGTCCGCTCGCGTCACGAGCCGGACGAACGCAGCGCTCTCGAGGCCAGGCGTGGCAGTCGTCGACTCGACGGGACGACTGTCGGTGGACATCTACTTACTGCTCGTCGAGCAGGTCTTTGGCCTGTTCGTAAGAGTAGGTGAAATCCGGCTCGAGCTCGTCGCCACGGTAGTAGTCGACGAGTCGACGGACTTTCGACTCCGTGTTCTGCAGGGCCCGCTTGTTCTGGTGGTCCTGCTGGTTCTGCTGGACGTGCTCGCGCAGACGCACAGCACGTTCCATCAGATTTCGGAGATCCTCGGGAATATCCGACTTGGCGTCGTTCTCCTCGAGAATCTCGGTAATTTTCTTCCCAGTCGCCAGCTTGACGTCCGGGATCGGCGTGCCCGTGACACCTTCGTCACGCAGCTTGATCCCGATCTGACTGGGATCGTAGCCCTGCTCTGCCAGTTCGACGACCCGGTCTTCGATATCGGCCGAGTCGACGTCGCTCCACTCCGGCGGTTCGTCTGCCGTCGGCTTGTCCGAACCGGACGAGCCACGACGGCGGGTGTGCATTCGTGCCATTGATCGAGGATAGGAACCGCACTGACCGCACGATAGCGCGCCAGTCGACCGAAACGACCGACTGACAATGCACTTCCGCAATCCCAAGTCACCGCAAGGGTGACGAGTCAGATTTGCGGCCGTGCGCTTCCCACTGAGCCTATCACTACGACGAACTAAAACGTTGCGTAACCGGCTGGTGACCGTGCTGGCGTGACAGAGACTCCCGCACAGCGCCGGGTAAATTCGTGGGGTTTATACTCGAGTGCACCAAATCGATAGTTGCGAACGAGGGCTCGTAGATCAGAGGTAGATCACTCCCTTGGCATGGGAGAGGCCCCGGGTTCAAATCCCGGCGAGTCCACTATTCTTGCGCGGCTCACAGACCCGTGAGCTGTGCGAATCGTCGTCGAAGCCCAGATTTGAACCCCTCTGATACGGATTACTGTAACGATTTACCGGCGCAACCGCCGCCCGGGTCGCAGTTGTGCCGAAAATGACTTACAGTAAACC
>JGI2924J29684_1076810_pt1 | contig 11503 bp, 11 predicted proteins | sample BenlonsequencITS_FD_29684 | JGI IMG/M metagenome (IMG submission 29684)
AATTGATCAATTGCTTTTTTAGTAAGTAAAACGGGCTCAGGACAAAGCAACCCCCTAGCATCAACTGTTGTGCTCAATATTTACACCCCCGGAAATAGAAAATTGTTTGCTGCCCAAATAGCCAAGTCCTAAAACCAGAATCAAGCTAAATACTACAGCCCACTGGCCCGCCACAGGCACCCCATTCGGGCTTGTTGCAAGGCCGAAATTATGGGCGAAAGCTGCGCCTGCTATTAAACCCAAAATAGTAATAACGCAGTCCGTGTTGCCTTCACTGGCAGCTATCAACTGCCTTAACGGACACCCGCCGAGCAGCGTTACTGCTGTAGCGGCTAGGGCTATGCCTAAAAAATTCCAAACCCCATCATTATGTGCTACCGTCTGGCCTGCAAAGCCGGGGTTAAACATCCCGGTAAATAAATTTCCCGCAAAAGCAATAATAAGCATGGCTAAGAAACCAATTAGCAAATGCATATCTTTAAATAAAATAAAGTCTCTGATGCCTCCAATCATACAAAACCGCGACCGCTGGGCCAAAATACCTACGATAATACCGGCTCCAAGGGCCAATAATACCGGAGCATGCATTGAGCCAGGCCCCTCTTGGCTTACAAAAAACACTTGTGTCCCGAATAGCACTAATAAGGTTATTGCCAGGGTTACCAGAGGAAATACCTGACCGTTTAAATTATGCTGCACGTTTGCCCTGCCCAAAGAAAAGCCTCGGTTCAAAAAGTAAATTCCCATGCCTATACCAGCTACTAAACCCACAATCCCGACAATTGCATTTAGGTCACCGCCAGCCAATCTTAATACCGCACGAACTGGGCAGCCCAGGAAAATAAGCATACCAATCATGCCCACAAAGGCCAGAAAAAACCTTAAAAAAGGGCTGGACCCACCTACTGATCTGTATTCCTTTGTAAGCAAAGCTGCTCCAAAAGCACCAATGACCATACCTAAAATTTCGGGGCGTATGTACTGGACGGGTGCTGCTCTATGAAAACCCAATCCTCCACTGATATCTCGTAAAAAACAAGCAATACAGTAACCCATATTAGCTAGGTTCCCGTACTTGACAAGTAATACTGCTAATAGACCAATAACTCCCCCAGTTACAATAGACCAATAACTCCCCCAGTTACCCCCACCAATAAGCTTTTCTTTTGCATGTAACCACCTTCCGGAACTTTTATGGAGGGGAAAAGTCGGAATCGAACCGGACTTCCACCTGGGACACAAGTAGGCCAACGGGTTTGTAGCCCGTGGGGGGACCATCCCCTTTCTCCCCAAAAAAATATATTATATAAAATATGTTAATTAATCAAATAAAAAGTATTTATTGTGCTATCTGTAATAATAAAGAACGTAAATGAATTGATGACAAATTTTCTGTATCTGGGCCATTGAAGGGATACATTTTCGCTGGCGTAGCTAATGTAAGTGTATGGTAAATTTGAAACTAAATTTACTGATTCAATACAGTTGTCTATCATAATAAGCCAAAAAAAACAAACATTAATTTGTGTCTTAATTTTTTTAAAAGTGCCTGGGCAATGGGGTCCTTGAAGTACACGTTCACCCTTACTGTTTTCAAGTCTACCGACGTTCTTATAGGTCTTACCGTTAATCAATACCGGATGAGCTTGCAGTATTTTACCTAACTTTTTATACTCCCAATATTATCATTATCCTGGATTACATTCTCCCTACAAATTCAATTAATTACTTCATAGGCGGAGGCACTAACCAACCTTTTAGCTTGCCAAATTTGCACATGTCATCATATATCTCTATCTCTGTATGAAGATTCTTTATTGCTAAACCACGCAAAACATCATTAGTTACATATGTACGAACAGTATGAGTTAATATTGTCATCAAGTTTTCAATACCTGACATAATATCTCTAAACATATATCTATCATTTAAAACTTCAGAATCAACTTGCAAAGAAATGCTTTGGGGAGGACGGTAAGGAAGAGGTAATTTATATTTTTCCATAAGCTTTTCCAACTCAACAACTTGACGTTCCAAAGTATCTTTCAATCCTTTTGCAGCAAAATATTTAAAATCAGGGTCATGGATTAAATTTAGATAAAATTGTGTTTTTTCTATATTGTCATACCTGGTAAGAATGTTATTCCATAGTATATATGCTTCTCCAGCACTCAAAACAGACGGTTCTGCTTTATCTGCTCTTCCAATATGAAAATTAAATATCTGAACCACTTTATTTACTCCTCCTTAGTAAGCCATATAAATTAATTTGTCCATAGTATTAATTAAAATACCACGAAAATTTAAAAAGCCAGAAGCACTAGATTTTCTCTAGTGCTTCTAGTTGTTCCTTGTGACTTGGGTTTACATAAATTGCAGTTGTTTGAATTGCTCATGTCTTGCCAACCTACGAATTGTTTCAATATTTACACCTTCATGTCGAAGCCAGTCAGTTATATATGCAAAATAGAGGATATCATAAAACTTAAGGCCCCAATTACGTGAACGAAAGATACGCCTGCAATTTTCAATTGATTTTCCTGCTTTACTTTCAAGTAAAAGGGATACCAATTATAATCAGAATGAAATATTTGGTGCGCTGACAGAGATCAAAAATTCCATTGTATGCCTGAACGTTACCAATATTAAACCACAAACCCGAAATTGGCCAAAATCCAGAACAATTAGTGACGAAACGGATGTTTATTACCTAAATAAATACAAATATCCAGTACACGATGATTTTTATTCCATGCTTAGCTTAACATTTAATGATAATCAACACCGATACCTAATCCCCAAGAATATTTCTAACGATGCTGAGTTGGAAATATTAGTTGACAACCTACTGCGTAGTGGCTTTACGTTTTATGGCGAAGGAGAATATTTGATCTCCAGACATAAATTAGAGATGGAGTACCGGAAAAAAAGAGATAAGGAGTACCCTTTCAGGGATGAAGTTATCAGGCTATGGAAACCGTTTAAAAAGATACAGTACCGTAACAATGAATCAGTAATCCCGATCGATGTGTCAGATAGCCAACTTAACCGTGCATATAGAATCGTTGACACTATTTTAAAGGCATCCCACCAACTAAAAGGCAAATTCTCAATTAATCACGGTGATAGGGATGTAAACACACTCGTTGCTAATTAAAATTCTGGTTACAAAAGCAATATTTAATTATGGCCGTGGATCGGTGTAATATAAGGATATAAAAGGAAAGTAAATGGCTGTGCATACGTCGACAAGCGGCCCGCCTCCACCAATATTTGTAAAGTATAAAATTATATGTAAATTAACTTCGATGGTGACTTGTTTTACTATTACTTTGTCTACGAATCTTTCAATAACTTGTTTAATTTTTTTGGATCATTACTTTTTAGTTGTTCAGCATAATGCGTAAGGAAGGCAATGCTTTATCAATAGTAGTAACATTAGTCTCTTGTTTCACTTGCCGTTCCTAGAGACGATTCTCCAGAATGGCTTTATTGTATTACAAGCGATGCCATTATGGAGAAAATTATGAGGGCGATATAGATACAAATCGGAGTGTATGAACGTATCCCACAAGCAACGAGATTGAGCAATTGAGGGATACGTTTCTTTTATTGATTAAAATTTCTATCGTAAAGAAGAGCTGCATTTAAAACTACCAACACCGATCCGGCATTATGCACCAAAGCGCCTGTAATGGGGTTCAGGAGACCCAAAACCGAAAGAACAATGGCTATGGCATTGATACCCATGGATGCGGTTATGTTGAATTTGATTGTACGGAGAGTGGAGTTTGACAATCGTTTAAGATACGGTATTTTATCTATGTCGTCACTCATCAAGGCGATGTCGGCGGCTTCTATGGCAATATCGCTTCCCATACTGCCCATTGCAACACTGACATTCGCCATTTTTAAAGCAGGAGCGTCATTCACGCCATCGCCGATCATGCAGACTATTTTATTTTCCTTCTGTAAATCCTCAATGCTTGAAACCTTTTGTTCCGGAAGCAGATCTGTACGGATATTCTTGATACCAACCTGCTCTGCTATATATTTCGCTGTCAGATGATTGTCACCTGTAAGGAGAACAACATCGGTATCCATAGCACCAAGTTTCGCAACAACATTTTTTGCAGTTGGGCGAATGATATCAGAAAGAGCTATGATTCCGATTGCTTTACCCTTTTCAGCCACGATGATAGATGCCTTGCCTTGATTTCTTAAATTAGCTAAGATATTCTGCATTTTATCGGTTTCGGCAATCGAGTTTTCCTTTATATAGAGAGCATTACCGCAAATCACTGTTTTGCTGAACAGTGTTGCCGTCACGCCTTTTCCAGGTATCATCTGAAAATCTTCAACTTCGGAAATAACTAATCCATTATCTTCAGCATACCGGACGATTGATTTTCCAAGAGGGTGTTCAGATCGTTTTTCAACGGATGCAGCCTTTGAGAGTAATTCAACATTACTAATAGTTACATCCAGAGGAATAATATCCGATACTTTCAGATTTCCATAGGTAAGAGTACCTGTTTTATCAAAGGCAATACAGTCTATATTTCCCATACGTTCTAATGCTTCACCGGACTTAATCAATACGCCATGTTTAGTAGCCTGACCGATGGCTGCCATAATCGAGGTTGGTGTTGCAAGAGCCAATGCGCAGGGGCAGAACACGACCAAAACAGTGACTGCTCTGACAATGTCATTTGTAATGATATATGCAACTATTGCAATTAGAAGAGCAATAGGTACAAGCCATGTTGCCCATATATCAACGATTTTTTGCATAGGCGCTTTCTTATTTTCTGCTTCCTTAACCATATCAATCATTTTTTGCAAAGATGAATCCTTACCTACTTGGGTAGCACGGATGTCAATCGATCCATAGCAATTCATCGTTCCGCAGAAAACGCTGTCGTTTTCTTTTTTATCTACAGGCAGAGATTCACCAGTCATAATTGATTGATCAATAGAGGTATTACCATAGATAATGATGCCGTCAACAGGAATCGTTTCACCTGGAAGAACACGAAGCATATCATCTTTTGATATCTGTTCAACGGGGACAACCTTTTCACGAACACCGTCAGCAGTCTGAATCAATTTTCTGCCTTGCTGTGGTACAAGTGAAATCAGTTTACTGATACCTTTTTTGGCACGAGCAATGGTCATGTCTTCAAGAATAGCACCAATCGCCATAATAAAAGCAACTTCGCCTGCTGCAAAGAGTTCGCCAATTGCGATTGAAGCAACCATAGCCATAGAAATTAGCAGGGCGGATGAAATCCATTTCTGAAAAACCAATCTTGTAATTGCAAGGTATAAAAGAGGTAAGCCGGAAATCACAACTGTAATCCAAGCTGGGTCAACAGGCAGTTCCGTTCCGGTTAGCATTAAAATTAAACTAGCGGTTAAGAAAACACCGGAAACTATGGTCATCTTTACTCCGGTCAGAAAGTCCATAGATTTCTCCATAGTCCATTCCTCCTCATTTGATTTTTTATAAAAAGTAAAGTACAATTTATAATATATTGAACATGTTGTTCGATATCTATTATACTGTTTTTTAATCAAGCAACAACAATCAAAAGAAACGAAATGTAAGATACTGAACAAAATATTATCATTGTATGGAAATGAGGTTTGGATATGGATAGAAGAATACAAAAAACGAGGGAATCAATCTTTAGTGCTTTCAGTTCACTTTTGGCACATAAGCGATATTCTAAAATTACGGTGCAGGATATCATTGATGAAGCCAATATTGGCCGAAGCACCTTTTATTCCCACTTTGAAACCAAAGACGATTTATTGAAGGCATTATGCAGTGATATATTTGACCACATCTTCTCCGAAGACCTGATTTCTGAGAGCACTCATGATTTTTCCTGTGCCAGTAACGACCTGAAAGCTAAAATCACGCACATTTTATATCACTTAAGAGATAGCAAAAGGGATATTAAAGGAATTCTCTCGTGTGAAAGTGGAGAGTTGTTTTTAAGCGTAATCAAAACGTATTTGGAACAGTTGTTTACTGGATTTATCACAAACGATGGTTTGGATGAAATCCCTAAAGAGTATGTTGTTAATCATATGGCTGGTAGTTTCGTTGAAACCGTAAAATGGTGGATGCAAAATGATATGGCACAGTCTCCGGAAGAATTAACCAGGTTCTTTTTCACTGTTATTTCATCGACATATCAAGAAAGTGGATAGGTTTTTAGGCAATAGCAAAATTAACATTCTTGCCATGGCTGGCGCTCTTTTGGGTTTGCTGGTAAGCTATTTACCGAAAAACTCTAAATTATTTGTTACCATGGATTAGACTGATCTCCACGATGATAAACATCAGCCCCTTATGTTGGCTATCATAGCTTGCTGCAGGGCTATACCTGTTCTGTGGCGGATAGGACAAAGGCAAACTTAAAAATAACCAGACAAGAATAGAACTCGAAATACTAAAGGACTTTAAAACGATTGTTCCTTTAGGCGGATATTACCATTTTAGCAGACCGCGGTTTTAGTAAAATTGAGTTATTTGAGCAAATGAAAAGCCTTGGTTTTGGGTATGTTGTCCGACTTAAAAGAAATGTCTATATTTACTGCAAACATTATAACGGATCTTTTGAAAAATTAACCAGTAAACCAGATACCTTGCGTGATATGGACGTAACCTTGTTAACCGCCAAAAACCGTTACTCGCTAAGTATAATTATTTTTTTTGCTGACGGACAATAAGAATCCTGGATATTGGCAACCAACTTGAAAGTAGAAGCCAGAGAAATTGTAACTTATTATGGCCGCAGAATGGAAATTGAAGAATGTTTTCGAATGAAAGAAACGGGTTATCAAGAATAGAAAAGGTTGTTTTTGTAGACTGATTAATTAAAAACTGGGAATGCTTCAGAGATAAGACCATGAAGTAAAGCCGTGCCCAAGCTAAACCTGACACGGCTATCAGAATTTCAAACCTCTTAGTTAATCAAATTTTACTCTTAAGCTTTAAGCAAACCCTTGCTCCGAAATATTAAAACAGTGTTAAAAGTTTATTAGGTTACAGCTATAACTTGAATAACGAAAGGAATTGAAAAAAAATGTTGGATAATACGGATAAGCGTATTTTAGCCGAATTATCCCGGAACAGCCGTATCACTATGAAAGAGTTGGGAGAGAAGGTGCATTTGACAGGGCAGGCGGTCTCGTCCAGAGTTTCCAAATTAGAGGATAACGGCATTATTGAGGGGTATACTATTAAAGTTAATCAAGCCAAATTGGGGTACTCTGTTCATGTAATGATAAATATCTATACGAAAAGTGATTACCATCAACCTTATCTGTCATTCATAAGCTCACAAGAACAATATATAATGCATAATTATAAAATCAGCGGGGATGGCTGTTATCTTCTCGAATGTAAATTTCCGTCCAACGAGCTGTTAGATAAATTCTTGATAGACTTAAATAAGTATGTAAATTATAAATTAACTATTATTATTAATGAAACAACCAAAATCAGAGAAAATAAATCCTTCTTGGCGGAATTATAAGAGAAATAGAATCTTACAATTAGTTAATTTTTTAATAATAGCCAAAAACTCCTATTAATTCACAATAGGAGTTTTATTGTTCGTTTCAATAATTTTTATTATTTTAAAATGTGTATGCTTCTCCATCAACCGGTATTAATACGTTAGAAGACATTCCCTTTTCTTCGACGAATTGCTTTAACGCTCTTCTTGTCACCCTTGCGTGGTTAACAGCTTCCATATGGCTGGCAATAATTTTTGCTTGAGGGGCAGCTTTATATACCTCATAAACATCATTTGCATTCATGATTAAATGGCCGCCCGTCACGAACTGGGCGCCACCAGCGTTTAAAATAATTATGTCCGGTTTATGCGTATCGATTGCTTCTTTGACAGCATCACACCAAATGGTATCTCCTGCGATATATACGGTTTTTTCATTTCGATTACTGAAGACGACGCCGCTAGCATTACATGTAACGTTAAATTGTGTAAAATAACGCACAATTTCTTCATCTCCTGCGTGTATACCATTTGTTTTTGTTAACTTAATATCTCCAAATAATGTACCGCTCTCTTTTAAAATCTCGACATCCTTAAAGCCAAAGCCTTTGAAAGCTTCTGCTTCTTCTTTATTTTGTGCAAACATTTTCGTGTCTTTCGGTATTACCTTGGCGGCAACCTCATCAAAATGATCTGGATGAATATGTGTGACAATTACAGCATCTACATTTTTGATGATTTCATCAATTGACATCGGCAAAGCGACTGTCGGATTGCGTTCCTGAGATTCCGCTGGAACAGGCGGAAAAGCGCCCTTCTCTTGTAACCATGGATCAATTAAAAATTTTTTTCCAGCATATGTGATAGTTACAGTTGCGTTTCTGATTTGTTGAAAGTTCATAATAACAACTCCTTCTTCTTTTTTATTCAAAAGTGTATTTTTTCACCATTATCCGGTACTAAGACGTATGAATTGATTCCCTTTTCCTCAACGAATTGTTTAAATTCTTCTCTGGATAACATACATGCATTAACCGTCTCAAAATGGTTAGCAATAATTTTTGCCTGTGGGGCAGCCTTATATACCTCATAGACATCTTTTTTGTTCATGATCACGGAGTCTCCATCTTTGAATCGTCCGTCGGAAGCGGCTACAATAATGATGTCCGGTTTATGCGTGTCGATTGCTTTCTAAACTGCATCATACCAACAAGTATCTCCAGCGATATATAATGCGGCGTTTTTTTATTCGGATTGCTAAAAATAAAGTTTAATATTTATTATCACACCTCCTTTCCTTTTTATTTGTAATGCAGTTTATACGATATACGATGACATTTACAGGGATAAAATCAAGTCTTTTTGCAGTTTAACTTGAATAATGAAAGCAATTGACAAAATGTTAGATAACACGGATAAGCGTATTTTGTTGAATTGTCCCCGGTGACCATATGGCCTAGTGTTCGTAAAATGGCTCGTTGCGGAATCGCACATTCTAGGGGACGGCAAAGGCGTTGTGGCTTGAACAAAGTGAAAGCCAGCATCTTCAGGCGCTGGCCGGTAACGGCCCATTATAGGGGCAGAGTAAACCACCGTTTAATCGAACAATTCCTATAGCCAGTCACATTAATGAAAATTCGGAATGGCACAGGAACTCCTGACGGCTCAGGTATTTGTTTATCCCAAGGGAGCAATGCACCTGATCGATCCGTCCCGGCTTATCGCCGTGACCAGGTCCGTTTATAAAGAGTATTATGATGATTTTTTCGGTCATATTTTACCTGTTCCTAAAGAACGGGTCCATACTCCAGAGGATGGAGAAATTCTAGACCTGGGCGGCGGTAAGTTGCTGACTTTTTATCATACTTCGATGCCAACTACCTAACGGTAAGTATTTAGGTTGACATTTTTGCGTCATTTAACTTTTCTTGATATTTATAACTTGTCAAGGCCACAATCCAAGGGACGGGTTTATCTTCGAATGAGCTAACTTTCCCTTGATGGATTTTAATAACTCTATACAGACGACCTCAATATTCTGAAATTCACATATTAATTAGGCTAATAGGATATTCTGTCGATTTTGGTTTCATCTATCTTGACGTAATTTGATCAAACTGTTTAAAACAATGAACAATTTGTTCATTGTTTGCAGTGGCAATATGTGGCTATTTGCTTGACAGAAACTGGCTTGCGTTTTCTCACCGCACAAGAACGTTATTATTTCGCTATTTTTAGAGAGTATTAATAAAATTATTATTATTATTGAAAGTTATATAGCACAGAAATTGCTTATTTAAAATTGTTGTCAATATTTATTCCTAAAAGTAATAATGCGAATGTATCTTTCGAAGTTGCTAAAGTAGGTTAGCTGCTATGGAGGAGTGTTGCAAGTTTTGTATACGGATGAGATAACGGAAGCAATTCAATGCCGGGACTATAATCTATGTCCATAATAGACTTAATTTTTAGAAAAAGCAGTAACCTTATGGAGTTTAAGAATCGAGCCCAAAAGTTGAGACAATCTGAAAAGGAGGTAAAAAAAGAAGATGTAGTGACAAATGCTTGATTTGTCGTATCAATTGAATCTAAAAGTGAGATCGAAATCACGGGAGGGAAAATAATGGAAATTAGGGCTGCTGTTACAAGCTCAAAAGGTGAAGACTTTCACATCGAAACTATTCAACTGGATGAGCCCAAAAGAGGAGAAGTACTTATCCGTATCGTAGCTTGTGGTATCTGTCATACAGACATGGTAGCACGAGATCAGGAATACCCAGTGCCACTGCCGGCAGTATTAGGCCATGAAGGAGCCGGTGTTGTCGAGAAGGTAGGAGAAGGCGTCTCCTATGTGCAACCGGGAGATCATGTCGTTCTCGGGTATGCATATTGTGGAAAATGTCGTTCTTGTTTGAGCGGTCATCCATTTGTTTGCGAAAGATTTTTTGAGTTAAATTTTTGCGGAATTATGGAAGACGGAACAAAGCGTCACCACCGCCTCGAGCAAGAACTATCGAACTTTTTTGGTCAATCGTCTTTCGCAACCTATGCTATCGCTAATGAGCGCAATGTGTTCAAGGTTGATAAAGATGTGGACCTGGCGTTACTCGGACCGCTTGGATGCGGTATCCAAACGGGTGCCGGTGCCGTACTAAATCGACTAAAGCCGGAAGCCGGGTCAAGCATTGCCGTATTCGGTGCCGGAGCCGTTGGGTTGAGCGCCATTATGGCGGCAAATGCAATTGGCTGTGGAATCATTGTCGCTGTAGATGTGCATGATCACCGGCTTGAGTTAGCTAAGGAATTAGGAGCTACGCATGTAGTAAATGCCATAAAGGTTAACCCTGTGGAAGAAATCAAAAACATTACCGGCGGCGGTGTAAATTATGCTGCTGAAACAGCAGGCCGTCCGGGAATTTTGCGGCAGGCTGTCGATTCGCTCACGTTCTTTGGGAAAGTGGTGCAGATCGGTGCTCCGCCGCTTGGAACTGATGAAAAAATTGATACCAATGATTTGCTGCTATTTAACAAAACAATCACTGGTGTAGTAGAGGGTGACAGTATTCAGCGCATCTTTATTCCGCAGCTTATTAACCTGTACAAGCAAGGAAGATTTCCCTTTGATAAGCTCGTGAAATTCTATAAATTTGAAGATATCAATCAAGCCGTGAAAGACTCCCATACTGGCAAAACAATCAAGCCGATTATTAAAATGGAGTAGATATATTTCTAAAGAAGATGTAGATCGGGCTTACAAGGCATCGAAATCCGCGCAAGTGGAATGGACCAAAACAAATCAAGCTGCTCATGATTCAGAAACAGGTTCTACAATCAAGCCAGTATTAAAGATGGCTTAATTTTTCTAAAATTACACCGATTTACTTATCCCCTCAGGGACTTGTAAACAAAGGGTATGAAGAGCAATTTTCATGCCTGCCATTGTGCAAAGGAGGAGATACCTTGATTAA
>JGI2924J29684_1076809_pt1 | contig 11492 bp, 8 predicted proteins | sample BenlonsequencITS_FD_29684 | JGI IMG/M metagenome (IMG submission 29684)
AGATGATGTTGTACTTTAACACCTAAAATTATGGATGATTTCCACTATAGGTGTTGCATTTAATATTGCAATTTACATAAAGATATTTTTCCATGCTTTCCATACAAAAAATATGGCTATTAACATGCTGTTATGTTATAATTAAAGTAAGCAATTCTATAGTTTCTATGTCAGAGTTTGGCTTTTTACATTTAGAGCGACAGAATTTGAGTTTGACGTTTCAGGTAAATCAGTTCTGGGTAACAATATTCTAACAATATTTAATGACAGTATTTTATGACTGACTCGGTAATATATATGAAAATATGAAACTTATGCATGAGTCAACCGGAATAAGGTAATATCCCCAAAATTCTAATTTTTTTATATTTAGGTTTTGGCGATGTCATCAAGCTTTAAAAGTTTGAAGAAGGATTGGCTGCACATTTGGTAACATTTTTTAACGAATATTCCACAAAAAGAGGGGGAATGAAGTATGGAAAGACTGGATTTTTCAAGTATCATACGCAAGGACAGGGAAGAACACAAGAGCAAAAAGTTTGAAGGAACTTTCCTTGAGTACCTTGAAATTGTGAAAGAAAACCCCGAGATTACGATGCTTGCTCACCAAAGAATGTATAAGCTTATCACGGAACCCGGTGTGACCGTAATAAGAACCGAGGAAAATCCCAGACTTCGCAGGATATATGGAAATGATATTATAAAGAAATATAAATTTTTTGAGGATGAATTTTTCGGAATAGATAAGACAATCATGAAAATCGTAAGGTATTTTCATTCGGCTGCCATGGCGGGAGAAGAAGCAAGACAGGTACTTTACCTGGTGGGACCGGTCGGTGCGGGAAAATCATCATTGATGGAAGCTTTAAAACGCGCATTGGAAATGAGTCCTCCGATTTATGCATTAAAGGGATGCCCAATGAGGGAGGAGCCTTTGCATCTTGTGCCAAAACATTTGAGAAAAGAATTTGAAGAAATATTGAATGTGAGGATAGAAGGAGACCTGTGCCCCATATGCCGTTACAGACTTAAAAACGAATATAATGGGGAATATGAGAGATTTCCCGTTGAGACGGTGGATTTTTCCATCAGGTCAAGGAAAGGTATCGGTGTGGTACCTCCCGTGGATCCCAACAACCAGGACACATCGGTTCTTATAGGCAGCGTGGACATATCCAAGATAGACTTGTATCCGGAAGATGACCCCAGAGTTCTTTCGCTGAACGGTGCGTTCAATGTCGGAAACCGCGGTATTGTTGAGTTCATTGAAGTGTTTAAAAATGAGACCGAGTATTTGCACACAATGATTACCGCAACCCAGGAAAAGTCGATTCCGTCTCCCGGAAAAGGTTCAATGATATACTTTGACGGTATAATTCTGGCCCATTCTAATGAGGCGGAATGGAACAAGTTCAAGTCCGATCACACAAACGAAGCAATACTTGACCGAATTGTAAAAATCGAAGTTCCGTATTGTCTGGAGCTTAACGAAGAGATAAAAATTTATGAAAAAATATTGAGAAAGAGCAAGTTCGATGCCCACATAGCACCTCACACCATTGAAATTGCTGCAATGTTTGCAATACTGACAAGGCTTGCCCCGTCAAACAAGGTGGACCCCATGACCAAGCTTAAGATATACAACGGTGAGGAAATAATTGAAAAGGGTATGACAAAGAAAGTTGATATTTTTGAACTTAAAGAAGAGGCTCCGAGGGAAGGAATGACGGGTATTTCCACGAGATTTATCATGAAAGTGCTGGATACGACGCTTTCAGAATCGGAACACAACTGCATCAACCCCATATCTGTTATGGAGACACTGGTTAAATCAATAAAGGAGCTGTCAATCAGCGAGGAAGAAAGGGAAAGATATTTAAGGTTTGTGCAGGACAGTATAAGAAAAGAATACAACAAGATTTTGGAAAGAGAAATTACAAAGGCGTTTATTCATGGCTACAAGGAACAGGCGGAAAGCCTCTTTAACAACTATCTTGACCATGCCGAGGCCTTTGTAAACAAGTCAAAGATAAAGGACAGGAATACGGGAGAAGAGCTTGAGCCGGACGAAAAATTCCTAAGATCCATAGAGGAGCAGATAGGAATTACGGATACTGCGGCAAAGGGATTTAGAGCGGATGTTACGGCATATATGTTCTATGTTTTGAGAAACGGCGGAAAGCTTGACTATACCAGCTATGAGCCTTTGAAGGAAGCTATTGAAAAGAAACTTACATCATCGGTCAGAGAACTTAGCAGGGTTATTACACAGGCAAAGGTAAGGGACAAAGAGCAGAGCGAAAAATACGATACAATGGTTCAGGAGATGAAAAATAACGGATACTGCGACCATTGCTGCAATGTTATATTGAAATATGCGGCTAACAACTTGTGGAAGGATTAAACCCCTTAATCCCGCAAAAATCAAACCGGGGGGTGATTGATGTGGCTATTTTCAGAGAATATGTGAGCGGCGGAAAAGACAGAGCTGCTGAAGACAGGCGGCGCCACAGGGAATTGGTTGAAGAATCCATAAAAAAGAATATAGGTAATATCATTGCAGAGGAAAGTATTATCGGTCAGAGCAAGGACAAAAAAATAAAAATACCGATAAGAAGCATTAAAGAATATCAGTTTGTATACGGGAAAAACGGTCCTTCGGTGGGTTCCGGAGACGGAACGGAAAAGCGCGGGGAAAAAATAGGCGAGGAGAAAACGGCTAACGGCGGACAGGGAGTTGGGCAGGCCGGAAACCAGGAAGGGGAAGAAATTTATGAGACAGAAATTACAATTGAGGAACTCATAAATTATCTCTTTGATGATTTGAATCTTCCGGATATAGATAAAAAGAGGATTGCGGAGCAGGAATCCATAAGAAGCTACAAGAACCTGGGTTATCAGCGAAAAGGAATACCCCCAAGACTTGCCAAGAAGCGTTCCGTTATTGAAAAGATAAAAAGAAAGCAGGCATATCTGAGAAACAGCAGAGAATTGGGCGATTTGGACGAAAGTGCCGAAGAGGATATCGCCGCGCAGGAGACCTTGGACGGTGTCAGAAAGAGATTTCCTTTCAGCGAGGATGATTTGCGATACAGAAGGGTCAGAGAGGACCGCAAAAAAGATTTCAATGCAGTGGTTATCTGTATTATGGATGTTTCCGGTTCCATGGACCAGACAAAGAAGTATCTTGCCCGAAGCTTTTATTTTTTGCTGTACCAGTTTATAAGATTGAAATATGCCAATGTTGATGTTGTTTTTATAGCCCATACCACCACTGCGAAAGAAGTCAGTGAAGATGAATTTTTTCACAGAGGCGAATCGGGAGGAACATATATCAGCAGCGGCTATGAAAAAGCTCTTGAAATAATCGAGCAGAGATACAACCCCAACAGTTGGAATATATATGCTTTTCATTGCAGTGACGGCGACAACTGGTCCGAGGACAATAAAAAAGCCGTCGAACTTGGATTGAAACTCTGTGATGTGTGCAACCTGTTTGGATACGGTGAAATAGTGCCGGGTTATTATTCCACCGGAAGTACTATAAAAGACGAGTTTCAAAAAAGCATTAAAAGAGACAATTTTTCTGTCATAACAATAACCAATAAAGATGATGTGCTTCCAGGATTGAAGAAACTCCTGGAAAAGGAAGGAGAATAACGGGGCAAATGGGGGTGAGATAATGGCCGAATACAGCATGAAAGAACTTATTGAATGGAACGAAAAAATAGAAGAGATAGCCCGTGCCGAAGGCCTTGACTACTATGAACAGGAATTTGAAATATGTAGCTATGAGGATATGATTGCTTATGAGACTTATGTAGGCATGCCTTCGCACTACCCTCATTGGAGCTATGGAAAGAACTATGAGAGAATCAAAACTCTTTACAAATACAATTTGACCGGATTGCCTTATGAGATGGTTATAAACTCGGATCCGTGCATAGCTTACCTTATGAAGGACAATACGCTGCTTTTGCAGATATTGACAATGGCACACGTTTACGGTCACAACGACTTTTTCAAAAACAACCGGCTTTTTAAACTTGGCACAAGGGCCAAAGACACGGTGGATATGTTTAAAAACCATGCTGACAGAATCCGCGAGTATATACAGGATCCGGGAATAGGTTATGCCAAGGTGGAAAAAATACTTAACGCCGCCCATGCCATTAGGTATCAGATATCCCGTAATATCGGCGTTAGGGTGCTGTCCCAGGAAGAAAAAAAGAAGGAGCTGCTTGAAAGATACAATAAGCCTAAAAGCGAATATCCTCTTTTGGAACCTAAGTCCAAAGAAGAGGAAGCGCCCCCGGATTTTAAGAAAATTCCTGTTGAACCTGAGGAAGATATGCTTTTATTTTTTATGAATTACAGCAAGCTCACAGATTGGGAGCGCGATATTTTAAGCATTGTCAGGGAGGAAACGCTGTATTTTCTTCCTCAGATTGAAACCAAGATAATGAATGAAGGATGGGCAAGCTTTTGGCATTACAACATTTTAAACAAACTAAACCTTGAACAGGGACTTCATTTTGAGTTTTTAAAAAGGCACAATCAGGTTATAAGGCCCGTTTTGGGACAGTTAAATCCATATTATATCGGATTTAGAATATTTGAAGACCTGAAGAAAAGATATGAAGATGATCCGAAGAAAATATTTGAGGTAAGGGAAGTTGAAAGGGACCAGTCATTTATAAGAAGGTATCTTACCCGGGAGCTTTGTGAGGAAATGAATCTTTTTGAATATGCCAAGATCGGCAACAGCTACATCGTAACGGAAGTGTCGGATGAAGAGGGCTGGAAAAAAATAAGGGATACGATAGCAAACAATGTGGGTCTTGCCGGTATTCCTGTCATAAAAGTGGCGGAATGGGTTCAAAAAGATAACACACTGGTTTTGGAACATGAATATGACGGCAGGGAAATTGAATTGAGCTATGCTTATGAAACCATGAAACATATAGTTGATCTTTGGGATGGAAAAGTTATGCTTGGCACGGTAATTGATAATAAGAAAAAAATTATTGTATGCAACGAGCAGAAAAAAGTTACTTTAACGGACGGGTAAAATCTGTTAAAAGAGCTTTTTCCGGCTTTAAAGCTGAAGTCGGAAAGAGCTGCTTTTTTTTGGTGTTTTTTATTTGCATTTTTAATTCTGGACATGGAATTTAAGCGGGTATAAAATATTCTAATGTAAACTTTTTAAAAAAAGGTTAAGGAGCAGGATGATTTTGGATAATCTTAAACGTTCAGAAAGATACCCGTTCTCTTTTATTCTGTTTTATTCCTTGTTTTATATGGGCCTTGCGGTATTTGGCGTGTTTATGCCTGTGTATTTGGAAGGGCTGGGCTATGACAATACGGATATAGGAACATTTCTTTCAATCAGTTCGTTTGTCGGCCTGTTTGCACAGCCCATTTGGGGTGTCATAAGTGACCGGGCAAAATCCAAAAACAATGTGCTGAAAATGTTGGTGCTTTTCAGCAGCATTGCCATTTTTATGTTTCATCTCTCGGGCAACTATTACTATATATTTGCGGTAATGGTTGTTTATGCCTTTTTCCAAACGCCCATTACTCCGATAGGTGATGCGATTACATTGGAGTATATTACTGACACAAAATGGAAGTATGGCCCGATAAGGCTTGCCGGTGCATTGGGATATGCGGTGATGGCATTTATCGGAGGGGCATTGACAAGAAAAAATATCAACGCTATTTTCTTTATATGCTTTGTCATAGGTATTATGTCTTTGATTACAGTATTTAGAATGCCAACGGTAAAAGGACATCAATCGGACGGAAACAAGCTTTCCATTTTAGAAGTTTTCAAAAACAGCGAACTTGTGCTGCTTATGGGATTTACACTTGTTATTCATACTACCATGGGTTTTTATAATACTTTCTTTCCGATTTACTATAAAAACATGGGTGCTGACAACACCATTCTGGGATTGGCGGTGTTTATCGGCTCGGCGAGTGAAATAATCTTCCTTGTTTTCGGCGACAGGATAATAAAACGTTTGGGAATCAAGTTTACGCTGTTCGGTGCAGCGGTTGTTGCAGTTGTACGGTGGGCAAGTTTGGGATTGATTAACAATATTTTTGCAGTGCTTGCACTCCAAATTCTCCATGGTTTTATATTCATTGTTTTGGCCTACTCCATGGCAACATATATCAATAATGAGATGCCACCTGAATTGAAGGCCTCAGGACAGACGGTAAACTCCGTCATAGGTTTGGGTATTTCCAGGATAATTGGAAGTACAGGCGGCGGTGTGATAAGTGATTTAATCGGAATCAGGCAGGTATTCTTTTTAAATTCGGTTATTGTTCTTGCTTCAATTGTCATTTTTGGCGCAATATTTTTGGTAAGAAGACAAAAAATTACAGGACAATAGTTTTTATCCGGTTTTTATATCTTTTTGGAAAAGCAAGCTTGTCTTTTGGTTTCAAACTATGGTACTATATCCTTATGCACGGTTTAATTTTTGGCAGTAAATAAAACAATGAATTTTTTAAAAAATGAATATTATGAAAAACTATTTTCCCAGGAGGTTGAAAATGGACAATATATACGAAAAGGCACGGGAAACGGCTTCATTTATCAAAAGGATAATAAAAGAAACGCCTGAGATTGCCATTGTCCTTGGTTCGGGTTTGGGACCTTTGGCGGATGAGATTGAAAACAAAGTTGAGATTGATTATAAAGACGTACCCAACTTTCCGGTGACTACCGTTGAAGGGCATGCCGGCAAATTTGTATACGGAATTTTGGAAAACCGGCGCGTAATTGCCATGAAAGGGCGTTTTCATCACTATGAAGGATATGATGTATCGCAGATTGTTTTTCCCGTCAGGGTCTTTAAAATGCTGGGAATAAACAATCTTATTGTCACAAATGCTTCCGGTGGGATAAACAGAAGTTTCAGGCCGGGAGATCTTATGATTATTAAAGACCACATAAGCTTCTTTGCTCCGTCTCCTTTAAGAGGCAAAAACATAGATGAGTTCGGATTAAGGTTTCCGGATATGTGCAAGGCATACAATCCGAAGCTTGTTGAAATTTGTAAAAAAGCAGCTTCAGATGTGGGAGTGGATGTCAAAGAAGGAGTCTATGCTTTTACCCAGGGGCCCATGTATGAGACACCTGCCGAGATAAGGGCGCTTGGAATACTTGGAGCCGATGCTGTCGGTATGTCCACGGTTCCGGAGGTTATTGCGGCAAGACATGCTAATATGAATATTCTGGGAATTTCGTGCATAACCAATATGGCGGCGGGAATTTTGGATCAGCCTTTGACTCATGAAGAGGTTATGAAAACGGCAAAAGAAGCCGAAAATAAATTTGTCCGTTTGGTTAAAAGAGTAATATCCGTCTGGGAGGTATAAAATATGGGTAGTGTTATTCGTGATATCAGCCTTGCAAAATCCGGCAGGCAGAAAATAAATTGGGTAAGGAAGAATATGCCGCTTTTAAGAAGCCTTGAGGAAGAGTTCGCAAAAACAAAGCCTTTTGACGGAATAAGAATTACGGTATCGGTGCATCTCGAGGCAAAAACGGCGTATCTTGCAAAGCTTTTTGCAATAGGCGGCGGACAAGTTTCCGTTACGGGAAGCAATCCGCTGTCCACCCAGGATGACGTTGCCGCGGCTCTTGCGGAAGACGGGCTTAATGTTTACGCATGGTACAATGCAACGGAAAAAGAATATAAGGAACATTTGAATCTTGCTTTGGATGGCAGGCCGAACATTGTTATTGATGACGGAGGCGACCTTGTACATCTGCTGCACACCGAAAGAACTGAGCTTCTTTCCGATGTCATGGGTGGATGCGAGGAGACCACGACTGGGGTTATAAGGCTTAAGGCTATGGAAAAAGAAGGTGCCTTGAAATTCCCCATGGTGGCGGTAAACAATGCTTACTGCAAATATTTGTTTGATAACCGATACGGTACAGGCCAGTCGGTGTGGGACGGTATAAACAGAACCACCAATCTCATCGTGGCCGGAAAAAATGTTGTTGTGGTAGGTTACGGATGGTGCGGCAAGGGTATTGCCATGAGAGCCAAGGGATTGGGCGCAAGTGTTATTGTGTGCGAAGTTGATCCGATAAAAGCTGCCGAGGCCGTCATGGACGGATACAAGGTTATGCCCATGATGGAGGCGGCAAAGATTGGTGATTTGTTTATTACCGCAACCGGCTGCAGCAGGGTGATACACCGTGAACATTTCAAGGTAATGAAGGACGGCGCCATACTATGCAACGCCGGACATTTTGATGTGGAAGTAAGTGTTAAGGATTTGGAAGAAATGGCTGTCCGCAAGGAAGAACAGCGCAAAAACATTATGGGATACATGATGGAGGACGGCAGGTGGATAAATCTTCTTGCGGAAGGAAGACTGGTAAACCTTGCGGCCGGAGACGGACATCCGGCGGAAATCATGGACATGAGTTTTGCCCTTCAGGCCCTGAGTGCAAAATATGTGCTTGAAAACCATTCAAGGCTTGGAAAAAAGGTGATTGACGTGCCTGAGGAAATTGACAGAAGGGTTGCGTTAATGAAACTTGAATCCTGGGGAATTACAATAGATGAGCTTACCGAGGAGCAGAAAAAATATCTTGACAGCTGGTGCTAAACAAGCTTTGGAACGGATAAACTTTGGATATGAACTGTAAAAGTTATAAGCATATAAGCAAAGGACATATAAGCAAAGGAGAATTGTTTCGGTGAACATACTGATAAAGAATGCCGACATAATTACCTGCAATGCGTCAGATGACGTGTTGCAGGGTGCGTTTTTGGGCATAAAGGATGGATATATTGATTTTATAGATACAAAAGAAGATGCTTTAAAAGACTTTAAGGCCGACCGGATTATTGACGCAAAGGGAAAACTGGTTATGCCGGGTTTGGTGAATGCCCACACCCACAGCGGGATGACAATACTCAGGAACTTTGCAAACGACCTTGCATTGGAAGACTGGCTTTTCGGCAATGTACTTCCCGTGGAAGAGAAACTTACACCGGAAGACATATACTGGGGTACATTGCTGGGAATAGCCGAGATGATAAAATCAGGCACTACGACTTTTGCCGACATGTATCTTCATATGGAAGAAGTGGCAAGGGCTGTTTCGGAAACGGGCATAAGGGCAAATCTTTGCAGAAGTCCGCTTAAAGACAGCGATAAAAGTGTGGAAGATGCCGTTCGGTGTTTTGAATATTTTAAGAAGTGGGACAACAGCTTTAACGGTAGAATAAAAGTGTACATTGAAGTTCACTCGGTTTATCTTTTTGACGAACCGTCGCTGCGTATGTCGGCGGAAGTTGCAAAAGAGATCAACACAGGAATTCACATACATGTGCAGGAGACTTTGAAAGAGTGTGAGGACAGCAACAAAAAGTATGGTATGAGTCCTGCGGAAATTTGCTGTAAGACCGGCATTTTTGACGTTCCGGTAATCGCTGCCCACTGTGTGCATTTGTCCGACGGGGATATGGGTATAATCAGGGATAAGGGCGTAAATGTGATCCACAACCCCACCAGCAATTTAAAGCTGGGCAGCGGAATAGCCAAAGTGGATGATATGCTCAAAAACGGTATCAATGTGGCTTTGGGAACTGATGGTGCCGCAAGCAACAATAATCTTAACATGTTTGAAGAAATGCATTTGGCGGCGCTGATACACAAAGGGGTTCACATGGATCCCACATTGATTGGTGCTTCCTGTGCATTAAAGATGGCAACCGTAAACGGAGCAAAGGCACTTGGGTTTGGAGGCGAGATTGGAGAAATTTCAAAGGGAATGAAGGCGGACCTTATCCTTATAGATATGGACAAGACGCATCTGTGCCCTGTTAACGACCCTGTTTCGGCCGTGGTATACTCCGCGCAAAGCTCGGACGTTGACACGGTAATAATTGACGGCAATATTGTGATGGAAAACAGAGAGCTTAAGACCATAGATGAGGAAAAAGTAAAATTTAATGTTAAGGAAATTGCCAAAAGAGTATTGAGATAAGGTATTAAAATTAGAAGTTATTGGTCTTGACAAAATGAAGTTTTGGAATTAATATTTTTATGTAAGTTTAATAATGTGTATATGCTGATGCCACCATAGCTCAGTTGGTAGAGCAGCGCATTCGTAATGCGCGGGTCGACGGTTCGAGTCCGCCTGGTGGCTCCAGTTATTGATACATAAGGGACTGTCTCAAAAGAGGATAAATGTTTGAGACAAAGTCTCTTTTTTATTTAAAATTTAACATTTTGTCATTATAATTAAAATTAATTGATTAAAAGTTTGAAAAATTATTAGAAGTTAATTAGCGGAACGTTCACTACAAATTTTTAAACTAAGAGGGAACTGTTTGAAAAATTTATTTTTAATAAAATATATTCTAATTTCTAGTAAAATTGCAGAAGTAAATAATTGTTGTAAGTTGTTTTTGTTATATATTTTATGATGACAATAATATGCCATCTTGTTTTTTTATGAAAAAATAATATTATATTACTAAATAATATAGAAATTATATAGAACTATTTGAGTAGAAATAATTTAATTATAATGAAACTACTGTAAGCAGCAGCAGGTGATCAAATGGCAACTATAACGTTATATGCCGGAAAAATTAATCAAATGCCGGGTTTAATAAAAGATGTCAAAAAATCTGTAATTGATCTTAAGTCTGAGTTGTCAGCATTGAAAAAGAAAACTCTGAATATTAACAGAAGTGTGTGCAATCTGGATGATGTAATAATCTCCATACAGGCATCTTCCCAAACCCAGGATAAGAAAGTCACTTCTCTTGATACAGTTTGTAAAGAAACCGAGGAGTTTATATCGGAAGTAGTACGTGTCGACAGTGAGGTTGCCGAACTTATCAATAAACGAAAAGAGAATTTCTACAAAGAGTATTATTACTTGAAACCGGAAAATGAAAAAAGCGGCTAGGAAAAATTTAAGGACGGCTGTAAAGCTGTTGCCGAATGGTGTAAAGAGAATTGGAAATCAATTGCCAAAATAGTGGCTGCCGCAGTAGTTATCACAGGATTGGGAATAGCAGCGGCGCTGACAGGAGGAGTATTGGGAGTTATACTGGCAGGAGCGTTCTGGGGAGCATTGGCCGGAGGCTTGATAGGAGGAGCAGTCGGAGGAATAGCAGCGGCGATAAATGGAGGTTCGTTCCTAGAAGGATTTGCGGATGGCGCTTTAAGCGGAGCGGTTTCCGGAGCGGTGACAGGAGCGGCATGTGCCGGGCTTGGTGCTTTGGGAGCAGCGGCAGGGAAAGGCATCCAATGCATGAGCACTGTAGGAAAAGCAATAAATGTTACTTCGAAAGTAACTGCAGCCCTTTCGTTGGGTATGGACGGATTTGACATGCTGGCAATGGGAGTATCGCTGTTTGATCCATCCAACGCATTGGTTGAATTTAACCAGAAGCTGCATTCCAATGCACTTTACAATGGATTCCAGATTGCAG
>JGI2924J29684_1076808_pt1 | contig 11488 bp, 15 predicted proteins | sample BenlonsequencITS_FD_29684 | JGI IMG/M metagenome (IMG submission 29684)
CCTCGATATCCTCCATCAATTGGGCATATAAAGGATCTCCCCTTTGAAGCGTCGTAATTTGTGGATAAGGTAAGGCGACAAGGGGAAACGTGGAGAGGATTATCAGCGTAAAAAAAAGCGATATTCCTTTTCTAATCATTAACTCCGTCCGGTTTTTACCCTTGTATCACTGAATAAAAGTCCTGCCATTCCAAGGGTGGGGAGGGCCGCAATGATTGCGGGAATGACCCTTGCTGAAGCAATAAAGCCTGCTACAAAGTAGAGGAGGACCAAGAGGAGAATAAGCTCTATGATCTTTTGGGTGAAATGCTTCAGTTCCTCGCGAGACGTATCCGACAGCCTCCTTATCGCTTTCCAGATAAGATAGAGAGCTATCAAAGAGAGTACAGCAGTAGTATAGACGAGGGGATGCCGAGTGGCGACAAACCAAAGCGGGAAGGTAATAAGAAGCGCAAATAGTCCGATTCCCAGTAAAAAAACAAGAAATGAGACGATAGTACGAAAAAGTCTGACGTAAAGGCCTAAGAACAGGGTTAGCCAATGTCGTTTTTGATTATTCGATCTCATCATCCGATCGTTTACCTCTTTGTTCAAGTTTCTGTGCGGCCGCTTCGTAGCGCGAAGCGTTCTCTTCATCTCCCAGCGCTTCGGCCAATGCCGACAGGCGATACAGGACCTCTATTGCCGAATCAAGACGCTCCATCGCCTGATAGATCATGAAGCATTGGCTAAAGGATGTATAGGCTTCATCGTCGTCGTTTCGCTTTTCGGCAACTATAGCGATGGCGTAAAGGTCGTCGGCTATGGCGAGGCTGCGTTCCAAAGCTCTATCGATCAGCAGTGCTTCCTGAAGAAGTTCGTCAGCCTTCCCATACTGTCGGCCTGCACTGGCCACCGAGGCAAGCATGTAAAGGTTGTTGGCCTCTTCTTCCCGAGCCTTCTCCCGGCGATTAATGGCAAGACTCAATGAGAGCAACTCTTCGGCTTTCTCCAAATCCCCCTGCCGCCTCATCAAAACCCCACGATCGTGATAGACTACGGCGCGCTCTCTCGTATACTGTTTTCCGTCGGGCGGGAGGATTTCTGTAGCCTCCTGGAGCAGTATACCCGCTTTCTCCTCGTTATCGATTGCAAGGTAGAATTCTCCAAGGAGGATTTTCCCTCTGGCCTGTTTTCCGACAAGTTCCTCCTTTTCCGCAAGCATCAGACCATCGGAAAAGGCTTGTCTTGCCTCTTCAAACGCTTTCAACTCGAGATGACATCGTCCAATATCGAAATAACTATCAATGATACCCTCTCTGTTGTCGGCAAGAATCTGCTGATGAAGAGCATAGGAGAAGAAGGTTAAGGCATCCTTGTATCTGCCTTCGGTAAAATATTCCCTTCCGAAACTTGCGAAATCGGCTGCCTGAGCCTTTTTCCCCTTTGTCGGCGTCTGCTCCTTTGGCAACGACGAGCAGGCGGATAAAAGCAGTACCGCCGCAAGAAGAATACTAAAAAGAAAACTACATGCGCGAATACCCTTGCCCCCTTCCATCAAAACTCTCCGTCCCGCAAACCTCCAAAGGTTGTCGGCTGGGCGGTGGTTTTGGGGATCCCTCCCCGAAGCAGGGGGTTGTTTTTCAACCCGGTAAGCACATCCTCGCCTTGGTTTATCGCATCGATGGTTTGGTCGAGCAGGGTGCTGATTTGCGGCTGTTTTTCATTGGCAAAGGCAAGAAGCATCCTAATTTCTTCGGCCGAAGAGGCAAGAGAATGAAGGATATTGCTCATCATTTTATAGAGTTCTTCATTATCATTCAGTAATTTCGCCACCGATCCCTGCGGGTTAAGGAGCCTTGTAACAATACCTGTCGTATCCTTGAGACTTTCGGTAAGGGTTTCCACATTATCGAGAATGGAGCCGACCGGAACAACGGCACCGTCACTCATTGCTCTGACATTGGCGGCTATGGTGTCGGTCTCTCTGATAAGCGAACCAAGGGGAGCCTTGTTTTTTCCGTGTACCAGGTCGTCGATACTAACCAGAAGTGTATTCAGTGAATCGATTGTCGGCCCGATCCTAACCAATATATCGGAAACGGCGTCGCTTCCCTTGGGTATGGAGACTAAAGACTGAGCAACCAGCCTTTTACCTTCTTCCATATCAAGGGAAGGTATCATCGAATTCTCCGGCAGCGGCGGCCCCTGGCTCTTTCCCGGATAAAAAAGGAGTCCGCTACTGCCTATTCCCAGGGGATTGACCGCCAGCTCGAGAACGGAATTGGGGGTTACCTTTGAGTAATAGGTATCGAATATATGAAAATCAATCATGACGGTATTGTCCTCAAGCAGGGTAACCGAATCCACAGCCCCTATCTTGAAGCCTTTCAACTTTATAGGCATACCGTTTGAAAGGTTGTTTCCCGATTCAAATCGGCTGGTAAAGTGATAATCTTTTGAAAACCAACGCTGGTTGATACCCATCAGAATCAGCAAGCCGGCGACTGCCAACAACGCAAGAAGAACGAAAAAACCGACGACCTGTTCCGCAAAGCGGATGTGGAATTTCATTCTGGTGTTACCCCCGAAGCCTTTCCGTCATACTACCTCTGCCTTCATTCGGTGTCAAACATCTTCAAGCAGGTTGAGGATATCGTCGTCATAGCTGGAAACATGTTCCAGAACCGAAGCTAAGACCCCTTTCGTTACGGGATGATTGCTTCTTTTTACCACATTAAAGGGGCCGGATTCTACGATTTTTCCCCTGTCTATGATGAGCAAATGGTCGGCCAGAAGTGAGACGAGGTGTGAAGAGCCGCTGCTGATGATCATGGAGGTGCCCTCGATTTTCAGCTTTTTAAGCAATTCCAAAACCCTTGCCTCCGAAGCTGAATCAAGATTCAAAAGCGGCATATCGATGAAAAGCAGCTTCGGATGTGAAACGATCGCCCGTGCAATACCGATCATCTTTTGTTCGCCGCCGGAAATCTGGCTGGGACGCCTTTCCGGCTTGTCCCGATACCCGACCTCGGCCATTGTTTCCAATACCTTCCCGGATAATTCTTCCCCAAATATATGCGGGAAATGTACCTTGAGAGGAAAGGCTACATTCTCAAAAACCGTTTGGTTTGCCCAGAGTGCGGCATCCTGAAAAATAAAACCGCTGTTTTTACGAAAGGCCTCTTCTTCCCCTCGCTTGAGTTGAAAAAAGCTTTTTTCATTGACTCTGACGACTCCCGAAGTGGGCGTGAGCAGACCAGCGGCAAGTTTCAGCAAGGTACTCTTACCGGAACCGGAGAAACCGAGAAGAACCGTAACCGATCCGGGAGAAAAGACGTGATTGATCTCCGAAATAATCTCGGTATCTCCGCGCATCATACAGACCGAATCCAAGCTGATGGTATACACTTGCGGCTTCCTTAGAGATAATAGATAAGGGTGATCAATGCATCGGCAACGATAATCAGTACAAAGCTTTGTACAACAGCCTTTATAACCACCTGCGGGACCTCGGTGGAGGACTGCTCCACCCGAAACCCGTTGTACGTAGCCGAGAGTGCTATGATTGCACCGAATATGAGGCTCTTGATCATGCTGGAAACAATATCAACCGAACGGATATGTGTAATCAAATCATACATATAATCACGCATAGGAATCGGTTGGATGAAGCTGGTAACAAAAAAAGAAGCGATCAGGCCGAAAAGGTTAAAATAGATATTGAGAAGAATCATGCTGAATATCACGCCGAGGAAGCGTGGTACGACCAGATAGGAAATGGGATCGACTCCCACCGAGGTATAGGCCTCGATCTGATGGCTTACCACCATTTGCCCCAACTCGGTGGCAATTGCGGTGCCTGACCGGGCAATGATGATAAAGGCACAAAGCAAAGGTCCCAGTTCCCGCATGATGACCGTGATAAGAATCGAATAGATCAGCTCTCCCTGGCCGAACTGAGGAAGCAGATCCACACCGTAGACGATAATGACACCACCCAATATCAAGGCAATAAGACTGATGACTCCCAAGGCTTCGACGCCGGTAAACAACAGCTGCATCACAAGAACCCTGTAGCCGATCTGCCTGCGCCTGAAAAAGGGAACCGATTCCTTGATCGTCCGAAGGAAAAAGCCGCAGGCGTAAAAAAGTTCCCTGATAGAAGCTATTACCCTATGGCCAAGCTCTTGAAACATGTGCCAAGTGTAATCCAAGGCCCATCTTCAGGCAACATGCTATAATGCCTGCGCCTCCTTGTGCCGATAGAAGAACTATAGTTCCAAAGCGGTTGACACAGATACAAGGCTGTTCCTACAATTCAGAAGAGGAGAAGCAATGCCACGGGCTGTACAATATAAGGCAAATTCCATCGTCTACTTTCAAGGTGATGTTGCCGAACGCATCTATATTCTAAAATCCGGAAAGGTAAGTCTGAATTACAACGACATCGAAACCGGGCAGGAGCTTCATGAGTTGATCCAAACCGGGGAGTTTTTCGGTGTGAAATCTGCCCTTGGCCGATACACCAGAGAAGAAACCGCCGTGGTGCTCTCCGATGCCCAAATGGTAGTCTTTACCGTTCCCGAATTCGAACAACTGATCATGCAGAATACCAGAATCATCATGAAGATGCTTAAGGTCTTTTCCAACCAGCTGCGTCGTATCCATAAGCAGGTTAGGAACCTGATCAGTTCGGGTAAGGAGAGCGCCGATCCTGAAAGTGGTCTGTTTCGGATCGGTCAGTACTATCATCGGACAAAAAAGTTTCCTCAGGCCTTGTATGCCTACCGCCGCTATCTTACCTATTACCCTTCGGGAAAGTATGCCGATGAGGCAAACCGAAATATTCCTCTCGCCGAGCAGAATGCCCAGGGATCTACGCGCAGTTCGGTTCCCGTGAGCGCCGCCGCACCTGCCCGGGAAGAGCTCTCGAATGCAGCCAAGGCCTACTACAATGCTGTAAGTCTCCATAGCCAGGAAAAGTATCAGGAAGCGTTGAAAGAATTTCAACATATTGCCTCGGATAAAGGAGATCAGGAGTATGCAGCAAAGGCCGCATTTGAGATCGGTCGCTGTTATTTCGCCCTTGGTCGGTACGACGAGTGCATCAGGCACCTAAGCGGCATGATCAAAACCTATCCCAAACATCCGGACCTGACCGATGCCCTTTTCTACGTTGGAAATTGTTATGAAAAAAAGGACGATTTCCCAAAGGCCCTCGGATTTTACAAGAAGATTCTTACCATGGTTCGTGAGGATATGCCGATACACCGGAAAGTGAAGAAAGCGATTGCCGCAATGGGGGATGCATCATGAGTCTTGACCTCTCAATGTTCGGACGTTTTGCCCAGACCTATCAGCCCGGTGATATCATCTTCTGTGAATATGAACCCGGCGACACCTTTTATCTCATTCAGTCCGGAAGGGTTCAAATCGTGAAAATCATGGATGATATCGAGAAGAACGTTGATATTCTTCAGCCGGGAGAAATTTTCGGTGAAATGGCTATTCTTGAGGAGGCCCCCCGTTCCGCTTCGGCCGTTGCCATCGACAAGGTTGTAGCTCTCGAATTCAACCGTGCCAACTTCGAGATCCTTATGAAGGGAAATCCCCAGATCGCCCTAAAACTTTTGAAGCTCTTTACAAAGCGTATCTACGATCAGAAGCGTCGCTTTATGATTCTTACCTTAGATGATATCCAGGCCAGGGTTGCAGATGTCTTTATCATGCTTTCGGAAACTCAACCCGTAGATGATCCTGATGTAAACGAGCGGATCTTTAAGACCACCGTCGATGATATTGCGCACTGGGCCGGGATGAGTCCCGACAAATGTAAGCAAATTCTCCAGCATTTTGCAAACCAGCGCCGCATAGAGCTCTATGAAGATAGGATTGTGGTAAAGAATATCAACGATTTCGGTCGTTTCGTTCAGAGCCGTCGGCGTAATCAGCAGGTCGAATAATTGCCGTTCGGTACTTGATTTTTTTCTCAGCATTGGGTAGTTTTTTTCAGCACGCCAAAGTAGCTCAGGGGTAGAGCAACGCTCTCGTAAAGCGTAGGTCGTGAGTTCGAATCTCACCTTTGGCTCTAATAGCTTCTTGCTTTGCATGGAGATAGCGAATCTACCGGACAACCGGCGATTCTCTGCATCTTAAAATACAGATGGATTGTAGATAGTCATAGCTGTATATAGAGAGGTGGAGCATGCGTCGGTATTCAATGTATAAAAGAAAAAGCTCAAATTTTTTCCGTATCGTGGAAAGACGATAGGGTAAGAGTTGCAAACTTGCTTTCTATGACAACAGGAATGAGATTAGGCGAAGTCTTGGCGTTAAAAGTAGCCGACATAGGAAAGGATCGTATTTACATCCGGCACTCTTGGAGCTTTGCAGATGGACTGAAAAAACCGAAAAACGGAGAAGAGCGAACAGTTCCACTTCTTCCAGCGGTGCGACAGGAATTACTTGTGCTTGGGGCGCAAAATCCTCATGCTACCGGGTCTATTTTCTTCAGCAACATGCCAGAAAAACCAGTTGACGGAAAAATAATTGGTCGAGATTTGCAAGAAGCTCTCATCAATATTCAGCTTTCAAAAGGCGACAGAGAAAATAAAGAGAAGAGAGAGAAAGCAAAAAAGAAAAGCAAACTGGGTATAATTACAGTGTGGATATGCTGCTGAAAATAGACGACCACCATGTGAAAGAGGGGGGGGCGATGCAGAGAAAGCAATTAGTGTATTGGACAGAACATCGTTTTAACTTGCAGCCCGTTAAGCTGGCGTGAAACCTGCCTGCGAAGCAGAAAAGCAGGTTTCATGACAGTAGAGTTGTCAAGTTCAAAACTTTGTTATCTGCCTGTTCTTGCTCCCGTAATTCCTATTCAATTCTCTGAACTCTCTCACATGCATTATGTTTCGCCCCGTATCTCTGCATCCTGTCTCGAATCAACCGGGGAAGGATATTTTCCGCAAACATTCGTGAGACCGAACTCTTCAAGCCAGTTGCGTGCCTTCAGCGATTCCCCGCGATCTGCAACGCTTTTTTCTTTGTATACAGCTCCTTCACACAGTAATCTCCGAAGATGACATGCTCATGTCACTTTATCATATTATAATAGCGGCGCGCTTTGAGGTATCCAAAAGGACCATCCTGCGGGATATAGAAACACTTACCATTGCAGGTATTCCCCTTTATACGTCAAAGGGAAGGGGCGGAGGTATCTCTCTGCTTGACAATTTTGTTCTTGATAAGACTACCCTTACGGAGGAGGATCAAAATCAAATCTTAATGGCCCTGCAAAGCCTTGCACCTATCGAACACATTGATGCAGGCGATGTGCTTTCAAAGCTAGGAGCCTTGTTTAAAAATACGGATACAACATGGATTGAGGTTGATTTTTCCCGCTGGGGTAATAGGGAGCCGGATAAAGAAAAATTTGAAATTCTAAAAAATGCTATTCTTCAAAGATTCTCTGTTTCTTTTACCTATCCCAATTCTTGCGGCGAGATTTCAAACCGAACCGTTTATCCGCTGAAACTTGTGTTCAAGTCTAAAGCGTGGTATGTCCAGGCTTACTGTTTGCAAAAAAAGGATTACAGAATATTCAAGATAAACAGAATGCTTCAGATCAAAGTTCTGCCGAACAGCTTTGCAGGGCAGAATTTCGCACCGCCGCCGATAGAGGCAGATGCTCCGTCATCGACGGTCTGTGTTCATTTGGAATTGGCTTTTTCCGCCTAAGTCGCTTATCGGGTTTACGACGAGTTTGATGCAAAGAATGTGCAAAGAAACAGGGACAGCTCTTTTACTGTAACCGTAGATCTGCCGGAGGATTACTGGTTATATGGCTTTCTGTTGTCCTTCGGTACGTCCGTCCGGGTAATAGAGCCGCAAAGTGTCCGGAATCATCTGCTTGATCAAGTGGAAACAATAAAAAATTTCTATTCGGAAAATATAAGATGACATACAGTTGTCACTTTATGCATGATATCCTATGCGCAGCAAGGCAAAAGCCAATTGAAAACAAAGGAGGAAATGGTTATGCCAAGACCAACGACAAAGCCGGATTTAATCAAAGCGGCAAATGAACAATTTAAAAAAATGTGGAATCTCATTGATGCCATGACGGAGGATGAACAAAACGCGACTTTTAATTTTGATGATGCCTCCAACCAAAAAGAGGCCCATTGGAAAAGGGATAAAAATTTACGGGATGTATTCGTGCATTTATACGAATGGCACCAATTATTGTTGAATTGGGTCAAATCAAATCAGAAGGGCATACAAAAACCTTTTCTACCTGCACCGTACAACTGGAAAACATACGGTCAAATGAACGTAGAATTCTGGGAGAAACATCAATACACATCGTTGAATCATGCAAAAGACATGCTGAAAGAGAGCCATGCCGGTGTGATGCAAATGATTGACGGTTTTTCCAATGATGCATTGTTTGCAAAAGGAAGCTTCCCGTGGACAGGAACTTCCACATTGGGCAGCTATTGTGTCTCCGCGACATCCAGTCATTACGATTGGGCGATAAAAAAGATTAAGAGGCATAATAAAACATACGGGGAAGCCCGCAAGGGGTAAGGATCGGGCATGTTATTCATAATCGGTTATTGTGTTTTCGGCGGCGGGGCCGCTTTCGGATTGCTCTATTTGATCCATCCATGTCCTGTTTACCATTTTCAGCACCTATTTTTATGCATTGGCTTTGCCCCTATCCGTCGGCTGTGCCAGCCTCTCGACCGTACTTTATAAAATGCAATATTAGCTAAACGCTTTGAAGTCAGTAAAAATCCTATCAGGAAAGCATTGATCAGACTTGAAAGAGAAAATTTCGTTGTCATAAAACCGCAATATGGAACATTTGTTAGCGAAGTATCCATTGAAAAAGGACGGGAAATTTGTGACGTGCGTTCGTTGTTGGAATCGTATGCCGCTCGTATTGCCGCAGAGAAGATTACCGAGAAGCAGATTGCGTCCTTGCAGAAATCATTTGATCATCTCGATGTATTGGAAAAAGGATCTGAAGAGTATAGTAATTGCGATAACGAAACTTCGGCATTGAGTTTGTGAGTCGTCCGAGGGAAAAATATTTTTTGCACCGGCACTTGCATTCCCGATTTATGTACAGGTTCCTGTGATTTCTGTTTCTCGTTAAGCTTCCAGCCGATACCGAATGGTCACTACCATCTCGATATCGGTTGTGCCGTCACCTGGCGGTGCGGGAAAGGGCTCTGCCTGATGTACCGACTTCATGGCCGCAGCGATCAGAAATTTATGGGCGGTCGAATCCTTTAGAAGAAGCTCTCCAATCGATCCGTCCGGCTGTATCGTAAAATAGAGGGTCACGTCCCCTTCAAGTTCCCGCTTACGGGCTGCAAGGGGATAAATTTTGCACGCTTCCAGGCGGTTGAGTACCAGACGTCGATACTCAACGGTAGAAGGTCGTTCGCTCCGGTTTTCATCATCCTCCGATTGACTGCCGGAAGCCACCCTGTCCGGCCGCTCGGTAGCCGTTTCTACGGCCCGCTCTCCCGTTTCGATAGGAGTTGAGACACCGGTGGGAGCAGCAGCCGCTTGAAGAAGTCCTGGCTCGGCTTCTTGCGTGGTTCCTGTTTTCTGCGGTGCAGGCGAAAGCGAGGCGGATTCTTCTCTCTTCATGGATGGTAACGGCTCTTCTTCGGATATGATGGCTGCGGCTGGCACTGTCGGTTGAAGTTCCGGCTGTGAGGCGGCGGGGGCGGGTATTGAGGGTTCCTCAACTTCATCGACCGCATCGAAGCTGAGAGAAAAAACATCGGCGGCCTTCTCGACCCTCGTTGGTACTATATCGAAAAATCCCAGGATTACAAGATGTCCTCCGACCATGGCGATAAAAAGGAGGAGCGTCAGGATACATCTATTGTTCCTATCGCTGTCTGTCATGTCTGATTGCCGCATGGCGCACTCCCGCGCTTTTCAGCCTATCCATTACCTCGACCACCGCTTGAAAGGGAACCTCTCCGTCGCAATAGAGCGCTGCGGTCAGCTCCGGATTCTGGGCAAGACGGGGAGCGATACGGGCTTTAAATGCCGCAGGATCGACAGGTTTCCCCTCCAGATAGACCCGGGATTCCGCATCAATCGTTACCGCAAGCACCTCCCGATCTATCGTTTCTCCCGACGAGGCGTTAGGGAGATCGACTTTAATGGCAGGTTTTTCGAAGCGCGAGGCGATCATGAAAAAGATTAAAAGAATGAAAACCACATCGATCAAAGAGGTCATATTGATCGATTGTTTCCTTTGACGGGGAGGGGAGAAGTTCATCATGTTAGGCTGTCTCCCGCTTTTTGCCAGGGTCGGTCCCCGATGGCTTTTCGGAATCTCCCGCAGCGAGAAGATCCTCCCGCAAGCTTTCGGAGAGCAGGGAAACGACGTAGGCCATATCCCGTTGCCGCGCGTCGGCATGGCGTTCGAAAAATCTGCATGCGGCAAGTGCGGGAATTGCCGCGGCAAGCCCAAAGGCCGTTGTTATCATAGCAGCCCAGATCCCGCCTGCAAAAGTCGAGATATCGGCACTGCCGCCAGTGGCTTCGATCTGTCGAAATGCACTCATGAGTCCCGTAACCGTGCCGAAAAGGCCGCAGAGCGGCGCCAGGTTACCGACAACCGAGAGCCATTCGACTCCATGGTCCATCTCCCGTTGCAGAATCGCGCCCTCTCGTTCCAGCAGCTCCCTGAGAATGGCGGTGGATGATCTTCGATTTTCCATGAATCTCCGGATCATTCTGAGGGGTTGGCTGCGGCTGTAGGAACGGGGCCAGGGAAGGCCTTCCTCGCTTTCGTCTTCCGGCGCTTGTTTCTCAATCACACGTATGTACTGTTCAAGACCCGACAGGAGCGTGGTACGCCTGTAGGAGGTACGGAGGAAATAGACCGCCCGTTCGGCAATGACGGCCAAAACAACTACATACATAGCGATGATGATCCAGTTGATCACGCCCCCGCGGTTGATAAACGAGAGCATCGAGATGATTTTTTCTGTTGAAACTATTGGCATGAAAAATCTCCTCCTATGATCTGCCTTGCAGTGATGCTTAAATCAATCCCGGCTCATATGTATGCCGCCCATATCTGCCATACCACTTGTAATAACAAGATAGATGGTGTCGGCGTCCTCGAATTCCAGGGTAAGCTCCATCTCCGACTCGGGGGAGTACCACGTGATGGAATAGGCGGCGGTACCGATCTTTTCGTAGTCATAGGTATAGGTATAGGAAGATTCCGTTATAGATACCGTCCATTCCATGGTGTCCTCATTCGCCTTTAGATAGGTCATGCCCATGCCTCCAAGATCTCCGATTCGGTGCCAGTTGCCGTAGATCGTTTCAAAGGAATAATCTTTCAGCTTCTTCGTTCCGTCTCCGAAGATATCGCAGCCTGACACGGCCAATAGTATGATCATCAAAGAAAAAAGCAGAAAAATGTTTTTCTTCATACGCCTTTTGTTCATTCTGT